>JGI2160J19893_10000149_pt1 | contig 23045 bp, 23 predicted proteins | sample DeeMarSeWOR28_12_FD_19893 | JGI IMG/M metagenome (IMG submission 19893)
CTACTCTGGTACAGTCAGCCAATATTCAACACTGGATTTCAGTAATGGTGCTTTTAGCGGTACAAAAGAAATATCGCAAACCTTCAACACCGGTGGTGCCGCAATGGAATTTGGACCATCGATGCAGTTTCAGGCTGATGTTGAATACTCTTACAAAATTACAGGTGTAGATTTAACTGGTGTGAATCCAAACACATTGGATTTTGTATATATCGATTCAAACGGAAACATGTATCCTGTAGAATATGAATCTGTAAGTATGGATGAAAACACAGGTATGTTGAAAGTAGTAGCTGCTAAAATACCTCACTTTTCACGATACGGCTTTGTTAATTAATTAAGCGGGAGATAAAGCGAATGCAACTTACATATAGTAAATTTGAGCATGAGCTTAACAGGTTCCTGAAAGGGTATCTTAAAGATGATTCTTATGATCATCTGCAAGAAAGATTAGATTCGACTGAAAAAGAGGTTGATCAGATTTCTGAAAAGATAAATAATTTCTACCAAGCTCAATTGCAAACCGATATAAGCCATTCCAATGACCGCATTAGAGTTGATAGAATAATAACTTTTTCGGAAAAAAAGCTGCAAAACGAAAAGTTCTGCAAATTCTTAATTGAACTCGCCCGAATCTGCCTCGCTGAAGGAAAACTGGACTTAGCAAACGAGATCTTCAGGAAAGCAAACAAGATGACCAATGATGATTTTGTTAAAGCTGAATCATTTCTTGGTCTTGCGGGTGTTTTCAGCAAGAGAGCAAACTGGTCAAGAAGTATAGAAATGATCAGTCAGGCAAAGTATTTGTATAAATCATTAGACTATTACAAAGGAATAGCAAAATGTGAAAACCTTTTAGGTACTATATATGGAGAGCTCGGTGACATTCTAAAAGCAAAAAAATATCTGCTTTCAAGTTTGTCATTTATTAAATCAGATGATGATGTGGAACTGGCTGCAATTCTTTATACAAACCTGGGGATTGTTTATCATATTCAGGAAGAAAGCACCGACTCCCTAAATTATCTTGAAAAGGCCCTGAAACTATACCAAACACTTGGTAAAGCAAAGAATACTGCGGAAGTAAATTTGAACATCGGTTTGGTGTATTTTGATAACGGAAATTACAGTGACGCGATTAAATCTTTCGATACAGCAATTAATATAGCTAAAGAAGGAGAATATTTATCAGTTCTCTGTCTTCTTTATCTCGCAAAAGCTGAAGTGCTTTTGAGACAAAAAAACTTTTACTATGCTTCTGAGTTCGCCAATAAAGCTCTGGAAATAAGCCATGCCGCCGACGATAAATTAACAATAGCAGATATTTATAAAGTAAAAGGAATTGTTGCGAGAGAATTAAACGATTTTGAAGCTTCCGAAACCTATCTTCTAAACAGTTTAAGAATAAATAAAAGTTTTAATAATGAATTGAATGCAGCAGAAACGTCATTTGAGCTGGGTGTTTTATATGAAATGATGCATGATCCGAAATCAAAAATATCACATTTAAAAAGATCGAAAGAGTACTTTACGGATATAGGTGCATCAGACAAGGTGAAGAAAATTGAACAATTCTTAGAAATCAGTTCGGCTTAATAACTACTTGCTTATAAAGAGGTAAAAATGAATTTCAATAATATTAAAATAGTAAAAGAGCTAAAGGAACTTCTTAAGTCGTACTTAACAGAATCTTTTGCGGAAGATTTCATAAAAATCCTTAACGAGGATAGTACTCTGCTTACCAACCAGGATTTGAACATTTCCCATTTGGAAAAGTCGCAAATCGAATACGAGTTGCCACAAGGATTTAATTACAGGATCTCCGTAGATAAGGTACTTACTCTTTGCGCAAAACTTTTACCAGCAGAGAAGTATTTTAATTTAATGCTCGATCTTTCTCAGTTGATGCTGTTTGCCGGTGAGGTTTCTTATTCACTGGAAATTGCAGAAAGTCTCTTAGGAAAATTGCATTCTAATGGGAAGCATGCTGAATTCAAAGCTGATGCTAATCTAATGATATCTAAAATTTACTGGTCACAGGGATACTGGGATGACTGCAGTTATTTTATATCTGAGGCAATGAAGACTTTTAAATCAATAGAGAGTGAAGCAGGCCTTGCCAAGTGCGAAAATTTGATGGGAACACTGTACGGTGAAAAGGGTGAATTTGACAAAGCTCAGGAACACCTGGAAAAAGCCTTAACTCATCTGAATATGAAAGATGATATTTCCACTCGAGCAATGATTGAAACAAATCTAGGCGTAATAAATACGATAAGAGGAAATCACGAAAAAGCAGTTTGGAATTACAAAAATGCCATGGAAAGATTCGAAAGATTAAAAGATAACAGAAGATTAGCCCGTGTATATCATAATCTCGGAATGCTCTTTTGTCAAATGGAGAAATATGATGACGCTCTGGATGAATTTAATAAATGTATAACGATATCAAAAGAAATGGATTATCTCTCCAACTGCGCTGTTGCATACATCGGCAAAGCTTATATCTACACGCAGCAAAAAAATGCCGCTTTGGCTGAAGCATACACGGATAAGGCAATGGANCTGGCTCACAAAATTAACGATACACTTTCAATAGCTGATTTATATAAGATTAAGGGAATGATACAGAACAATCTTGAAAATTTTGAGCTATCTGAAGAGATGTTCGAAAATAGTATAAGATTAAACAAAGATTTTGAAAACAGATTAAACGAAGCTGAAAGCTCTGTTGAGCTTGGAAAACTACTAGAAAAAACTGAAAGACATGAAGAAGCAAATATATATTTAGAATCTGCTCAAAATTACTTTAAAAAGATAAATGGCCAAAAACTTACCGCTGGTTTAGTACAGCAAAGTATATAATCAAACAGTTTTAATAAATCCCAATACTGAAGAGAAAATATATATGAAATTTTTCTTATCTGCACTTTTCACAATATTGATGATGATCGGTTGTCAGGACACATCCAATATCACCGATCCTATCGATAATCCTTATTCTGACGGGCTTAATAAAAAACCCAGCCATGAGGAATATGAATTAATTTCTCTTCCAACCAAAGCAGCTGAATGGCAGGGTGCTACATTTTCTGTTAGTAAACAAATAAATGGCAACACAGGTGGTCAAGTACAAATGTTTGATTATTATGTAACCTCAAGCGGACTACCATTTTATATTTTTATTAGCCTTAATATTCCTAAAAATGCATTTACAGGGACACAAACAATAACAATGACACTAGATGATGAGTATGCTTACATACACTTCTATCCGGAAATGGATTTCAATAAAGATTTAATACTGAACCAGTATTTCCAGGGAATAGATTTAATTCAATTCGGAGGGAATTATCTGCAAGAAATGGATTTTGTATATATAGATGACGATGGTAAACTAGAAGTGATAGAGAAAAATAGTGTTACTTTAAATAATATAATTGGTTTAGTAAAAATTGAGGGGGCGAGGATACCGCACTTCTCGAGATTCGGATGGATCCGTCTGCAGGGATCAGGTATTTAACAAGAAAAATTTATATTTATCCTTTTATTAATTTCACGGCAGGTTCTCTCTATAAGGGGACCTCATTCATTTTAAATAAAAACCCCAACATTTCTTTATATCACAAGACATCCACTAATTATAAGAATTGTCTCACTTTAAAATCGTTCAGGAATATCTTCCCTTTCAATCTCAATTACTTTCACTTTATATTCCACCTACTTTTCAAATGAAGATATCATTTTTGCTTTATTATTATTGTTTGTATGCTGATTTATTTAAGATAATAACACGCTTGTTGCAATTCGAAACCGAATCCCGTTTTAGGACAATATCATTTTTCCTTTGTCCCTGTAACTGCTTAATATCATTGATTTTACAACGATTTTTAAGATCCTGAAATCATTTTTTCGGCACATCTATTGATTCATTATTATGCTCTAATTTGTAATGGGTGCTTAAAGTTTAGACTGTTTCAAAAAACTATAAGTAAGCTTAGAACAAAAAGGAGCATAAATGAAAACATCGGTATGGGGATTATTACTGCTATCAGTTTTCCTTATAGGCTGTGAGGACACATCTAATATCATAGATCCAATCGGTACTTCCTTATCGCCACAATTCGAAAAAATTACAAACTTCGATTATGAACTAATTCCTCTTCCTCCCAGATCTCCATTATGGAGCGACAGTATTTTTACAATTAGCAAGGTGATTGATGGTGATATTGGCGGCAGATTAATTATGGAGAAATACTATATAGCTGCTAATGGTGATTCAATTAGCATATTCGCAGATTTGATAATACCAGAAGGAACTTTCCAGGGTACTGAAACAATAAGCATGACGGTTGATAATGAATTCGCAGCAATTCATTTTTTACCCTCAATGGTTTTTGAGGACACTTTGAAATTATTTCAAAGCTTTAAAGGTCTTGATTTAAGTAACTATTCAAACGCTACACTGGACTTTGTATTTATTGATGATGAGGGTAATATTGAATTAATTAAAAAGAATGGCATCCAGGTGAACGTGCCTCAAGGATTTGTAAGAGTACAAAACGCAAAGATTTTGCACTTCTCCAGGTATGGCTGGGTTCGCAAAACTGAAAATCCAATTTTTTGCCCAACACCGGTATTTTATTAAAGACATAATTTGAATAGTAATGATGAAAAGAATATATAAAATAGTAAACGGCTGGAAAGCGGCTAAAGAGCTTAAATCAAATCTCCTAAAAAACATTGATCAGATTTTTGCTCCCAATAAAACTGAAGAATCAGCTGTTTCATTACAGATAAAAGAAATAAAAAATATTTTTGCCCTGGTTAAATCAAATTTTAATCTTGAACAATTAATAGAGCTTTCTCTTACTTTAAGCAATCAATTACTAATAGTCCGGAAAATAAAAGAAGCAGAATATGTATTAAACGCCTTATTAGCTGAAGAAATATCCGATACAATAGAAGCTGAAATATTTCTTCAACTTGCAGATATAACAATAAGGGAATGCAGGTGGGATGAATGCCTGCGATTATTAAGTGAAGCTAAAATTATATTTGAAAAACATTCAGATAATCTTGGAAGGGCTAAAGTTGAAAATCTTTGGGGTATATTTAAGGGTGAAAGAGGTGAAATCGACCTGGCAAAAGATCATTTTAAGATTGGCTTAAGTCTTGTAAAGACAATTGAAAATCCTGAGCTGGCTGCGGAACTTGAGTCGAACTTAGCTATTACAGAAATCATATGTCATAACTTTGTTTCTGCTGAGAAATATTTAAAAAATGGTTTAAATGCTTTTCCGGATTCTGAGGATAACCGTTGGCTTGCAGAAATGATTCATAATTATGGAACTCTTCACCTGCACAAAAAAAATTATAAGCAGGCAATAGAAGACTTTGACGGGGCAATAGATATTGCCAGGGAGAATAATCACTTAGAAGTGTTAACATTATCTATGGGAGCCAAAGCTCTTGCTTTAATTTATTTAAATAAGGCTGATGAGGGCTTACAACTTGTTGAAGATTCTTTAAATCTGGCAGAAAAAATTAACGACAGGCTGGCAATAGCCGACGATTACAAAATAATTGGAGTGGGAGAAAGAATAAAAGAAAATTACAAAAGATCAGAAGAGTATCTGCAAAAGAGCTATGAATTAAATATGGAGCTTAATAATAATCTTAATGCAGCTGAATCTGCATTTGAATTAGCAATTCTCTTCAAACAAATTTTAAATAAAGAAAAAAGTTCCAATTGGTTTAAGCTTTCTGCTTATTATTTTGAAAGCATTGGTGCTAAAAACAGGTTGAAAAGTATGGAGGATACTCTTAAATCAATATAGTTTTGCACTTATTATGACTCAATTCCTCTTCTGGATTTAATTCCCTTTTGATAGTAATGCTTGATTTCTTTCATTTCTGTAACAAGATCTGCCAATTCAATTAGTTCTTCAGGACAGTATCTTCCTGTTAAAATCAATTCTACATTTGCAGGTTTTTTATTTATTATTTCAATCAAGTCTTCTGTTTCAATTAACTTAAAATAAATAGCAACGATTGATTCATCGAGAATAATTAAATCATAATTACCGCTGAGCATTTTTTCAGTCGCAGCCTGCAATCCTTTTCTTGCTGTTATCAGCTCACTAGTACCCGGAAGTTCTTTTTTATAAACAAACTCGTCTCCACCGAACTGTTCGATGGTAATCAATTCACTCAAATGCTCTAAGCTTTTAAGTTCGTTATACGGGAATTCCTTCATAAATTGAACTATGTATGTCCTCAGTCCAAAACCAGCTGCACGCACAGCCTGTCCGATAGCCGCAGTTGATTTTCCCTTCCCGTTTCCCGTATAAATTTGCACATACCCTTGTTGTAGTCTATTCATTTGTATTTGTATCTTTTTTATTCTTTAGGAAATTCTGCCATGTTCACTATTCTTTCAGCCTGGTCCAAGTGTCTTTCGTCATGTCTGGGAATGAAAATTAAAGGATCGCCAAGATTCATTCTGATAAATTTGTTGACAGGAGAGCTGAATTTTATTTTTTTCAGATTCATCCCGCCCATATTTTTAACCATTTCAATAAATCTCTTCATTATCAAGGCGTAATCCTGCACTGCCGAAATTGAAGCAGTACTTTTCAATGGATCAAACACTTTAAATGTTTTAAACTTTTTAACGTTTCCCGGATCGACTGTTTTTGTTATCAGTTTCCCTGTAAGGCTTTGGGAATAGTTAAAACTTACATTTGAGTCGGAGGTACTTCTATATACAATTTCTCTCATCTTATTTACATACAATTCATTCGTTATCACAAGATGATTTATGCACTCCCCGACACTCCATATTTTTGATGCCGGCTTCCAGTTGATTTGATTTAGTGAAAGGTAATCAAACGTACTATCTATTCTATTTAAATTATTATCTGACGCTGTACTGAAGTTATCAATTAAAATACTGGTGGTGAGCATTTTACACTCAAGATTTAAAGTTTTTTAATTTAATTAAGAAAAAGTAGCTCTAATTTTTTTCAGATGCCATTTGAAGAAAGGTTAGATGAAATTTTGAGAAATCGTTTCAAGGGCAATTTTACTATCGGGATTTATAGTTACTATAAAAGGATTTTTTCAATCTCTGCACAGGATAGGTTTTGTTTACGATATCAGCTTTTTAATGTGAAGGTCTGTCCAATATCATTTAACCCGATTTTAATTTTATAGTGCTTGCTGGATTTATTCAACCAATTAAGCGGCTCAAAAATCATCTCTCCACTATCGAATGTTTTGCAGTGAATTGGAATAAAGTATTTTGCGCCTAAATGATATTCTGCCATAACCAAAGCTTCTTCAGGCGTGCAGTGATATTTTCTCCAGGGTTTGTAAGCTCCAATCGGCATAATAGCAATATCTACATTCTCATCCCTGTGCTTTTTAAATTTATCAGAAAAAGTTGTATCACCGCCAAATAAAATTTTCTTGCCATTTCTTTCCAAAATAAAACCGTTATAGCTTCTGCCGTCTTCATAGTAACCGCTCGAACGATCCTTTTCACCCGGATAACGCCATCCAAAATGCTTAACTTCAATTCCTTTAAAGTTAATTCCGTTTAAGCTTGCTCTTTCATCCCAATCAACCTCTTGTAAAGATTTCCATTGAAGATCTTCAATTACATCTTTAGTGTTGAATGCTACTATACAATCCAGTTTGCCAGGATATTTCTCGGTAAGTGCTTTTAAAGTTTTATAATCCATGTGATCCATGTGGGCATGTGAAAGTAACACAACATCAGGTTTTGGAATTTCATCAAGCATAAGTGCAGGCAGGCTTGCTCTTTTGGGACCGAGGATAAAGCCTTCAATGTAAACACCAACAGCTTCAAAAAACACCGGATCTGTTAGAATATATTTACCGTAGAAATTTATTAAAACAGTTGCATGTCCTATCCATGCAATATTAATTTCATCATTCTTCCAGCTTAAAACATTTGGCTTTGCTGCGGGCTTAATCATGTTTTCAACAGATGCAGTTTTCATTCCTTTTATTAATTTAGGAGGAATGATCACAGAGCCAAATGCAACTAATGCGCTATTTTTCAGAAATTTTCTTCTGTCCACTAATCTCCTCTTTTATCAAAAAATCAATTCACATCCAGTAGTTAGACGGGTAAATTTATAAATAGATTCACAAAAAAGACAGCTTTTTAAAATTGATTCTAATTTTCATTAAAATTACTTTGTATCTGTCTTTATTTAATAAATAATTATTTAAAATGATAGACATTCTCATATCTCTGATAATTGCTGGAATTTCGGGCGGAATCGCCAAATCTTTAGTAGGCTTTGACCGCGGCGGGTGCATACTTTCAATTGTAGTAGGATTTATCGGGGCTCTGATAGGTTCCTGGCTTGCCCGCGAAATGAACCTCCCTGACCCCTTTCCTTTTTCAATTAGGGGAACAGAATATAAAATAGTCTGGACAATAATCGGTGCTGTAATTTTCACCGCCGTATTAAGTCTTATCACACCCAGGAAAAATAAATAAGCTTCTGAAAATGGGCACACACTTTAAAGGATCCAAAAGAGAGGTAGCTGCACTTAATACTTTTATTACCCTCAGGCGCGCATCGGATACGCTAACTTATAAATTTAAATTATCTTTAGATAAATACGGTTTAAGCGAGGGACAATTTGCTGTGCTCGATGCATTGTATCATCTGGGATCTTTATCTCAGAAAAATTTGGGGAGAAAGCTTTTAAAAAGCGGCGGGAACATTACAATGGTCATTGATAATTTGGAGAAGAGCGATTATGTGCTTCGTAAACGCAGTAAAGAAGACAGAAGATTTTTTATGATTGAGTTAACACCCAGGGGAAAAAAGAAAATTGAAGAAACTTTACCTGCACAAGTTGAATTGATTACCAATATGCTGAACACTTTGAAAAAGACCGAACAAAAAGAATTGCAGAAACTATGTAAAAAATTGGGAAGGGGAAACCATATTTAATTTAACCGGCAACTTTCTTATACTCACTAAAAATCTCCGGTAGTATTTCACCCGCCTTTCCTAAGAAAGAATAATTTGCCAGATGTGATAATGCTGTTCCTTCAAGATTAACTTCTACAATTACAGCACCGCTGTCTTCTGCAACATTAATTAATCCAGCCGCAGGATAAACAACAGCGGAAGTTCCCACAATAAAAAAAACATCACAGCTGGCAGCAGCTTTTTCCCCTCCGGTAAACTGATCCAGGGGCAGATACTCACCAAACCAGACAACATCCGGACGAATTAATCCACCGCATTTGCATTTTGGAACTCCCGCGGTAAAGTCCAGTCCTTCGTTATAATACTCTTTACAATTAATACAATAGTTTCTCTCGATATTGCCATGAAGCTCAAATATTTTTTTACTTCCGGCTCTTCTATGCAGATTATCAATATTTTGAGTTACAACAATAACTTCATCGAAATAGTTTTGAACTTCTGAAATTGTTCTATGCGCAGCATTCGGTTTGGATTCATGGATAATTTTTTTTCGATGATTATACCATTCCCAAACCATTTCAGGATTTCTTATGAAGGCATCAAAATTAGCCAGTTCTTCGGGTCGTAATTTATTCCAAATTCCATCTTTGCCTCTGAAAGTTGGAATTCCGCTTTCTGCAGAAATGCCTGCCCCGGTAAAAAAAACAATCGATTTTGAACCGTTTAACTTATCAATAAGGCTTTTATCAATCTGCATTACTCTAACTCTTTGTTAACCTCCTTTAAAAGTTCCCTTGCCTCCTGCAGATACAGGTCATCTTCTTCCAAAACAAAGGGGGCTTTTTCTACAAGCAAAAGATTTTCTTTAGCTAGCTCATATTCATCTTCTTCGATGTAAGCCTTTGCGAGTTCGAGGTAAAACATCCTGTAATTCGGCTTCAGTTTTATTGCATTCTTTAATTCACGTATTGCGATTTCCATATCACCCCAGCCCAGGCCAAGGGGAAGTCTCAGTAAATATGGTTTTTCGCAGACTTTTGCATGCGCTCTTCCCAAAACATAATGAGCCAGAGCCTGTATATAATTTCCACCGTTGTTCAATTCAATTGCCCTTTCGCAATCATCTCTAACGTCGTTTACTGTCCCAATTGCAGAAAACACCCCTTCAAACAATGCAATTCTTCCGTTAACAATCGCACGCCTTACATAAACTACCGATTGATCTTCGGCAAGCATAACTGAGCTATCGGCATATAAAAAAGATTTTTCATACGTTGCGACTTTTGCATCTTTCTCCTCATCGGTAGTCTCGGGCATTTTATTTCCAATATCGACATAAGCTCGGCTAATTCTCCATAGAATCTCCCAATTTGCAGGGCTTAATTCATCCGCCTTTAAATATGATTCAAGTGATTTTTGATGATTAAATTCCTGATTAAATTTGTCACCCTCTCTAATTAAATCTTCAACACTCTGTGCATATGGACTGCTTAAAAAAGCGAAAAAAGAGAATAGATAAACCGATGTAAAAATCTTCATGCTCTTTCCTTTTAATTAATCAAAAAGTGATTTGTTGTTTTTTCCTTCTGACTCATTTTCGAGATTGTGTTTGTAAAGATCCGTTTGTGCAAGTGTTATATATTTGGTCCATTGGCTCTCTCCCCTCGTTTCAGATGAGACTGCACTTTTATAAGCATTTACTTTTGCACTCAATTCATCCGCCTGGTATAGTGCAATTGCTTCGATGGTTTTGGGAACTACTGGTGAAGCATATTCCAGTTTGCCCTGATGGCTTAAAATTAAGTGAATAAGATTTCTTTCAAGTTCTCTAGGAAAGTCAGGGACTCTTTTTATTTCTTCTTTCACAAGAATTACTGCCATAACAATATGCCCGATAAGTTTTCCGTCATCTGTATACTCAAAAGCAGAATCATATTTGAGCTCTTCGGTTTTACCAAGATCATGGAGCATTGCACCAGTAATAAGTAAATCCCTGTTCAATTCTGAATGAAAATCACACATCAGATCGCAAATTTTTATAATTTCCAGAGTGTGTTCAATTAGCCCATGTAGGTACCCATGATGCCAAGATTTTCCGGCAGGAGCTTTAATAAAGTTATTAAATCTTTCGCCTGAAAATATATTCTCTAAAAGACTTTTAAGTTGAGACTGCGATATGTTCTGTATTCGCGTTTTAAACTCACTAGTCATTTCATTTAAATCACGAACTGATTTAGGCAGAAAATCCTGAGAGGTTACTTTATCAGAGCTTTTTGCAAGACGTATTTCTGAAATTCTAATTTGTGGACTGTTTTGAAACTCTTCAATTGTGCCCCTTACTTTTACAACATCTCCAATTTCACCGCCATTTGCGAGTTCCTTAAAATTCTCCCATATGTTTGCGTTCAGCGAGCCCGATTTATCTCCAAGCTCAAGTGAAAGATATTGACTCCCGGTTCTTGTGCTTCTTAATTCTATTCGCCTGATCAGCAGATAGTGATCTACATGATCACCCTTTACGAGTGTTACCAGAGAGGTTTGATCGGTCATCAAAATCTAATATAGTAATTTAAAATAAAATCAGTTTTCCAGCAGGTGATTATAAATCACCTGACAAAATCTTCAATTAAACAGTAAAAACTCAATTTTTTCTTTTAGCAGTTCGGGATCAAATGATATTTTTTTTAAGGTCTTAACACCTATTTCCTGGTACGACTTGGTAATCTCATCTGTTTCAGTATTGATTAGCATTATGAATGGAGTTCTTATATTTTTATTTGCTTTCCGTACGCTTTGCACAAACTGCACTCCATCCATTAATGGAAGATTATGATCTGCAATAACTAAGGAAGGCATTTTTGCAGATATGATACTTAAGGCTTCAAAACCATTAAGTGCTGATAAAATTTTAAAAGCTCTAAAACGTTCACTAATTATTTTGGAAACAATTGCTCTCTCCTCCTCACTAGCTAATACCAGTAAAATTGAGTTCTCCGAAGAAGGTACTGTAAAATGAAATTCACTACCCTCAGCCTGGTTGGAATAAAACCATATATCCCCTTTGTGTTTATCAATAATTTGCTTTGCGAGAGCAAGTCCTAATCCACTTCCTTTTTCTCCCTTTGTTCCTTCAGTTGAAAATATTTTTCCAATGTTAAAAAGCTTATCCCTGTTTGAATCTGAAATACCTCTGCCTTTATCCACAATTACAAACTCAGTCATTTCTTCGTTGAATATTCCGGATTTAATTTCAACATCATCGTGTTCGTCGGAGTACTTAACCGCATTACTGATAAGGTTTGTAAGCACCTTTGAGATAAGTCTTTCATCTGCATCAATAAATAATGTATCGGGAATTTCAACTTTAATGTTAACATTTTTTCTGACCGCCATGCCGGTTAGTGAAGAAACACAATTGTGTACTACACTTTGTGCGTGAATCCTTTGTGGATCGATTTTTAATCTCCCTGTTTGAAGACGGGACCAATCCAGCAAATAATTAATCAATTGTAGCTGATTGTGAGAGGACTCATTGATGTACTTAAGGTATTCCACTTTTTCTTTTTCACCTAATCCGGTTTCCTGCAAAAGGACATCTGAAAAACCAAGAATACTCGTAAAGGGGGCACGAAGATCGTGAGAAAGTATCGAAATGAAATTATCTTTTGATGAATTTAGCTGTTCCAGTTCTTCAATTTTATTCTTTAATCGTTCAATTTCAGAAGAATATTCCGTAATATCAATAACTATTCTGAATAACCTTAATGCTTTTTTCCCTGTTGTGCGATTTGCATTTATTCTCTCCAGGATTTTAACGATATCCCCGTTTCGTTTTGTAATCCGGTATTCTAACTTAATATTATCTCTATCACTCTCCGTTTCAAACCAATCTAGTTTTTTTCTGTACTCGGACAAATCATCTTTGATTATTAATGATTCCCATCCCCTTTCCAATTCTTTAATTTCTTTGCTGTTATACCCGGTTACATTAAAGACGCCTTCCGAGAAATGAATTTCAGTCCTCGCTTCGTTAAGATCTTCATGCCAAAAAAATATTCCGCTCAGGTTGTTTAAAGCTTCGTCAAAATCAATATTAAGTGATTCATTCATATACTAAAGCTGCTCAGTTTATTTTTAGACAAGTTAAATTTTAAGTAAATCCGCATCTCAATAATAAAGAATAATTGCATCTTTTAACAGATGCTAAAGAGACTTATTTGCTTCTAATTTCACAAACAATTTTCATATAAAAGTAACTTTTAGTTTCTTTGAATATTTAAACAATAAACACCTTTGCCACATCAATCAACAATGATGGCTGGTTAAAAAGGGCAGTAGCAAAAACTTTACCGAGCGTTCTTTTCTTATAAGGAATTTTATTAACGGCATGGGCAATATTGTTAAATTTTTCATCTGAAAAATTATAAATACCGTTTTTGATTCTATCAAAAGTTTCATGCCGTTTGCCTAAGCGATCAGCCCACGCTTTATCATAAGTTAAAATGTGATCAAGCTTGTTCATTTTTATTGCTTCGCCGGCAATTATGCCCGCAATCTTCCCGCCTATCATCCCGCTAGCGATTCCACCGCCGCTTAAAGGATTAACCTGTTTTGCTGCATCTCCAACAAGCATTATTCCGGGTGCGGAAATTTTATCCAGCGTAACCGCGCAGGGCACACCCCCGGCAATGGTCGTTAAAACCGGTGCATCAGGGTAATGTTTGCTCATAAAATCTTCTAAATAGCTCTGCGCTGACCTTTTTTTGCCGATTATTCCGCTAACGCCCAAGCCAATATTCGCTTTGTTATTACCTTTCGGAAAAACCCAGAAGTAGCCTTGCGGGGCAACATCTTTACCAAAATAAAAGTAAAGTGTTTTTTGATCTACAGGAATGTTTGCTGCGGTTATTTGAACTGCGCTTTCCATATTACGAAAATCAATGTGTGTTTTCAATCCCGCCCATCTTCCCACACGTGATTCAACACCATCAGCGGCGATTACAACCTTTGCTTTAACTTCTTTACCCTCGCCCTGATGTTCAAATTTTACTCCGCTGACATTCCCGTTATCGAAGAGCAATCCATTTACATATGCTCTGGTTAAAATATCAGCGCCTGCATCTGCGGCTGTCCTAGCAAGTTCATAATCAAAAATTCTTCGTTCCAGCACATAACCGGCTTCACCAAAATCTAAAATTACCTCTGTTCCATCGGGTGCGTTAAACGAAAATTTACTGATCTTTGCTGCAATCCATCGATCATCTGGTGTAATGAATTCTTCTATGCCAACTTTACTTACTGCTTCTCCACATCGGACGGGATACCCAACATCTCTATCCTTTTCAAGGATCAAAACCGAAACCCCTTTTTCCGCAGCAAATCGTGCTGCCATACTTCCGGAAGGACCTGCACCAACTACTACTATGTCATATTCATTTTTCATTCTATCTACTAATCATCATTTAGCTTTTTATTACCTACTAACCCGGCAAAATGGGCAATAATCAGTAGGCAGTGAGCAATTATTAAAATTTTCATTTTTTCTCGGGTATTTTTCAGGAAATTCAATCATACGATTTAATAAATTTCCAACTTCTTCAGATTTTTTGAAAAATCTCGTGTATTCTGCTTTACTTAAATAATTGCAACTATATGAAAAATCCAACCAGACCTGAGTTTCTGAGTTCTCCATATCAGCATCCGAAGATTCAGATACAAAATAAGCTTCATATTTTCTTTTACGATAAGCTTCGGCGATACAAGTACAAACAGACCTTGACGATCTTCTGATCTGATCCGTTAGAGAATATGTTTCTTCTTTCGGAAATGATTTTGAGCTTTCAAATATCTCCATAGTTAATTCAAATGCTTTTTTATAAACTGTTAAATCCCTAAAAGATATATTCACTTTTTATCTTCTGATTAATATTAACTTTTTATTGATTTGCCTACTGTCCATTGCTTATTGCCTACTTGGAAAGCACTCCCTTGCGATTAAACTGAATAACTTCAATTGGACAAGACCACACACACTTTGCACAATTGGTACATCGTGGATCAATTATAAAAATCTCCGCCTCTTTCATTTCGATCGCGTCTTCCGGACAAATTCCAACGCAGCATCCGCAGAAATCGCACTTACCCGGAAGGATTTCTATCATAAGTTTTCCTGTTTTCGCCTGGCGATAATTCATTTCAATAAATAATAAAGTTATTTAAGAAAAAAAGTCGTATACTTGATCTATTTCGCACTGAGTTCCATTTTTATACTTCTTTTTTCACTTTCAAGCTCATTATTTGCTTTCATCAGCTGTAAAAGTTCTTCCTCGTTTTCAGTCAATTCAATCTCTCTCCGGTTAGATTTAATATTACTATCAATTCTTTCAATTAAAAATTTTAAGACGGTATCTTTAGCATATTTTAGCATTGTTAGTTCAGCGGTTATACTCGGAAACCGATCTTCCCAATCACCGCTTACTGAATGTTTATCAAAACTAAGCTCACGCACATAAGATTCCTTTGACTCATCCTTTAAAACACTTATCAATCCGCTCGATGTAAATAAGCCCCGGGAATCATCATTTTCAAATACTACCTTAACAATTTCGAACAATTCCCGATTCAATTCTGATGCAAAGTCCTCTGAATGTAAATATTTAAAAATCAGTTCGGCAATTGTTTTGTCGGCTTCAAATAATAGTTTCAAAATTTCTTTTTCAAGAGTGTATTTTACGGGTGATATTTCAACAGCAGTGTTTGTAAGCAATTCACTTGTATCTTTTGATTTATTCCTTTCTAGAATACGGTTTTCACTTTTTTCAAATCTTTTTACCTGTCTTAATTGTTTTTCAAGCTCATTTTCAAGTAGTTTTTCCCTAAGATTAAATTTCTTGGCGATGTTCTTTAAAAGAAGGTTTCTTTTTAGTTCATCATGAATTAAAGCAATCGGCCTAACTAATTCTCTAATTGCTTCAGCCGCCGTTGTGGAATCATCAAATTTTCCCAGTGACTGATAGTATTTTATTTCGTATTCTAAGAAATTTTCAGCTTTTTTAATGAGTTCCTCAAATTCTGCTTTCCCATATTTATTAACAAAGGAATCGGGATCTTCATCTTTAGGTAGAGAAACAATTTTTACATCTAAATCTCTTTTTAAGAGAATTTCAATGCTTCTCATAGATGCTTTTATTCCCGCAGTATCAGCATCAAAAAGCAGAATAACGTTTTTTGTGTAACGTGAAAGAAGCTGTACCTGATCGTCCGTAAGTGCAGTACCTGACGCAGCAACAACATTCTTTATTCCGCTTTGGTAAAGAGAAATAAGATCCATGTAACCTTCAACAATAATAGCTTTATCAAGTCGTCGAATATCATCTTTTGCAAATGAAAGACCGTAAAGAATTCTTCCCTTTATATAAATAGAACTTTCGGGTGAATTGATGTATTTACCTCCTTTTTCTTTCGGATCTAAAAGTCTTCCGGCAAATGCAACAACCCTTCCATTTGGTGAGAAGATCGGAAAGATTAATCTTCCTGCAAGTTTATCGTAGTACCTGCCGTCGCTGCTTTTTCCAACCAAACCTAAATTTGCGGCACGATTAAGATCTAACTTCTTTTGCTTAGCATAATTGATAAAATTTTCCCATCCGCGTAATGAATATCCTAATCCAAACGAACGTATTGTTTGTGTTTTAATTTTTCTATTCTGTAAATATTTAAGCGCTAATTCACCTTCATCATCATTTAAAAGGTTGTTTGAAAAATATTTTGCGGCTTCGGTATTTATATCATACAATATTTCCTGTTCAGATTGCTGTTCAGAATAATCTACCTGATCAATTTCAATCGTAATTCCAAGCTGTTCCGCCAGTTCCTGGACCGCTTCTACAAAGGAGATTTTGTGATATTCAGTTAAAAATTTAAAGACATTTCCACCTATGTGGCATCCAAAGCAATGGAAAATTTGTTTTTCTTCACTAACTGTAAAGGATGGTGTTTTTTCTGAATGAAATGGACACAGACCGACATAGTTCTTTCCTCTTTTTCTTAACTGAACATGCTCTGAAATAACATCAACAATGCTTGCTGTATGCCTAATTTCCTCTATTTTTGATTCCGGAATTCTCATATGTTTTTACTCACTTGGCTTGTAAATATAACTGAATTTTTATTGAACTGCCCGTAGTAAAAAGTATTGCCCTTTGCAAATAAGCTTTCTTTTAATCGGCATTACATATTTTATATATTTGCATAAATATTTAACAGATAAAATGATTGACCGTGCAAAAAAGAGTGTTTTGATATTTCTTCCCAAAAAAGAATTTAACGAGGAAGAATTTATAGTAATAAAAAAGAGGTTGTTGAAAGCAGGAAGGCAAGTTTTTATTACTTCGGATGATCATTACTTTTGTTCCGGCAGCAAGGGAATGAAAGTAAAATCCGATACTAACTTTTACAACATAAATGTAAACAATTTCTCAGCATTGATTTTAATAGGAGGAACCGGCAGCAAAGCTTATTGGGAAAACAGAAATATTCACAAAATAGTGAAAAAGTTTTTTGATTTGGGAAAAATTGTTGCTGCCATTTGTTCTTCGCCGATCATACTGGCATATGCAGGAATACTGCACAATAAAAAAGCTACCTGCTATTCGGAGAATAAGACGGAACTTATTAACGCAGGGATTGATTATCAGGATAAGAGTCTGGTTATAGATGAAAACCTTGTTACCGCAGATAGCTCATATTCAGCTCAGCAATTTGCAGAGGCGGTTCTAAACCTCACAAAGTAACTTTCAAATTTTGACTAATGATTGAGTCTGTAAAAAAATACTGTAACAGTTTAACCGAATATTCGCGATATAAAACCCGCGAAGTTAAAATCGGTGATGTTCCACTCGGCGCAAACAATCCCGTACGTATTCAATCTATGACAATTACAGATACAATGGATACAAAAGCCACGGTTGAACAGACAATCAGAATGGTTGAGGCCGGCTGCGAATATGTTCGCATTACAGCTCCCAGCATAAACGAAGCAAAAAATCTTGAGAACATTAAAAAGGAACTAAGATTACGCGGTTACACTGTTCCGCTTATCGCGGATATTCATTTTACACCTAACGCCGCAGAGCTTGCTGCACGCATTGTTGAGAAAGTGCGTGTTAACCCCGGTAACTATGTTGATAAGAAGAAGTTTGAAAAATTTGAATACACCGATGATGAATACAATGAAGAAATTGAAAGAATAAGAAAACGTTTTACTCCGCTTGTGAAAATTTGTAAAGAATACGGAACAGCAATGCGGATTGGAACCAATCACGGTTCACTCTCCGACAGGATAATGAATCGTTTCGGCGATACACCGCTTGGGATGGTGGAATCTGCCCTGGAGTTTGTGAGAATCTGTGAAGGTAATGGTTACTACGATATTGTTCTTTCAATGAAGGCTAGCAACACACAAGTAATGGTGCAGGCTTACCGTCTGTTAATTCAAAAGATGGAAGAAGAGGGAATGAATTATCCGATTCATCTCGGGGTTACGGAAGCTGGCGGTGGTGAAGACGGAAGAATAAAATCCGCTGTTGGAATCGGAGCGCTTCTGGAAGACGGTATTGGAGATACAATAAGAGTTTCATTAACTGAAGATCCCGAGTATGAAGCCCCTGTGGCTATTTCACTCGCAAATCGTTACAAGCAGCGGGCAAATCATGCCCCCATCAGACCTGTTGAAAGAGTTACAATAAATCCTACTGAATATAAAAGAAGACACACTATTGAATTTGCAGGAATCGGTGCTTCAAATGCACCTGTTGTAGTGGCTGATTTCTTTTCAAAAAAAATTACCCGATATAAAGATTTAGAGGATGTCGGCTATAGATACGATGAACAAACTGATAAATGGTCTTTAGCAGATATTGCAGCTGATATCATCTATCTTGGAAAGAACGATATAGATTTTAATCTGCCCGAAAATATTAAGCTGATATTAGATTACAAAGAATGGTTAAATGTAAAATCAAAAAAGATGCGGTATCCGTTATTAAGCTCACGACAATTATTAAATAATAATGTTTATTCTGAGCAATTGAATTTTCTTAAAACTGAAATTAACGATTTGAATTCAGAATTAATAAGAAAATTAAAGGGGGAAGCTAACTTTGTATTAGTTATCGAAACAAAAAACGAACACGGAATGGCTGAACAGCGCAGGCTATTTTTTGAATTGATGGAAAATAAAATAACCTGTCCGGTTATCATAAAAAGAGATTATAAAAGCATTCCCTCGGATGAACTTCGACTGTACGCTTCCACTGATTTGGGCGCGCTTTTAATTGATGGATTTGGCGACGGTGTTTGGATTACTTCAGATGATTCAGATAAACCCCAAAATATGAGTGATCATTCAACAAGATTTGTGATTCCTGAATCAAAAGAAAAATTTATTAACAGAACACTGTTTGGAATTTTACAAGCAGCACGTGTCAGAATTTCGAAGACTGAATACATAGCATGTCCTTCATGTGGCAGGACATTATTTGATTTGCAGGAAACTACCGATATGATAAGGAAAAGAACAGAACATCTAAAAGGAATTAAAATAGCGGTGATGGGTTGCATAGTGAATGGTCCGGGTGAGATGGCGGATGCAGATTACGGCTATGTGGGATCAGGTGTTGATAAAATTACTCTTTACCGCAATAAAGATGTCGTTAAGCGCGGTGTCCCGGCAGAAAATGCCGTTGATGAGTTAATAGAATTAATAAAAGAAGATGGAAATTGGGTTAAAAAAAGCTAAAATCATCCTTTTTTTAAGGAATTAGCATGTTGCGCCTTTGGTTGAATTAAATTATATTTTGATACTTAATATGAATGTGTTGAAATATAAAATTCTTAAATTCCTTGATATCATATACATAACGGAACGTAAACTTCTTAAAGGAAAATAAAATTGAAAAAGCACCCCGAGATAATCGGGGTGCTTTTTTTTGAAATGCAGTGTAAAGAGGTAATAAAATATATAGAAGGGTGGGCTCCCAAAGGAATTGCCTGGGAAAATGATAACGTCGGTTTGCAAATTGGCAATCCCGAAAGTAAAATTAAAAACATAATGCTAAGTCTAGAGCTAACAGACAAGGTAATTGAACAGGCAATAGAAAAAAAGTGTAATCTGATTATAACTCATCATCCAATTTTTTATCGTCCCCTTAAAAAGTTAAATTTCTCAACAGACAATATTTCAAAACAAATCGATAAGATTATAAAAAGAAATATTAATCTTTATTCGGCACACACAAACTTAGACTTTACAAAAGATGGTGTGAGTTTTCAGCTTGCAAAAAGAATTCAATTAAACAATATTAAATTTTTAAAGAACCTTTCCGAAAATCAGGTTAAGCTGGCTGTATTCGTCCCCATTTCTAATTTAGGTAAAGTTGCTGAAGCGATTCATAATGCCGGCGGCGGTATTATCGGCGAGTACTCCCATTGTAGTTTCAGAACTGAGGGAACAGGCACATTTCGGGGCTCTGATCAGGCAAAGCCTGCTTTTGGAAATGCAGGCGAGCTCGAAACCGTTAAAGAGATAAAGCTTGAGATCTTAATAGATGAGTGGAGATTGAATACCGTAATCAATGCTATGAACCTGGCACACCCGTACGAAGAAGTAGCATATGATATTATAACTCTAAAAAATGAAAATGTAAACTATGGCATGGGTGCTGTGGGGGAATTACAGAAATCATTAACAGAAAGTGAATTTTTGGAATTAATTGCAACAAAATTGAAAGCGGATAATTTACGATATACACCGGGTAAAAAAAGTAAAATCAAAACCGTTGCCGTCTGCGGTGGTGCTTGTATTGAACTGCTTGAATACGCAATAGAAAAAAATGTTGATGCATTTATAACAGCAGATTTAAAATATCACAATTTTCAGGATGCAGAAGGAAAATTATTTGTTATAGATGCCGGACATTATGAAACTGAAATCCCGGTGCTGGATGAAATTCAAAGAAGATTAAAAAGATTTTTACGGGTTAGACATCAGACTAAAGTTTTTAAGTTTAGAGGTTCAACCAACCCGATAATTTTTTATAACAAATTAGGAGCTAATTGAAATTGTATAACAGACTTAAAGTTTTATATCAGCTTCAAACAATTGACGATCAATTAGATGAGCTTGAAGAGTTAAGAGGTGATCTCCCAAACTCGGTAAGGGAACTTGAGGAAAGGATTAATTCATTTAAAGATGAGATTAAATCCAAAGAAAAAGAGCAAAAAGAGTCACTTAAACAAAGAGATTCTAATGAAGATGAAATTGAAAGGCTCAAAGAAAATCAGAAAAAATTCAAATCACAACTCTATCAGGTTAGAAACAACAAGGAGTACGACGCTCTTACAAAAGAAATTGATCATACCGATGAGCAAATGAAGAAACTCGAAACTGAAAACGACGGACTTGCAGATATAAGTAAAACTCTAACTCAGGAAGTTGAAGATATAAAACTAAAACTGGAAGAGCTGAAAAAAGAATTAACTGAAAAAGAGGCTGATCTTAAAGAAATTGTAAAGGCAAATGCAAAGGAAGAAACAAAATTAACCAGCGAAAGAAAAAAGCTGGAAAGTGAAGTTAAGAAACCGGATCTTTCAGCATATATGCGAATCAGAAAGGCCAAAAGAGGGAAAGCGGTTTCTACAATTAAAAGATCTGCCTGTTCGGGATGCCATAATATTGTTCCTTCTCAAAGACAATTAGAAATAAGACGCAACAACCGTCTCTTCTTCTGCGAATATTGTGGGAGAATACTTGTTTCAAGCGAAATTGCTGAGGAAGTTGATAAGGAAGCCTGACTTTTAACGCAAATTTACTGCTGATTTGCTAACCTGATTTTATTATATTTGGCATCAGTTAATAATTAATAAGTTTAAAGAAAAATAAAATGGTTCGGTCCGGGCAATTGCCCTGATATACTCAGGGAGGAAAGTCCGAACTTCTTAGAACAAGGTGCCGGGTAACACCCGGGATTCCGTATTGCGGAATACTGATAGCGCCACAGAAAAAATACCGCCCGGCATCTGCCGGGTAAGGGTGAAAAGGTGAGGTAAGAGCTCACCGCATTCCGGGTAACCGGTCTGGCAAGGCAAGCCACACCTGAAGCAAGATCAAATAGGGAGATCTGTTTCTGCTTCGGCAGAAAGAAGGGTTGTTCGCTCTGCTCATTCAGAGCCGGTTTTACCGAGTCTGAAAGATCTCCGGGTAGATCGCTCGATCTGTGCAGTAATGCACGGGCTAGATAAATAATTGCCGCCTGATTTTTATCGGGTACAAAATTCGGCTTACAGGGTTGAACCATTTTATTTGTTCTTTTTTAAATGAAATTGCCTATGGTACAGAACCGCTGGATAATAAAAGAAATAAAGGATGAATTTTCTGTACAGGTACTGGCTGATTCTCTTAATATCTCGGAAATTTTGGCCAGACTTCTTGTATTAAGAAATATTTCAAACTTTAATGATGCCAGGCAATTTTTCCGTCCTTCCCTCGATTTCCTTCACGATCCGTTTTTAATGGATCAAATGGAACAAGCCACAACCCGTGTAATTGAAGCATTAACTGAAAATCAGAAAATCTGTATTTATGGTGATTATGATGTGGACGGCACTTGCTCGACGGCTTTACTTTATATGTTCTTAAAAGAGTTGGGCGCCAATGTTGAATTTTACATTCCTAAAAGACTGGAAGAGGGATACGGTTTATCGGCTTCTGCAATTGATATAGTACGATCTAAAGAAACTGATTTAATGATTACAGTTGATTGTGGTATCACAGCAATCGAAGAAACCAAATATGCAAATAGCCTGGGAATGGATGTTATTATTTGTGATCACCATCAGCCAAAAGAAGAGCTTCCGGATGCGGTTGCCGTTCTCGATCCTTTAAAACCAAAGTGCAATTATCCTTTTAAATATCTCTCTGGAGCCGGAGTTGCCTTTAAACTTGCCCAGGGTGTTTGCGAAAGAATTGGGAAGAGAGATCTCCCGCTTAAGTATTTAGATCTT
>JGI2160J19893_10000152_pt1 | contig 22980 bp, 28 predicted proteins | sample DeeMarSeWOR28_12_FD_19893 | JGI IMG/M metagenome (IMG submission 19893)
AAAGAACAGAACCCACTGGAAGATAAAAATGTCCCATTTAGCATCTTGTGTGGCCACGCCGCTTTCCTTGAGTGCTGCAATCGGACCAAGCCCCTTGTCAACGATAAAGTGGGCGAAGAGGCTGTACTTATAGAACCATATAACCCCTGGTACGATGAGAAGCAGAAACCCGGCGCATACGATCAGTACATACAGTATTGACGCAACAAACATGTTCCCGACAAGTTTAAAGGTTGCGAGCAGGTCATCCAGCTTGCTTTTTGTACCGTCGCAGAACTGGAGACTTACCTTGATCAATCCCATCTGCACAACCATTCCCAGAATGGCGCTGGCCAGAGCAAACAGGGCAGAGATGAACGGGTAATCTGACTGAAAAAACTGTGAGATCATACTTGGAATATTTTCAATCAGAAAAGCGACGATTAACAGTCCAATAAAAAAACCGATATTGCTTTTCACTGTTTCCCAGCCAAAACTGAGAGCCTCTCCTATGGAAAATCTGTGTGCTGACATAATGCTGTCCCCCTTATTTCATATTCTCATTGAGCGGGTTTCTGAATTATTTTCAGCATTCCGCTGATCCAGCTGTCACCTATGTCTCTATCGGCAAAAAAGCTAAAATTCTTTAATTTTAAGTTGTTAGGTACGTAAAAGGTCATGCAGATTTTCTCGACAGGGAAGCCTGCTTCAGCATAGATTCTGAACTGTCCCCTCTTTAATGTAATTTACATCACTTATTTTCAATGAAGGAAAGGGGTAACGTATTAGATGAATGGCACATGTATATTGTTGGTGTGAGATTATATTGTTTCTTCTCACTGGGAAAGGATGATGTGAGGATTATGTTAATGATGTTCACAAAAATTCAGGAGGTACAAAATGCTTAAAAAATGGGTATCAGAAAAAAATAATGCAAATGCTGACAGTCTTGACGCGGCTCCCCAGAAGGATATGGTTAAAACTGCAGCAAATATGACTCCCGATAAAAGTCCCGGTGTCAGTAAGGTAAATAACATCCTCAAGGGAAGCAAAGTTACAGGAGATATTAACGTAAGCTGTGACCTGATATTGAGTGGAGATGTGGTAGGCAATATATCTGCAAAGGATAATTCCAATGTTGTCATCAAGGGTTCCTGCAAGGGGAATATTGAGTCTGGACGGGGCGATGTTGACATCAGGGGAGAGTTAAGGAACGGAAATATTACAACAGGTGGCAATGTATCAATCTCCGGCAAATGCACGGGGGGAGAGGTAAAGGCAAAGGGCAAGATATATGTAAACTGTCAATTTACCGGTCGGCTGGAAGGAAATGAGATCGAAATCGGTGCGAACGCCCATGTCAAGGGAGAAGTATTTTACAGAGAGTATATCTCTGTGTCCAGAGGGGCTAAAGTTGAAGTTCATCTTTGCCGGATGCAGGAAGAGAGTAAAGGAGAGAAGAAGGAACCGGAGAAAAAGACTCCAGACATTCAGCCTCCTGTGAAAGAATTGATTGGAGTGAATTAAATCGTGCAGCATACGTTGAAATGAACTGGATTAATCATGCATTATCTCTGGAATATGTGGGATGCAGCCTCATGGATAGTTATGCCCCTTACCTTCCTCTCAACGATCAAGCTGTCTGTGAAGGGTCTGGTAAAGGTTCCGGAGCACAGGATAATCAGGGTCCTCTCCCATGAAGGATGGTGTATTGCCATAGTCACGGTAATCCCATGGCATATCATCGCCTTTGCCCGGGGAGAAATATCACCCTTACCCTGGAAAGTTTTTTCTGACATCTCAGCGGTACAAGGCATCAGGACTGGTTTTACCGCCATGTTAATTGTGTGCATAGTAGATATGTGGCTCCTCTGGACCCCCGCTCAAATGTATGCAGACAGGATTCACCCATCGGACAGAGAGAAAGTAAAGTTTGCGCGAATAATTAACGGACTTGCAGGACTCCTTCTTTTCACACCCAACAACCCTGTCTTTAAGCTCCTGCAGTTCATCTGAGGTGGACGGAGTCAACGACTTGCGGGGAAGTCCGGAAGAAAGTGCAGACTCTCATGCTTATTTATTTGTCCCGTCAGAATCGGCGAGATGAGCTGATATCGTCCATCTATGGCCTTCCAGTTTCTATTTGAGCTCAAAAATAAAACCAACGATTTTAAGTAGTTATTTATATTAAATAGCACATTGTGTGTTGAATCACAGGTTGTTGGTTATGATTTTTTAAATAATATGTCATAAAACCTAAAGGAGAATGAAGATATGCGTAGATACGTTATGTTGCTGACAAGTATAGTGCTCTTTCTATTAACTGTAATGCCTCAAGAATCGTATTCACTTGGTCTTGAGATAGGAGCAGGGTACATGCTCCATGAGCCTTCAGGACAGCTGGCATATAAGCCATTGTCATCGGTTGACACACTCGACATAGAAAGAGACCTGGGCTATGACAAGGAAGAGAGACCTTTTGCCAGAATCAAAGCTGAAACACCAATACTGCTTCCTAATGTATATCTAATTGCAACGTCTATTAAATTTGAGGGGGCCGGATCCAAGGCAACAAACTTTACCTTCGGCGATATAACATTTGATGTAACAGCACCTTTTAACAGTAACGTACAGATGGAACTTTATGACATATGCCTTTATTATTCTCTGCCATTTCTCCATACTGCTACCATAGGGAAAATCAACGCAGAAATAGGATTGAACACCCGGCTTGTTGATTTCGATGCCGAAGTTTCTGGCCGTGATGTCATCACGGGCTTAACGACAACTGAATCGATAAACGAAATCATCCCGGTCCCGATGATTTACGTAGCTATCCAGTTAAATCCAGTCAGTAAGTTGAGTATAGAAGCTGAGGGCAGAGGTATTGTCTATAGCTCAAATCATTATTATGATGTTATCGGCAGGATTAAGGTAAAACCAATAGGTCCGCTTTTTATTGCCGGGGGATACAGGTATACTGATATGAAAATTGATTACAGTGATATTGAGGCATCAATAAAAATAAGTGGTCCTTTTATTGAGACCGGAGTTGTTTTTTAAAATTCATAGAAAATAATGTCGATAATAGTGTCACTATAAATACTGTATCAGGGGTATTCCCCTCTCATCTCCAGAAGATTTGTACATTCCTATACTGACAATCAAGGAAAGAAGACTTCAGGATTCGGACAGCAGACTGATCAATTCCTTAAACTCATCGCTGTTCAGGTTTCTGTAACCAAGTGCAGCGCCTACCATATTCCCTGCAGGGTCTATAATAAACTTCATTGGAGTTGATGAAACTCCGTAGGCAGCGCTTACATCACCATCCTCATCCAAAAGATTGGTAAATGTCACGTCGTGATTACGGACCTGTTGATCAACTTTGTCCCTGCTTTCTTTCAGGTCTATTCCCAGCAGCACAAAGGATGAGCTGTCGACGCTCCTGTGTAACTTTTCCAGGGAAGGTAACTCCTTCCTGCACCATGGTCACCATGTGGCCCAGAAACTGAGAACGATGACTTTCCCCTGGAACTGAGCAACATTGACTGTCCTGCCCTTCAGGTCTTTCAGCTCAAACTCCGGCGCCTTGACTGTTTCAGAAAACTGAAAGATGTCCATGGCGGAGAGCAGCTCTGATACCCTCGGATTAACCTGAGGTGAATCAGCGGCTGAATCACTCTTTCCAGCAGAAGATACCTGCTTCTCACTTTCTTTCTGACAGGCAGTGAATGACAGCAGCATCACCAGAGCATACAAAACCATTAAGGCTGACTGTTTATTGAAATGATACATAGATGTTTATTGTAATGGAAATGACAAAAATTTGGAAATAACGCAGCCAGAAAACCGGAATAATTTTCTGGTCATTACTGATCCTCCTTTGACGATGTGCACTTTTCAAGTAAATATTCAGCATTTTTCATCGAATATTGAATAGAAATTGTTGGACTTCGGGCACACAGGGGAATCACAACATATTCTTCACACAATTTTCATACATTATTCAATCTTTCTTCAAAAGTCTGTTGTAATCTTTAGTCATAAAAAAGAGTTGCAGGAGGATACAGGGGATTGGGTTGCTGGTAATATTTATACCTTCCCCCCCTTTATGCGGCAGTCAGGTCCCCCACACCTGGCTGCCTCTTTAATTTTCTCAGTGAAAGGGGGAAACCCCGAGGTGATCTATCTCTTTTCTCTGAAATAATAGGAATTTCCATGGAATGCCAACGTTGACCTCACGTATGAACTTTGTTACTATTTAATTTGATGAAAAAGATTATTCTATGTGCTGTAGTGCTCCTCCTTTTTTCACTCCCAGGCTGCACCCGCACTATTCAATCTGAGAAGCCTGTAGAAAATGGCCCCGTGTATGAAGAAGTGCTGTCAAACGGGCTTAAGGTATTTATTATTCATGACAGGAATGCACCCCTTGCTGTTTTTCAGATATGGTATGACGCAGGCTCCGTACATGAGCAGATTGGAAAGACCGGGTTGAGTCATCTCCTTGAGCATATGATGTTTAAAGGTACGCCTGCCCATGGACCTAAAACTTTTTCCAAAATCATTAAAAGGGCGGGCGGGATAGACAATGCCGGGACTAGCAAGGATTTCGTCTATTACTTTCAAAAGCTTTCACCAGACCGGCTTCACCTTTCTATAGAGCTTGAAGCGGACAGGATGCGCAACCTGATAATGGACCCGCAGGAGACCATGTCCGAGCGTGATGTTGTTATGGAAGAGAGGAGAATGCGTTATGACGATGATCCCCAGAATCTTGTCTATGAAGAAGTAGTGGCAGCAGCATTCAAAAGCCATCCCTACCAGTGGCCGGTGATTGGATGGATGTCAGACCTGCAGCAGATTACCAGGGATGACCTGTGGAAATATTACAGATCACGATACGTCCCGAATAATGCTTTTATCATCGTAGCCGGTAATGTTGATGTACTATCGACATTAGAAAAAATAAGAGAAGAGTTTGGCAGTATTCCGCGAGGACCTGAAGTAAGAAAACTGTCGGCAGGAGAGCCTGAGCAGCTTGGGGAAAGAAGGGTAACGGTCAGAAAGGAAGCGGAACTTCCCTATGTCTTCAGCGCCTATAAGGCGCCGAACATGTTAGATGAGGACAGTTATGCTCTGGATGTACTCTCTGTTGTGCTCTCAGGCGGCAAGAGCGCAAGAATCTACAAAAGCCTCATTGATGAACAGAGAATAGCACTCTCGGCAGGCGCTGGTTATTCCAGCACCTACCGGTATCCTTTCCTCTTTTATCTCTATGGTACGCCTTTGCCGGGCAATCCCGTAGAAGCAGTTGAAAGAGCGTTATATAAAGAGATTGAAAATATCATTGAACACCCTCCCGCTGAGCGGGAAATGGCCAAGGCAAAAAACCAGATAGAGGCTGAGTTTATCATGGATCAGGATTCAATCTATTATCAGGCAATGATCCTTGGCCAGTTCGAGATGCTTGGTGACTGGACGCTCAAAGACAGATATCTTGACGGTATCAGAAGAGTGACAGCATCGGATGTCCAGCGTGCTGCTGCTCAGTACCTTGTCGAGGATAAAAGGACAGTTGGGATTCTGATTCCGGTTAAGAAGGATGCTGAAAAATGAAAAAAATGACTGTCTGGAACACGGCATTTTTCTCATTCATTATGTATTTAGCATTTATTCTTTGTCCTTTATCTTCTCATGCCCTTGAAGTCAAGAGAAAGGTCTTAGATAACGGCCTTGTACTTTTAGTGGTTGAGCGACATAACCTGCCAGTCGTAAAGGTCTCTCTCGGTATCAGTGCAGGAAGCCTGAACGAGCCCGNTGAAAAGGCAGGTCTTGCAAGCCTGACGGCAAGCCTCCTTACAGAAGGCACTGCAAAGAGGACTGCGCTTCAGATCAGCGAAGAAATTGAATTTGTGGGTGGTGACATAAGCGCTTCCGGTGGAGATGATTACGTAACTGCAGGGTTGTCTGTTCTGAAGAAAGACATTGCGCTTGGCTTTGACCTCCTTTCTGATATCATTTTACACCCGGTCTTTCCTGCAGATGAAATCACCAAGAAAATAGAGCGCACAAAGGCCGGCATTAAAAGCCGGGAAGAAAACCCCCAGTATGTTGCATCACGGGAGTTCAACAAGGCTGTCTTTGAGAGCCATCCCTATGGCCGGCTTGTATCCGGGACTGATGAGACACTGGACACCATTACCCGTGACGACATAGTCCGTTATCACTCAGAATATTACAAGCCCAATAATTCCATACTGTCGATAGTGGGTGACGTAACCTACGAGGAAGCAGAAGCATTGTTGAGCACATATTTCTCTGACTGGAAAAGAGGGGAGATCAGGACGCAGGCACTGTCTCCCATCAGACCGGAGAAAAAGAAAAAAACGATTACCGTTGACAGGGAATTGACACAGGCCACCATTCTTCTCGGCCACGCGGGTGTGAGCAGGGATGATCCTGATTACTATGCACTGTCTGTTATGAACTATATTCTTGGAGGAGGCGGTTTTGCTTCAAGGCTTATGCAGAACATCAGGGAAGAGAAGGGACTTGTCTATGATATTCACAGTTACTTTTCTGCTGAGAAATATGGAGGGAGTTTCCGCATCGGACTGCAGACCAAGAATGAGTCTGCCAACACCGCCATTGCAGAGATCCTGCACGAAGTACAGAACATCATGAGCGAACCTGTTACTGATACAGAGCTTGCTGATGCGCAATCCTTTCTGACAGGGAGTTTTCCCATGAGGATTGAGACAAGCAGCAGTATTGCGGCCTTTCTTGTAGCTGTTGAATATTACGGTCTCGGCATGGACTATGAAGATAATTATCCATCCTTTATCAACGGGATTACAAAAGAGGACATTACCAGGGTGGCACGAAAGCATCTTAATCCCGAGGACTACGTTCTTGTCGTTGTTGCCAACCAGAAAGAAACGTCCCTGAGTGAAGAGTTCGTCAAATGACTGCTGATGCAATATTGACAAGAAATACCATACGTCAAGGTATTCACCTGAAGTTTATTGATCTGGAAGAGTTGTAATTTTTCCATTGTCGTTAAAATTGTTCTATGAAATTCAAAATATCAACTGCAATCATAACAGCTTTGATTGTATTCATTTTTCTGGGCAGTTCTTCGGCTGTTGAGAAAGACAGTACGAAGAGAGAGACTGATGGTTTACCCTATTCAATCAATCTGCACTTTACCGCCAAGTACTGCACAGAGTGCCATGAAAAGAAGCCAGGCGAGGGGGTTGAAACCCTCCTGAAGTTCGGAGGCGATTTTACACAATTATGTAAGTGTCACGGGTATACACCGGGCACCTATATTCACCCTGTTGATATTGAACCGACGAAGGAAAAAAAGTCGCGGATTCCAGCAGATTTTCCTCTTGTCAACGGGAAAATAGTCTGCACCACCTGCCATGATATCTATCAGCAGTGTGCTGGAGATCCCAAACGCAGGCTCCTGAATCCCAAATTCCTGAGAGGCGCTCCATATCCCAGCAGAACAACGCTCTGTTTCAAATGTCATGATGAAAATAAATATAAAATGCTTGATCCTCATAATCAGCTTGATGAAGAGGGGGAGATCATTGAGGTCAAGTGCCTCTACTGTCATACAAAGGTGCCTGATGTGAAGAAGGAGCATTTTAAAGATGTTGAACTTGTTGGTGATCTGGTGCCCCTTTGTCAGAGATGTCACAGCAATATTACCAGGCATCCGGCGGGACAAAACCATCTCAGTGTCCCGCCCCGGAAGATTTTGGAGCGTATGAAGGCCCTTGAGTCCCAGTACGGTGTCGTACTGCCCCTTGATTATGAAGGGAAAGTTACCTGTGCAACCTGTCACAATCCCCATGAAAGGGGCGTCATCGGCATTGAGAGCGCCGGATCGAGGGGAGCGGGTGAAAAATTCCGACACAGGCTTCCCATCAATATGTGTAAGGCCTGTCACGGTATGTAAAGATCCTGTCTTTACCCACGGTCTTTGTCATGAGTGCATCAGGAATTTGTTTCCTGACAAGGCAGAGGAGATTATCAAGCGGTTGGACGCAGTTGAACAGAAATAAGATCAGGGCTGCCGTCAGAGAAGAGAAGCAGTAATTATTCCTCCGGACTGATCAGCACAGGCTTTCAAACATTGCTACAAAGTTGTTGGGGGGGGCAACCACTTCCATGCCGATGTTGGTTATAAGATCATGTGTGGAGCATTTCTGGATACGGAGCCTTTGTATGACGCATTCCAGCGAGATTGTTTCACCAAGAATAGACTGCAGTTCCAGTGTGAGAATTGTTCCTTTTTGACAATTCATGATATTTTCATTAAATGCTGTAGTAACAAACATCCCAACCCCGCGGGCCGATATATTGACGACAAAGCCGTCATATATTTGATCTCCCAGAATTAACCGGGTCGGCATGTTCACGGCTTTGCGTACAGGACGTTCCAGTACCTTCGAATCATGAATGTTCTTCTCTGTTGTTCTTTTCATTTTCTTCAATCAATTCTCACAAAGTAATCTGAAGCCTTTTTCAACAGCACAGATGTATCCTGTATTCAACCCCGATACGTTACAGCTGAAAATCTTATCGGCACATTTATCTCAATTATTAAGGCAATGCTGTATTATGAGGAAGACGGCTGCAGGACTCAGGCTTTTCCCGAAAAAGTGAAGCAGTTAAATGCATGGGACGGGCCTGTAGAAGCCCGAAAAAAAATAATTAACAAATAAAATGGCAATACAGGCGGTTGCCTTATTTAATTATCTCTGTTCCGATTCCCTCTTGGGTGAAAATCTCAAGAAGCAGGGCATGAGGGGTCCTGCCGTCTATGATATGGGTCTTTTTCACCCCGTTGCTGAGGGCAGTCTGACAGGCCTGAACTTTTGGAAGCATCCCCCCCGATATGGTTTTGTTGGCAACAAGGGACGTGATCTTTTTTGAATTCAGCGTAGATATCAGTTTTTCTTTCTTATTCAGTATCCCCTCTGTGTCTGTGAGAAGAATGAGTTTCTCTGCCTTCAGAGCTGATGCCACTTCACCTGCAACGTAATCCGCATTGATGTTCAAGGTCTCTGTCCTGCTGCCGGCGCTGATAGGTGCAATAACAGGGATAAATCCGCTGCCCTCGATTGTGTTAAGGATCTTCGGGTTTATCTCCTCAACTTCACCGACAAGCCCGAGATCGATAATTTCCGGCACCCCTGTTTCAGGCGAAAGTTTTTTTATGACCTTCCTCCTGGCCTTGATGAGGTTGCCGTCCTTGCCGCTCAGGCCGATTGCAAAGCCGCCGTGGCTGTTAATGAGGGAAACGATCTGTTTATTAATCAATCCTCCCAGTACCATTTCAACAATATCCACAGTCTCTTCATCGGTCACCCGCTGGCCCTGAACAAAGACTGGTTTTTTTCCCATTTTCTCCATAATGCTGTTTATCTTGGGTCCGCCCCCATGGACTATGACCGGTTTTATTCCTATGAAATTCAACAGCACGATATCCTGTGCAAAGGCATCTTTCAGTTTGTCATCAACCATTGCAGCGCCGCCGTATTTGATGACAAAAGTCCTGCCAGAGAACTTCCTCATATAGGGGAGGGACTCAATCAGGACATTTGCTTTTTCCAGTATCTTTTCCATTATTTTTCCCTGATAACCGGTTTCATTATACCTGATTCATAAAACAAATTAACCATTTCCAAGCAGTTCATCAATCTTGGCCCCAATGTCTTCGGACTTCATAATTGCCGTACCAATCAGCACAGCGTCCGTCCTGGTCAGTGAGACAGCATCGATGTCACGCCTGCTCTCATATCCGCTTTCACTGATGACAATCTTATCATCGGGGATCTCTTTTAAAAGCGATACCGTTGTCTTCAGATTAATATTCATTGTTTCCAGGTTCCTGTTGTTGATACCGATTATTCTGGAATTACAGTCAAGAGCTGTTTCCAGTTCCTTGAGGTTATGGATTTCTACAAGGCAATCAAGGCTCAGTTCCTGTGCAAGAGCATAGAGATCTGCCAGGTGTGATTTTTCAAGAACCGAGGCAATCAACAGCAGTGCATCAGCCCTGTAAGCGCGTGCTTCATAGACCTGATATTCATCAAAGATAAAGTCCTTCCTCAACAGGGGTTTGACTGTATTTTCCCGGGCAAGGGCAAGATAGTCTATCCTGCCTCCGAAATACCGCTCTTCGGTAAGTACAGATATGGCGGCAACGGATTTTTTGTTGTATATGGAGACAATATCACGCACATTGAAGTTTTCCCGAATAAGACCCTTTGAGGGAGAGGCCTTCTTGACTTCGGCGATGAGACGGATTGGGGAACCGGGCAACCGCTTCAGCGCCTCCTGAAAGGAGACTGTGCTCTTTTCATCCCTGATTCGCGCCTTGAGTTCGGCAAGAGGCGTAAGCCTTTTTGTTGAACTTAATTCTTCTTTTTTCTTTCGTACTATTTCCTGAAGTATGCTCATGCGATGAATGACCAGGAGTTCTTTGTCTTATGCAATATCACCACTATCATTATCATTCCGAAAGGAGTCAGGAATCTTAAGGGTTCTTCTTATCAGTCTAAATGACACGTTAATAGAAATATTCAGGCAGAACAATAATGTCAAGAAGGTTCAACTACCCTGTTTTCACAATTTATTCAAATTTTTTAGATATATTTTTAATCACTTGAACGATTGGTCGGTATCTTATATAGTTATATTTGTCGAATATATCTTACCTGAACTGTGACAGAAAATTAATAAAAAAATGAAGGAGGCAGAAATTCATGACTGATGGTGGTATAACCGCAATCAACGAAAAGGTGCGCGAAGAAAGCGCCTTTGTACAAAGTATCATGTCCGAGGTGGGCAAGGTCATAGTCGGACAGCAGTACCTGATAGAGAGACTGCTTCTGGCCCTTCTGGCCAATGGGCATATTCTCATAGAGGGTGTGCCAGGACTGGCGAAGACACTCTCAGTGAAGGTCCTGTCAGGTGCGGTCAGAACAGGTTTTCAGCGGATTCAGTTTACACCTGACCTGCTCCCCGCTGATCTGATCGGTACCCTCGTCTATAACCCAAAGGATGGAAATTTTTCTATTAAAAAGGGCCCCATCTTCTCCAATATTATCCTTGCAGATGAGATAAACAGGGCTCCTGCCAAGGTGCAGAGTGCACTTCTTGAGGCAATGCAGGAACGACAGGTTACCATTGGAGAAAGCACGTTTCCNCTGGACGAACCTTTTCTTGTGCTTGCTACCCAGAATCCTATTGAACAGGAGGGCACCTACCCCCTGCCTGAGGCCCAGGTGGACAGGTTTATGCTGAAAATAAACGTGACCTATCCCACAATGGAAGAAGAGCACAGAATTATGAGGACAATGGCCTTTACAAACAGGGATATTGAGGTACGCCCCGTTGTCGGTCCTGAAGACATACAGAGGGGAAGGAATGTCATAAATGAGATATACATGGATGAAAAGATTGAAAAGTATATCCTTGATATTGTCTTTGCAACACGGGAGCCCGCCAGATACAAGCTTGATAGCCTGACCGGTCTTATCCAGTACGGGGCCTCGACCCGGGCTTCGATTAACCTGAATATCGCGTCCAAGGCTCATGCCTTTATTCAGGGGAGGGGCTACGTGACTCCCCAGGATGTCAAATCTATTGGACCTGATGTCCTGAGACACAGGGTCATTGTCAGCTATGAGGCTGAAGCAGAGGAAAAGACCTCAGACGACATTATCAGAACGATATTTGAGGAAATAGAGGTACCGTAAGAAAAGGCACAAAGAAGAACATTACACTTTGTGCCTCTGGGCCTGTGAACCTTTGTGTCTTGAGAGAACATGATTCCAAAAGAGATATTACAGCAGATCAGAAGGATACAGATTACTACCTCACGGATGGTAACAGACGTCTTTGCCGGACACTACCATAGTGTTTTTAAGGGCAGGGGGATGGAGTTTGATGAAGTGAGGGAGTACCAGCCCGGTGATGATATCAGATCCATTGACTGGAATGTGACGGCCAGGACAGGCAACCCTTTTGTTAAAAAATTCGTAGAGGAGCGGGAGCTTACGATCATGCTTGTGCTGGATATTTCGAGGTCTTCCTATTTTGGATCAGTGAACAGGCTGAAACGGGAAGTGGCTGCTGAAATGTGTTCTTTGCTGGCCATGTCTGCAATAAAAAATAATGACCGTGTGGGGCTTATTGCCTTTACTGACAGAATAGAAAAATTTGTACCGCCCCGCAAGGGACTCAGTCACGTGCTCAGAATTATACGGGAAGCTATCTATTTTGAACCGGAAGGAAGGGGAACGGACATTGCCGGTGCGCTGGAATATCTAAGTCGTATCACAAACAGGAGCAGTGTGACCTTCATCATTTCTGATTTTTATGCAACTGACCTCAAGCGGCCCCTGTCCATTGCCAACAGACGCCATGATATTGTGGCACTTTCAATCACCGACCCGCGGGAGCAGCAGTTGCCTGCTATAGGTCTCATACATCTTGAAGATGCGGAAAGGGAGCACAGGTTCATGCTGGATACCTCCAGCCCACAGGTCAGGAACGAGTACAGTGCGAGGGCGCAGAAACTCTTCGATGAACGGCAGAGGCTATTCAGGTCTGTGAACGTTGACCACATTGATATAAGGACAGATGTCCCCTATTTGCAGGAACTCTATAAATTCTTCAGGATGAGAGAAAGGAGAATATAAATAAAAAGGATTGTATTCGCATTACTGCTGCTGATTTGCACTGTTTCCGTCTATGGAGAAGAGGAGGCTGGCAGCCTTCCCATTGCCATAAAGACCGGCGTTGACAAAACATCGCTTTATATCGGGGACAGGGTTACCTATACAATTGAAGTAAAAGCGGGGAAGGACATTGAAGTAAAGCTGCCTGAGTTCGGAGACAACCTCGCAGAATTCGCCATAAAGGATTTTGGCTCCTCTAAAAAAGGGTTCTGGAGCACAGGGACCTATAGGCAATGGTACCTTCTTGATATTTATGAGACCGGGCACTTTACCATTCCTGGCCCTGTTATTCAATATCGGGAAAGGGGTGAAGAGCAGTGGACAGAGGTGCTTGCTGATGAAGTGATTGTTGAAGTGCAAAGCGTACTCGGTTCCGATGCTGACACTGCTGACATCCGTGACATCAAGGGACCGGTCCATTACCGGAACTGGGCATACCTCTCTATAATTCTTGCCGCTGCCCTCATCATCATTGCAATTATTTTAATAATCAGGTTTATAAGAAAAAGGAAAATAACCAGGGAAGAATATATACCTGCTGTTCCTGCCCACGAGATAGCATACAGTGCTCTTGATGAACTTCTAGGGAAAAAATACATTGAACAGGGGTTGATCCAGCAGTATTACTTTGAACTCTCCGATATTGTCCGCCATTACCTTGAAAACAGATTTCAACTGAAGGCCCCTGAGATGACGACTGAAGAATTTCTCTTTACCCTGAAGACTTCCTCAGAGCTTAACGATGACCAGAAATCATTGCTGAGAGATTTTCTCTCACATTGTGACATGGTGAAATTTGCCAAATACATTCCCGGAGAACCTGAGATCACTGCAAGTCAGAATTCTGCACGGAAACTGGTTGACCAGACCCGGGAGAAAACAACAGAAGAGGCTGCTTAGATGCATTTTCATAGTCCCTGGATACTGATGCTCCTTCCCGTCGCTGTTGTCCTGCTTATAGTGAGCGTCCGGAGGGGTAGTGCTCCTGCCTTCAGTTTCTCCAATGAAGAACTGGTCAAGGGACTGAAAGAGACCTGGAAGGTCAAGCTCTCACGCAGCATGGTGCTGCTGAGGCTTGCCGCGGTATTGCTCTTGATTCTGGCCTTGAGCCGTCCCCAGTTAATGCTTGAGGAATCGAAAATTGAGAGCAAAGGTATTGATATTGTCCTGGCTATTGATACGTCCACCAGTATGCTTGCCGAAGATTTTGAACTGGACGGGAAGCGTGCAAACAGGCTCGATGCAGTCAAAGATGTAGTCAGGGGTTTTATCAATAACAGAATGACTGACAGGATAGGCATTGTGGCATTTGCATCTCGTGCCTATACAGTGTCTCCCCTTACGCTTGATTACGGTTGGCTCATGCAGAACCTCGAACGGATCAAAATTGGAATGATCGAAGACGGTACGGCTATTGGCTCGGGTCTGAGTTCAGCACTGAACCGGCTGAAAGACTCAGAGGCAGAAAGCAAGGTAGTCATTCTGCTTACTGATGGCAGGAATAATGCAGGCAGGATATCTCCCGTAACTGCAGCAGAGGCAGCAGGCGCCCTGAATATCAGGGTTTATACAATCGGGGCCGGCACTAAAGGTCTTGCTCCCTATCCTGCACAGGATGTTTTTGGCAATAAGGTGTACCGGCAGGTAAAAATTGAGATTGATGAAGAGACATTGAAGAAGATAGCGAAAAAGACAGGCTCTCATTACTTCAGGGCAACAGACACCGATTCATTGAGAGAAATTTATGATGAAATAGACAGTATGGAGAAAACGGCTGTTGAGGAAAAGGGCTACAGGGAATATAAAGAGCTGTTCCACCTCTTTCTGATTCCCGGCCTGCTCATCCTTGTTCTGGAAATACTCTTAAGCAATACTGTTTTCAGGAGGATACCATAAAAAAATCAAAGATCAAATTGCAAATGGAATCAGTAATTACAGCTAATAATATAAGTAAATTGTCATTACGAGGAGCTTTGCGACAAAGTAATCTCAGGAGATTGCTTCGCCTTCGGCTCGCAATGACAATATGAATATCATATAGATAATTAATGATATTGGAATTATGAAATTCGGGAATCTGCATGCACTGCATTATCTCTGGCTCTTTGCAGGATTGATTGTCTTTTATCTCTGGTCACAAAAAAGGAGAATAAAAGACATGGAACTTTTTGCCCATAAAGACCTGCTCAACTCACTGGCATCATCGGTCAATAAAAAGTCCAGGCAATGGAGAAGAATCATTCTCCTCATGTCAGTCTTTCTTGTAAGTATTGCGCTCATGAGACCTCAGTGGGGATTTGAGTGGAAGGAGGTCACGCGGAGCGGGCTTGATATACTGATTGCCCTTGATACATCGAATAGCATGCTTGCTGAGGATGTCAAGCCGAACAGACTGGAACGTTCCAAACTTGCGGTAAAGGATCTTATCAGACAGCTCCGGGGCGACAGGCTGGGGCTGGTAGCCTTTGCTGGGAATGCCTTCCTGCAGTGTCCACTCACCTCAGACTACAGTGGTTTTATGCTTTCCCTTGATGACCTTGACGTAAACACCATTCCAAAGGGAGGCACATCACTGTCCAATGCCATTCGCGTTGCCCTTGATAGTTATGAAGGCGGTAAGAAAAAATATAAAGTTCTCGTTATCATTACAGATGGCGAAGACCATGAAGGAAATGCCCGCGAATGGGCAGAAAAGGCGAAGGAGCGGGGGATTAAGATCTTTGCCATCGGCATCGGAACAAAAGAGGGGGAACTAATTCCCGTGACTGATGATGCAGGCAAAAAAGGGTTTCTGAAAGACAGGAGCGGTAATGTAGTCAAGACACGCCTTGATGAGGAAACACTGAAGGAAATTGTCCTGATGACGGGCGGCAGTTATGTGAAGTCGACGCAGAGTGAGTTCGGACTTGACCTTATCTATGAAGAAAAGCTTTCGACAATGGAAAAGAAAGAGGTAAAGAGCAGGATGGTCAAGCAGTATGAAGAAAGGTTTGCCATCCCTCTTGCTGCTGCATTGATCCTCCTCTGTGTTGAACCCTTTATTAGGGAAAGAAGAAGAACAACAAAGAACCAAGAACAAAGAATTAAGAACTAAGAGGGACTCCGGGGAATAGAGAAGCTGAAAAAATGATAAAAATAATATTCAATCTTTTTTGTTTATTCAGTTTCATATGCTTCTGCACAAATACATTTGCTGCATCAGTTGCAGGTGATGTGAGGGAAGGGAACCGTCTCTTTGAGGAAGAAAAGATTGATGAGGCAATCGCAAAGTACAGCGAGGCGCAGGAGGAGGCCCCTGATTCAGACATTGTCCACTATAATCTTGGAGCAGCCCACTATAAGAAAGGGAACTATGAAGAAGCCATTGAATCCTTTACCGGTGCTTTAAGCACTGATGACAGGGATCTGGAATCAAAGGCAGCCTATAATCTGGCAAATTCCAAATACAGGCTCGGTACAATGAAGGCTGGATCGGACATGCAGGGCGCCGCATCTCTTTACCGGGAATCGCTGGATTATTACAGGAGGGCCATGGAACTGAATGAAAGGGACAGGGATGCAAAGTACAATCATGAGGTTGTTGAAAAAGAACTCAAGATTCTAATGGACAGGATGAAGCAGCAGCAGGAAGAGGACCAGGAGCAGGATGGAAACCAGGATCAGGGAAAAGAGCAGGAGGGAGAGGGCAGAGAATCTCGGCCCGAAAGCAGTCAGGATGAACAGCAGGATCAGCAGCAGGCGAAAGAGCAGGAGTCTCAGAAAGGCGGCTCTGAAGAAAAGAAGGAGGAAGAGGGGCCCCAGGCTTCCTCCCAGGAATCTCCTCAGGATAATCAGCAGATAGGCGAAGAAGGTGATCAGGAGATTGAGATGTCTCCTGAAGAGGCTCGTATGCTGCTTGAATCCTATGGTCTGGAAGAGGCCAGGGAAGAGGTGAACAAGCAGATGCGAGGGCGCTCCAGAGGGGTATTAAAGGACTGGTAAAGTGGACGAGCAATGTAATAGTAGTTCTACAGCATGTTTTTTTAATAAGAATGCATTTTCTGTCATGCCGGACTTGATCCGGCATCCAGGGGATTTTGAAAAAACTGGATTCCGGCTTAAGGACTGCCGGAATGACAGGCGCATGAAGATATTTTTTAAATAAATAATGAGATTGAAACCAAAAACAAAATATACCTCTCGAATAATAGCAGCGATTTTTATCGTTATGACGCTGTTTTCAGAGAGAGCACCTGCCGCAGATATACAGTTCAACGCTTCTCTGGACAGGAACATAGTTGCCCTTGGACAGAGTGCGCAATTAAATCTGCACTTTGACGGCTCATCAAAGGTACCTGCTCCCGATGCCCCTCAAGTAAAGGGACTCCAGGTTCGCTATGTCGGCCCTTCGACACAAATGTCTATCGTCAATGGCCGTATGTCCTCTTCTGTGAATCATATCTACAGGATTGTGCCGACAAAGACAGGGAAATTTACTATAGGGCCTCTTGCTGTTGAATATAAGGGCGACCGGTACCGTTCGAATTCCCTGGAGCTGGAAGTTCTGGACTCATCTTCTCAGAGGCAAGGTCACGGTCAGGAACAGAACCAGCCTGCTGTGAACCTCACTGACAGGGTCTTTATTGAGATGGAAATTGACAAGGACAGGCTCTACGTGAATGAGATAGCCACATTACACATTAAACTCTTTGTGAACAGCATGAAAGTGCGCGATGTGCAGTATCCCCGGTACAGTCACGAGGGCTTTTCAGTTGACGAGTTTGAAAAACCGCGGGAGTATCAGCTCAACAGGGGAGGCGTTATCTATTCTGTCCTTGATTTTCAGACAGAGATATTTGCTACAAAGGAAGGACAGTTAAGTCTGGGACCAGCAGAGCTTAAGGCCAATATCGTGACACAGAGCAGGCGAAGAAGCCCATCATCCCGGTTTGACAGTTTTTTTGGCCGTGACCCTTTTGATGATTTTTTCGGCAATTATGAAACCCACCCTGTTGAACTGAGTGCCGATGCTCTTTCCGTCAATGTTCTCCCCCTCCCTGCTGAGGGCAGGCCGGCAGATTTCAAGGGAACAATCGGAAGTTTCCAGTTACATGTTTCAGTATCGCCTGACCACGTCAAGGTAGGCGATCCGGTCACACTTGCAATGACGGTGACAGGGAGAGGGAACCTCGATGCTGTGCACAGTCCGACGTTGATAAATCAGGAGGGCTTTAAAATCTATGATCCTCAGATCAGGCAGGAGCCGAACAGCAAGGTCTTTGAACAGGTTCTCATACCGGCTGATGAAAAAATCAACAGCACGCCCGATATTTCTCTGAGCTTTTTTGATCCTGCAAAAGGCCGTTACATCACGCTGGTGAGGAAAGGGGTTCCATTACAGGTCATGAAGGCTGAGCGCAAAGAGGAGATCACCATACTCGACGCGGCAAATGTAGCGGAAAGGCCTCTGAAGAAGGAATCCATCGGTCGTGACATCATTTATATAAAAGAATCTCCTGGCAGGATTGTAAAAAAGGATGACTATCTATACACGAATCCGCTCTTTCTCATGCTCCAGGCAGTGCCACTGCTTCTATTNGCTGCTCTCTGGTTCTATCGTAAAAAACAGGAGCGGCTCAGTACCGACATTGGATATGCAAGAAGGCTTTCAGCTCCTAAAAAGGCGAAGAAAGGCATTCAGCAGGCAGAGCACTATATGCGCAAAAACAGTAGAGGAGAATATTATGATGCTGTCTTCAAGACTTTGAGAGATTACCTTGGCAACAGATTTCACGTGCCATCAGGTGGAATCACCGGTGACTCACTCGACAGTATTATAAAAGGTGAGCATATAGACAGTGAAATTACAGAGAGATTGAAAAACATATTCCGGGAATGTGATATGGTGCGCTATGCCCCGGCTGATTTTAACACTGCCCGCATGGAAGAAACCCTGACGGAGATGCGGGAGCTGATCGATTACCTTGAAAGGCACAAGCTATGATGAAAAAACTATTGAGCAGGATGCACTGGGTGAATACAAAATATCCGGTTCTTCTTTTTTTATGCTCACTACTTGTTGCTCTCCTGTGTCCGGCTGTGATCATCCATGCTGCAGAAGGCAAGGGTAGTGATCCGCAATACATATTTTATAAAGGGAATACTTTCTATGAAGAAGGGAACTATGAGGCAGCAATACGGGAATACTCAAGACTGGTTGATCAGGGACTTGAAAGCGGACATCTCTATTACAATATGGGAAACAGCTACTTTAAGAGCGGTGAACTGGGCAGGGCGATTCTCTATTATGAAAAAGCAAAACGGCTCATACCCGGTGATAGTGATCTGAGATCAAACTATACATATGCCATGAGCAAAATAAGCCCGGGGGCTTCTGCTGCATCTGCGTTGTGGTACAGTAAAATCTTTTCTCTCTTCAATGGATTCACAGTGAATGGCCTTTCTGTTGCAGTGTCGATTCTCTATGCGTTCATCCTGTTATCTGTATTGGCGGCGATCTTCTTTCCTTCTGCTAAAATGCATTGTCGCCTTTCTGCAATCATTCTCCTGGTGATTTTTCTTGCTTCTGCGTCAACGCTGTACCACAGGGTTGCTCTTCTTGACAGCGAAGCTGTTATCCTTGCTGCACAGGCAGATGCACGGTTTGAGCCCATGGAAAATGCCACGACCCATTTCACCCTCTACGAAGGCGCGAAGGTGACGGTACTGCAGAGCAGAAAGGGATGGATGAAGATCAGGAGGGATGATGGAAAATCCGGCTGGGTAAGGACTGAATATACGGAGATGATATAATGAATGAAATGAAACCGGTCCTCTATGATCATAGAATCTATTAAAGAGGGATTTTCCCTTGCCAACAGAAACGCACAGCTTGTTTTTCTTCGGCTGGCTGTAACCTTTATTAATCTCTTCAGTCTCATTGTTTTTCTCGGTGTCCCCCTGCTTGCAGCTATTGCATTTCTGGGTTTTGACCTTGCCTATGCCAGGGAGATTTTTCCTGCACTGGCAAAGGACCCACTGCAATTTATTTCCCGTTATCTGGGCCTTGTGGCGCTTATGGCATTGTCCCTCCTGCTCTATCTTACCTTTACCTCGGTTCTGTATCTCTATACTCTTTCCGGGACACTCGGAATCATTAAAAAAGCTGCTGTGAATCTGCAATTTACCTTCCGGATGTCCTATTTTTTTAAAGAGGCCAACAGCAATTTCTCCCGTCTCTTCTGGCTGCTGGCCCTGCTTTCTCTCATTTTCGGCTCATTCATTGCGATTGTTTCCCTCTTCGGCGGTGTTCTCTCTCTTTCCCTGCGTACCTTTGCCGGAGCAGGTTCCTTTGTAGAGGTTTTTTTCGGCTCCTTTGTCATGATGTCTGTGGTCGTCATCGGTGTTGTTGTCATCCTGACAGGGATGCTCTTAGGGGTGTTTTCAATGCTTGCTTCTGTTATTGAAGGGAGCGGCCCTCTTGATTCAGTAAAAAAGGCCTTTCAGTTTATGAAAAAGAACCCTGAGTCACTGCTCCTTTTCATCACACTCTTTGCCGCCGTTGCTGTGCTGAACCTGGGTCTTATATTTATCAGAATACCTGTCACTGTGATCCCTTTTGCCGGACCCTTTTTGCATATCCTGATTTCAATTATTGGCGCAGTTGTACAAAGCTACATGGCTGTAGTCCTGTGGAGCTCGTTAATGACCTATTATATTAAGGGCGTCGAGTACCCGGTCTACCGGGCAGGATATGAAATATGATAAGAAGCAGAATGACTATCGTAACGCATTCCACTCAGGGTTTGAGTACTTATTCTTTTCCAGTTCTTGTGCAGTCCTTAATTCGATTTTTGACGGTTCATCAATGATGAGGCGTGCCTGCAGCTCTTTTTCAAAGGCTTCTTTTACGGCAGATGCGAGACTGTCAAAGGTAATGCCCCCGGTACCACACTCCTGAAGTGAGCCAGGTGCAGGCAGGGGTGGCTCACCGTTCAGCCTGAGAACGTTCCTGAGGGCTTCTGTATTGGAACGAAGCATTACAGATCCATGCTGGAGGAACCCGTCTTTATAGCGCTTCTGGGCGCTTCCTATAATTTTTTTTCCTGCAACGGTAATTTCTCCAAATGATACTGACTGGAAACATGCAGGGCTGCGTGAATCGGCAGGACGTTTCTTTCTGAATGATATTGCTGCCTCTACACCAAGGTACCTTAATCCTTCGACAAGGGCCTTGCTGATCAGGGTGTAATCATGGTGCAGGGTGCCCTTGAAAAGGGGGTCGTCCCTGGATGATGAGAAACTGTAGGTTAATTCATCGTCATGCAGTATCGCCCGTCCTCCGGTAAGCCTTCTGACAACGGGGTAGTCTCTTTTCTTGCAGTAATCAAGGTCAATTTCAGATATCTTCTGAAAATAGCCGATACTGACTGATGGTCGGTCCCACCTGTATATTCGGAGAGTAGGCGGCGAGGCCTTCTGTCTGACCGCCTCGGAAATGGCCTCATCATGGGCCATATTGGTAAAAGCATGCTGAGGTTCATGAAGTATGAATCGTATGAATCGCATAAAACAGGTGTCAGGTACCAGGGGGAGCAGATTGTATCTTTATACCCCGTACCTGGCCCTATGATCTGCAGCTCTTTATTTAGTCAGTATGATACGGTGTTTATTGAGAGATATTTCCTTTATCGAGCCTTCGAATATCTTCTGCTCGCCAAATAGGTTTCTCATATGAATCTTCCCCATTTCGGGTTTCAAAATATCCACATTTTCGAGGTAAAGCTCTTCCTTTCCGTCAACCTCTATATACGCATTTGTTTCACACATTCTGTTTCTCCTTGGTTTTAGAATGGATAATCCTGAGAACCGTACCACCCTGATTCTCTATCAAAAAGTATAAAGACTGTATGAAGAAACAGTCAATGAAGCGATTTGGAATATCCTGTTGCATGCATTAGAAGGTCGAAGGGTCTTCAGGGGGAAGGGCATCTTCGTCAAAGGGCATGACACCAAGCTGTATCATGACAGATTCCAGACTTTTCAGAAACTCCTGGTAATCATAGGCAGTCATTTCCTCTGTCAGGGCAGTATCAACCAATTTCTCAAATTCCCCATAGTCAAAACTTCCATCCAGAACCCTGGAACGGGTCAAAACTTCATAGACGGATTTATCGTTTCTCATGTCCTCCCCTTTCATAGTATGAAGGACTTTCAGTCGCTCCGGATCAGCAATATACCACTGCATTGCTGAATTGAGGGCATCATAGAGCGTTATTATGCCCATCGGTATCTTGCCCTCAAAGAGTCTTCTCCTGCCGCAGCGAATATGGAGTTTTGCCCTCATGAGAGGTCCTTCTATGGGGCCAAGTTCATCTTCATTCATTAATCCGAAATGCGGCATGGTTAGCGGTTCTCCTTCTGGTAAGAATCAAGGGAATCAACCTTCCCTGAATAGTTGTTTAAAAGCTTGCAATAACTCTCTTAGTAATGTACTGCCAGCCATATTGTTTCAGTTTCCGGGTCTGTCCAGCTCACTTTATGCCTTGTATGTGCTGGTATATTGATATGGCTGCCTTCTTTCAGATGTGATTCATCTCCATCTTCAAAGTGAATAGTGGCTTCTCCCCTGAGAACAATGACCCATTCATTCTTTTTTTGATCGAACCAGCCTGATTCCGGTGACCTGTGGCCTTTTGATATTATGCGTTCTATTTTCACATGTTCACTTTGAATAATTTGCTCGAAGAATTCTTTATCGAGATTGCCCGGAATTGATTCAAAGATATTTTCTGGTTTCATTCGAATATACAAACTTTCATAGGTGAGTATAAAGGAGTCATGCTTTAACAGGCAAGAAAAAAATGACTTAATGGACAATGCTTCAGGCCTCGGAAATTCCCCTCTGTGGGATTGCATCCCACACATGCCTGCCGACAGGTCAGGGAATGACAGATGAAGCCTCTTCGATTGACAAGGGTTTTCAACATACCCTTTGAGAGATTTCAGGCGAGGAACGAAACTGGAAGGGGGATTTTGTAATAAAAAATGAATTTAATAATCTCCCCTCACCCCTCTTTGCCAAAGAGGGGATTAAAAAACTTTCTCTCTTCAGTCGTATCGACTAGGTTCGAAATGACAGCGTCTGGATTCCCAATCAGAGTCGGAGGATGACAGCACGTCGGAATATAGAAAAAATTACTGCGCTGTTGATGTCAGATAGGTCGAGGAATGAAGTCTTTTCGATAGCAGG
>JGI2160J19893_10000158_pt1 | contig 22671 bp, 21 predicted proteins | sample DeeMarSeWOR28_12_FD_19893 | JGI IMG/M metagenome (IMG submission 19893)
TCTTTAGCAGGGGAGCGCATCGGCTTTCTGGCGGTCAACCCGGACGCCGAAGACGCCGCAACGGTGGCCAGTGCCGCTGCCGTGATCAACACCATGCTGTGCGTGAACGCCCCCAGCCTGCTGCAGCATGCGGTTGCCCGGCTGCAGGGTATCACCGTGGATGTTTCCATCTACCGACGCCGGCGGGACCTTCTGTGCCGGGGCCTTTCCGAGATCGGGTATCAGTTTCATGTGCCCGAAGGCGCTTTTTACCTGTTTCCCAAAAGCCCGATTGCCGACGACGTCCAATTCACCCGGATCCTTAAAGAGGAGCTGATTCTGGCGGTGCCGGGTTCGGGTTTCGCCGGGCCGGGCTATTTTCGCCTGTCTTATGCTGTTCCGGATTCAACCATCACCGGATCGATGGCGGGATTTAAAAAAGCGCTGGAGAAAGTATAAATAGATCGAAATCGAGAAAAAATGACCGGGTCTGAATGAAACAGGGAGTAGAAAGCATGTACATCAAAATGTCGGATTTTTTTATGGGCATGGGCAAGCCCTTTGCGGTGGAAGTGCTGGACATTGCCGAAAAATTATCCCGGAATGAAGGCGAGATATTATTTCACGAAGGAGCGCCGGCCACCCATTTTTATGTTTTGCTCAAAGGCAGGGTGAAGCTCAGCCTGGGGGATACCGGGCCCGTGGTCTATATGGTTCGGCAACCGGGGGAGATCATCGGCTGGTCGGGCCTTATCGGGCGGGATACGTATTCTGCCTCAGGGGAATGCATGCAGAAAACCCATCTGCTGAAGTTTAATCGAGATGTTTTTCTGGAAATCTTAAACAAATACCCCCAGAACGAGGCGCTGCTTTTCAGGCGCCTGGCGGAGATGCTGGGAAATCGATTGCTGGAACTCTATCCGACCATATCTTAGAAGTGGCTTCAAAACCCCATCTGTAATCTATTTCAGGCCGCCTGCCGCTGACATAAACCTGCCAATTGTCCTGTGCGCACCCGCGGCAAAAAAAGCTGAAAATCCTACTGCGAGTGGCTTCAGCAATTGGTAGATGTCCTGGGTCCGACTCCCGGCGGCAGACTGCCGCTGATGTTATCCTCATGACCTGCGGAAACGGTGGACATCAGTTTTTTTTGCCTCCCTGGTAAAGGGGGCATTTTACTTCTGTATTGTGGCTCATCACGTGTTGGTCAAAGTTGTACCTGCAGGGTTCGTAAACAAAGAAAAAAGGCAGATCCTAATTTGGCTCTGCCTTTTTACTTATGGCTCTCTGAATGCCGTTGTTCTCGTGCGTGGTCATTCGCCGTTTTAGTTTGAAGCCCGCAGGGAAGATGCACGCACATTCGAGAAACCATCAAGATGCGAATCATTTTTGCTATATAACTATACAAATAGCATGCCAAATATGCAAAAATATCACATATTTGTTAATATTTTAAATAATTACAGATTGTTATAAAAAACAGCCACTAAACCCGATAAAAAGATTATGAATTTTTATTCACATCCAATTGTGTAAATATTTTCATAATCGGCAACTTTTTGACAGTGGTGTGTCGAGGATTTGAACCGAGGCGCCAACATCGATCTGGGGTCAAAAGGCATTTCTGAAATGGCTTCTAATAAAGACCGGGAAAGGGTGCTTACCCCTTTCCCGGCTGAAAGGCGCTTGGTTATAATTTTATGCGGCTTTTACTTTTTGGCTTTCACAAAGGGAAATATATCCGTATAGCCGGTAATGTCGGTAATTAGAAGAATAATAAAAACGAGAAAGACAATGATCAGAAGGGTCGTCAAAAAACTACCGCCGGCCGGAAGTTCTTGCAATCGATCGGAAACGCGTATCGCTTCTTCATCCGTCAGACTGTCAATGCGGTTTTCGGCCTCCCGGGGATCAATGCCCTGGGATAGGAGTGCGTTTTTGACATCCTCGCGGGCCAATAAGCTTCTAAGATATTCCCGGGCATTTTGTGCATGATCGGCATCGATGACCGCTTCGGTTCCGATCATGGCCGCCATGGCAGACTGACACGGACCGGAGAGTATAAACATAAACACAGCCAAAAAAAGGCCCACCGGTTTGAGAAAGATGCGAACATTCTTCATATCTGACCTCCTGTAGTAAAATTGCGAGCGCATTTTATCTAGACACACAGCGCAGCCATTGGACGCTTGCCCGCCTGAGGCGGGTAAACCCCGCTCAAGCGGGTAAAATTCACTTTTAAGATAGTTTCTATTTAATTAATCGGTGGTTGTCAAATGCAATTTAGAGGCAAACCCGCAAGGTTGAATAGGCCATCAGCGAAGGAAATTAAAACGATCCGGTGATAGTAATTATTTGGCAAAAGAAAAGGCGATTCAGGAACTTTCCTGAATCGCCCCGGTTTGCTGATCGTTCCGGCAGAATTCCGGCTAGATCAAATCATTCAGCAGCGAATCTTTTAGCATTTTATCGGCTATTTTTTCCTCATTAATTTCATAGGTTCCGTTTTCTATCTGTTCTTTGAGCTGGGCGACTTTGTCCTCCCGGACATCCGGAATCGCTTCCAATTGCTTTTTAGCCTCCTGGAGTTGTTTAGCCGTATCTGAAAGCACGACCGTATCGGCCTTGGCCTGCTGCTTTTCCGGCTGCTCAGCTGTCGGCTCAGCTTTATCTTTATCCTGAACCTGATTCACATAGGCTTCAATATTAATCGAGTCTTTAGGGGTAATTTCCATTTTCGATGATCTCCTCGAAATCTGCCTGTTTAACAATCTTTATAATCGCTTAACAGACATAATTCACAATAATTCTAATCTACTGGCTTCTGCGTGTCAAATTAATTACGATGTTAAATGTATTATCGGTAAAAATTTTACATACTTTAGTCTTTTTTTGCGAATTTCCACCCTATTTTGCATTTCGAGAAAAAGCTCAACATATTAATAAAACAATAAATAGTGATCAAACTGTGCGATTGCTTTGCAAAAAGCCAAATTTCACCTTGATGCCATTCCTGTCTGTATCATTCTAATATGCCATTATCATGCCAAAATGATTTAAGGCTTTACAGTCGACTTAATGGCCCTATCTTAATTGGTAATTAAGTATGAGGTTGAACGCCCTGTCCGGTTGCCCGCCGAAAGTCCGCGTGAAACGGTATTATCCCGTTTGTGCGTCGCCTTTTTAAAATTCCCCTTTCAACAGGCTCAGCGGGAGACGGACGAACCATTTAACCCAATATTTGTGTTTTGCCAATGGTCTGGGTCGTTGAAAAAAAGATTTTCTATCACATCCTGGATCTGGGTTTTGAAAGCGTGGGGATCCCTGTTCGGGTGAAATTTGAATTTGACGTCCAGGAAGGCGCGTTTGTACCGGATAGTCTTTCCGTCGAATCTCTGTATAACCAGCCGGTACTCGTCAAACGCTATCCGGGTGTGAATATGAATTCACTGGATAATGAAATCAAGCGGACGGTTCAAAAAGAAATCCGCCGATACCTGCGAAATTGTGGGTATTTTTCTGAAAACGAGAACGAAAACATTTAACCGCAGACCCACCCCGGAGCGTGCTTGGTTGTCTGTAATTTTTTTATCTGGCTCCAAAAAGGTAGAATTAGCTTTAAGTTTTTGTTATATAAAACTGATTTTCATCAGCTTTATATATTATTTCCGCTTGCTAAAACCCGCCGCAAGTTCCCTTTCCATTAACCGATTTTCATATTTTTCAATAATTTTTATTGACATACCACATTGTAGTATTTAATGATACGCTAGTAGAAATTGAGCAACCTAAAGAAAAATGAGCAATTCGTAACTCGTGCACGGCTTAATCTCATCTAAAATTGAAGCGAATCGGCTCAACAGTAAAGGGAGGATAGAGATGAGAGTCGAGCGCAGGAAATATGCCAGATTCTGTGTCCGGGAAACCGCTTTTGCGGTGTTTCAACCTGAACCTGTCAAGTTCGTTCCCATTATCGATATCAGCCTGGGCGGGCTGGGAATCGGAGTTAATGGATACAACATGGGTCCCGACTGGTTCGACGGCGCCTCAAGATTAGAGATATTAATCGATGATGGCTGTTTCTATCTGGACAAGTTGTCCTACCAAATCCTTACACAATATAGAAATTTCTCACAAAACGCTTTCGGGTCATTTCAGAATATCTATGGCGTTAAATTTGTAAATTTGATGCCCAGCCAGCAAAACCGATTGAAATATTTTATTCGCCACCATACCAGGGGCGGAATGACCCCAAAATTTATTCGCAAACTCAACTCCCACCTCCATCACATGGCAGGCAAAAAGGATTTTGGGGATTCCTGCCAGAATGCCTGGCTTCAGCGGCCATCCCTGTAATTGATGCTTGCCATGGATCTTGGCATTGCTGCGGTTGTTCGATTTGATTTCAAATCAATTTACTGGTAATAATAAATGATTCATCTGCAACCCAAAAGCGTGGACAGATGATCGCCCGGCACTATTTGCGAATTTGACTAAATCCAAAGAAATATAATTCAGCGTCATGACATTGCGTACCTGCTGCCTCATCAGCTTTTTCATCGGTTTATCGTTTTTTTTAAGCTTGCCCGCTATGGCCGCTGATCAAAATAAAGGCATCACCGAATACGAGTGTGCCCGTTTACAGAACGCGGAGATTATATGGGATTTAAGTGAAAACCGCTGGATGTGCTGTATCATTAAAAATGAAGATGAGTATGAAACCTGCCAGCCGATCACGGATATGAAGCCCTTGCCCAAAAAGAGCCTCAAGCCGTTACCGCGGAACAACACCAAAACGATCAAGCCGGAAAAGCAATAATTGATTTTATTTAGACAGGATTAACCTGCCGTTCCCTCCTCCGTAGTGCCGCCTCGACGGCCGGGCGCTAAAGCTTCGGTGAGCCAGGCAGAATTTTTTGAGATTTTTTCAAATTAGGCAAATCATACCTGCAAAGGTACTTATTTACTGTTAGCGTACGCTAAGGTAAGCGCCAGCAAACCATTTTAATGGGTCCGTCTACTTTATCTCAAATAAATTCCCGTCAAAATCCCTGATGAAGGTGAGAAGGCGATCGCCTTTGGGAATCCGCAAAACTTCCACAACTAGACCGTCGCATTTTTTTAGAAATACTTCCAGGTTGTCGATTTCAATGCAGACATGCCCGATTGCTTTGGCGCTGCACTTTGAATTTCCGGTGATAAAAATCTCAAAATGGACATCTTCGCCCCGGTAGTTGATCATCAATAATTCGCTGTCGACATCGAAAATGGCTTTAGCAAGCCGTTTCGGCAGGATTTTTGGTTCTAATTTTTCCAAGCCTAACAGGTTATTGTAGAACCGGTCCGATTTTCTTTCAGAACTGCAAGTCAGTGCCACGTGTCGCAATATCATTGATCCCTCCCAAATCATAACTGGGGCTTGATAATGACTTTCAAGGACGCCTTGCCCGCCATGACTATGCGGAAGCCTTCGGCGATATCCTGCAGCGGAAGCCTCCGGGTAATCATATCGTCTACTATTATGGTTCCGGTTTCAATCAGGTTGATGGCGGCATCAATGTCCGGGGGGCCACAGTAATAGGAAGTGATTATCTTCGTCTCCCGGGTCCAGAAATGATTTATGGGAACGGTGATTTTAACATCGGGGTGCGGTACAGCGAAAAAAACGATGCCGCCCCCTTTATCCACACATTCCCAGGCCTGATCAACGGCCTCAACAGCCGAGGTACACAGGATGACAACGTCGGCCATTCCGATGTTTTCAGAAACCAGGCGCTGCGGAACATTTTGTGCGGCGTCCATCGTGATATCCGCACCCATCTGGTCGGCAAATTCCAGCTTTTTTTGATTGATGTCTGTGGCGATCACCCGGCAATGTTTGGTTTTGGCAAGCTTTACATGCAGCAACCCCGACATGCCGCTGCCCATCACCATCACTGTCTGATTGCGGTGCAGGCCGGCAAGCTGCTGAGCTCTGACGACACATGCCAGCGGTTCGATAAACGTGCTTTGATCATCGGTGATCTGATCCGGCAGCAGATAGGTTCCGTTTTCTACCAGGGATTCCGGAACCACAACGTACTCTGCAAAGCCGCCCGGCAGTCTTTCTTTGACATTGGAACACACCGGATAGTGGCCGCTTTTACAATAAGCGCATTTCATGCACGGCACTTTGGGTGCCACGAATACGCGATCGCCAGGCCGGTATTTCGTTACCGCTTTGCCGACTTCAACGACTTCGGCGCCGATTTCATGTCCTGGCACCAGGGGGGCCCTGGGCAGTCGATACCACTCAACGATATCACTGCCGCAGATGCCGCATGCAAGAACTTTGATCAGAATCTCTTTGTGACCGGGCCTGGGTTTAGGCACCTCTTCGATGCGAATATCTTCGTTGTTGTACCAGACAGAAACTTTCATGACTGATTTTTTAATGTTTGGTAAAGGTCCAATGCCTTTTGTGGCTTTTCGTTGTCGTGAACCACCGCCCGAACAGCCTGCAGCATGGCAATCGGTGAGTCGGATTGAAAGATGTTGCGTCCCATGTCCACGCCGCTGGCACCCTGCTGCACCGCATTGTAAGCCATGGTCAGGGCATCCAGTTCCGGTATCTTCTTGCCGCCGGCCATCACAATGGGCACCGGACAGGAGGCGCACACGGTTTCAAAGTCTTTTTCGACATAATAGGTTTTGATGTAATGGGCGCCCAGTTCTGCGCAAATCCGGGTTGCCAGCCGGAAGTAGCGGGCATCACGGGCCATCTCTTTGCCCACCGCGGTGACGGCAAGCGTCGGAATTCCGTAACGGGTGCCGGTATCCACCATCCGGGTCATGTTGATAATGGATTGCCTTTCATACTCACCGCCAATAAAAACCTGAACGGCCATGGCACAGACATTCAGGCGGATTGATTCTTCAATGTCCACGGCAATCTCTTCGTTAGAGAGCTCTTTAAGGATGCTGGTACCGCCTGACACGCGCAAAACAATGGGTTTCAGGGTGGCCGGTGGGACAATGCTTCTGAGGATACCCCGGGTGAGCATCAGCGTGTCAGCATAGGGCACGATTGGAAGAATATCGACGTCCACCCGCTCAAGTCCCGTTGTGGGTCCCTGAAAATAACCATGATCAATGGCCAGCATAACCGTGCGGCCGGATTGCGGGTTAAAGATTCTGGCCAGTCTGTTTTTCATTCCCCAGTCAAGTGAATTTGATCCTTTCAGGAAAAAGCCTTCTGTTTTCTGTGGGATATCGGTATGATACTGCTTTGCCTCTTTCAGATCGTCTATATCTGGCATTCTTTCCCTCCTCACGAAAAGGTTATTATTTTTAACGCATTATCGCAGGTTAAATATCAGGGTCAAGAAAAACCATTTATTGGAAAAGAAACTCTGTGGTATAAGTGCAATGAGCCGGATCCGTCGCTGGCGATGGCCTGACCCGCCTAAGCAGTTGAAATGCCGGCTAGTGGCTTGCGAATAGTCGATATTCTTATTTATAAATTGCAAACCGGAGAATAAAGATGGGTGAATGGGATCAGGAAAAAAAAGAGGTTCTGGATTGTGCCAAATGGATGTCCGAGCATGGTTACTTTGGCGGCTACCGTGGCAGCGGAGGAAATATTTCCGTCCGGATCGGAAGCCAGCCGGTTCTCGCGGTAACGCCTTCCGGTCGACCCTACTGGAACATGGGCGCAGATGATATTTGCGTGCTGGATTTTGATTTAAAACCGCTTGAAGGACCCTACGCGCCTTCTAAAGAAGCCGCGATGCATATGGGCATCTACAGGCACCGTGCCGATGTCAACGCCATTGTTCATACACATCAGACCTATGCCAGCATATTAGCGGTGATTGGGGCCTCGATTCCACCCTTATTTGATGAAGAAACAAAGGAGTTCGGACCGGTCGTTGAAACCATCCCCTATGCGATTTCTGGAAGTCCGGATCTGGTTAAAAACGTAATCAAAAAATTAGGCAATAATTGCCATTGTTATATTCTGCAAAACCATGGTGCGCTGAATTTAGGCCGAGATATTGATCACGCATGGAAGAATACAGAGCTCTTAGAAAAAGTCTCGAAGATTTATTATGCGGCTCTGATTACCGGCAGGGACATTTCTACATTGCCCGGCAAAACCATTGATTATTTTAACCAAATGCGTGCGTCAAAGTAATATTCAGACAGGATTAATGCAGTTTTTATTTTAACCACGGAGAACACAGAGAACACAGAGAATAATAATCAATTTTTGTCCTGAATGCTTTTGGAATAAAATGTCTGTGTCTGTCAGTGTGGGTCTGTGGCTAATTCACGGAAAAGTCAGGCAATGCTCAGCGCTCAGGAAGAAGCCTATATCTTAGACCGGGCCTATGTGCCGGAACATTGCATTCGTCTGATGACCCATGTCTCCGGCGGCGAGCCGTTTTTAATTGATGATTTTTTTATCTGCCGTAAAGAAAACTGGATCATCCTGATCGGCTACCCTCTGGAAGATAACTTCAGCGCCGATAAGCTGGAAAATGTGCTGTCCAGAATTAAAAAAAAATTCCGCCCCGAATTTGTTTCGCTGATTGCACCGGAAATGCCCTCTTCCCTGGCCGCCGCCTGCCAGGAAAGCCAGAGTGATGCCTACTTTACCCTGCAGACGCAAAAGCCGATTATCCGCAGCCCGGTGAAACGCAATCTAAGAAAGGCACGCCAAAAGTTAAGAGTGGAGTCTTGCTCCAGCATGCAGGGCCATCATCAGGATCTGATGCAAGAGTTTATTGCCCGGGCCAGGTTATCCGAACGCGTTCAAAGGCTATTGTTTAAATTGCCGAAATTTGTGGCCCGCTCTGAGAAGGCATTTGTTTTAAATGCCTGGGATAAAGCCGATAAACTGGCCGCCTTTTATGTCATCGATCTTGAAGCCCGACAGTTTTCCAATTACATTATGGGGTGTCATTCCAAAAAAAACTATGTGCTCGGAGCTTCGGATCTTTTATTATTTGAGCTGATCAACCTTAGTCTGGAATATGATAAACCCCTTATTCATCTGGGGCTGGGGGTGAATGCCGGTGTTCGCCGTTTCAAGGCAAAATGGGGCGGGCTGCCGCTGCGCAGGTACGAAATGTGTGAACTCGTGCTCAGGCGACCGTCATTATTTGAAACGATTTCGTCATTGCTGAAGCATAGCCAACCGGGTTCATAACCAGGTAAACACGAAATGATGAGTTCATGATTTTAAGTTAGGTGGCCACAAGAGGGCTTTCATGCTGTTTCGGAGATCAATTCAAAAAGAACTAAAAATGATCTGGCAGGTGCAGAAAGAAGGCCGAGCATCACATCTTGTCGGCACCGCCCATTTCTTTCCATACAGCTTCAGGAAGTCTCTTCTGCGGTATCTGGAAAATGCCCGCGTGGTTATGTTTGAAGGCCCGCTGGATGATGATAATATGGCCCGGGTCCGGCAGGCAGGGCTCGACAGCGAAAATTCTTATCACATTTTCAACGAACTGGACGACAAAACCATTGCGGGCCTGACCGAAGCGCTGGTCCCGGCCTGCCGGGCCAGACATTCATCTTATCTGGTAACCCTCTGCAAATTTGACCTCAAGGATATTGTCTATGAAATGGTGCAGGACATGAAACCGTGGCTGGCTTTTTTCACGCTGTGGTCCGATTACCTGAAACGCCTTGGCTGGAAGTACTCCGTGGATCTGGAAGGCTATCAAATTGCCAGGGAATTGGGAAAGAAGATCGTTTTTCTGGAGACCATTGAAGAACAGATTGAAGTTCTGCAAAACATTTCACATGATAACATTCTTTTCTTCCTGAGCCAGGTAGATCGCTGGAAGGCCTTTGCCCGGGAATATGTTGAATGCTATTTGGACGGCGATTTAGAAAAACTGAAATTCACCCGCGTGCGATTTCCCAGCCGTCATCATTCGGTCATCAATGAACGAGATAAAATCTTTCATCAGCGCATGCGGCAGGAGCTTGAACGGGGACAGGTGGTGGCCTTCCTCGGGGCGCCGCACCTGAGGGGCATGAGTCGCCTGCTGATCGAAGACGGCTATCAGGTCAAAGGTCCCTGGCTGCCGCAATAATGACAGAAAACAAATGACAGACGACAAAAGGCATATTTCCGCGACCCCTGCCAAAATATCCCGCCAACAGGCCATGAATACCGCTGTTCGCATTCTCACCCATCGGGATCATTCAAGATATGAATTGAAACAGAAATTGCAGCAGCGGGGCTTCGGGAGCAGCGTCATCGACACGGTAATTGCCGAGTGTGAGCGTCTAAATTATATCAACGACCCCAGAACCGCCCATCTGTACATTCTACAGCTTAAACACAAGCGCTACGGCAAGCGCTATATTCGGATGGCCTTAAAGAAGAAGCGTTTGAATAGTAAAGCAATCGAAAATACCCTGCTGCAGAACTACTCCGAGGCTGATGAACGTGAAAATGCCAGCAAGCTGCTGGAAAAGAAAAGGGAAGCGTTTGAGCGTCAAACAGATCCTCAAAAAAAAAGCGATAAAATATATCGCTTCCTGTACTCGCGCGGATACAGCAAAGATGTCATCACCGCCCTCATCCGAGATCTAAAATGAGCAGTCTGGAATTTTTTATGATCTGAAGTGGTTTCAAAACCTCAGATCAGGCCCAAGGGCAAGGCACCCCGCGCATTGAACGCGGAGCGTACACGTAAGTACGCGAGCATTTCAATGTGCGGGACAACGCAGCCATTGGGCCTTAGATGAGGTTCTGAAACCACTTCTGGGCTAGCTGGCGATTTCCAGTATTTCTTCGGTCTTTTCGCAAAAGGAATTTAATATCTGCTTCTGCTCTCTGGCTAAATGACAAAACCTGACCCCGACTCCTCTGGAATCGACCCAAATAATTTCTCCAATTAAATCCAGCGGCTTGCGATTTTCGGGTGACGAAAAATTGAGCAGCATTTTCAGCCCCTTGCTAAACGCTTCGCCGGTTTCGATAAAAGCGCCCGCGCTGCTGATGTCTAAAATATAGCTGTTGAACTTTTGCCCCCGGATTTTAAAATTGACATTGATCAAGCAATCTTTTCGCAAATGTTTTCTTCTGTCATGTTTACCAGGTTTCGACTGCATTTCTTCGAGGTGTCTCATAAAAATAAATCGCTGTTCTTTTGACATGTCTATGGCCGTTTTCACTAAAAATTTGGCCATATTACCGTTGAGAAATTTCCGCATGAGCTCATTTTGCTGTTTTTCGGACAGGTTGTTTATCAAATAATACAGGCGTGCGACCACTTCATAATCGTTCATTCTTAGCGCAGACGAAGGATCGGTGTCATATTCTTTTTTTAATTTGAATGAACGTTGAAGTGAAGCTAACATCTGTCGCTCGCTTTCTTAGACTGAACTCCAGTCAATTATCCATTATCGGAAAGAACCATGTCGACCCGTTTATTGCGGTGCAGAAGCGCTGCAGATATCGGCATCCGTGCTTGAGATAAATGATTGAAGTTGCCGTGCATCCCGTTTATTCGGTCTGCCGTTCGGGTTACACTCTGGACTTGCAAAAAACATGCAAACGGCCGCAAAGTTTTTATTTAATAATATTTCAGTTGGTTAATCAAAATGAAGGGCCTTGAAATTTAAAAGATAGTGTGAAACGAATGAATGAAAATTAGGAAATCCATTTCATAAAGATCAATAACAGCAAGAATCGGGTGGCAAAGGTTCTGCTTTTATCTTATTTTGGCCCAAGTTGAGCGTTGGATTAGAACTGGTTTCAGACACGGAGATCATCAAATGAAAACCGAAGCATTTTCGCAGGCAGCCATCGATTATGAGCGTATCGAAAAAGCGATTCAATTCCTGGCCGACAACTTCCATTCACAACCGAATCTAAAAGAGATTGCCGCCAAGATTCACGTGAGTGAATACCATTTCCAGCGCATTTTCAGCCGCTGGGTCGGTATAAGCCCCAAACGGTTCCTGCAATTTTTAACCAAGGAGTATGCCAAAACGCTTCTTGAAAAATCAATCAACCTTTTGGACGTCACCTACGAGTCGGGCCTGACCAGCCCCGGCCGCCTGCATGATCTGTTTGTCACCTGTGAGGCGGTGACGCCTGGAGAATACAAAGCCCGAGGCGCAGGCCTGGAGATTACGTACGGGTATCATGCCACCCCTTTCGGTGAATGCATACTGGCCAAAACCAACCGGGGCATCTGCGGCCTGAGTTTTGTTCAAAGCGACAACCGGCGATCGGTTTTTGTGAATTTGAAGCAACAATGGCAAAATGCCCGATTAATCGAGGCTCCGGATGTCACAAGACCGTTTGTCAGCCGAATTTTCAACCCGTCGGAAGGGCGAAACTCACCCCCTCTTCATCTGGTGTTAAGCGGCACGAATTTTCAAATTAAGGTCTGGGAGGCATTGATCAAAATTCCCATGGGTGCGGTGGTTTCATATGAAGATGTAGCGGCGCATATCGGAATGCCCAGAGCCTGCCGCGCCGTGGGCAATGCGGTTGGCAGCAATCCAATTTCATTTGCTATTCCCTGTCACCGTGTCATCAGAAAAACGGCCGAATTCGGAAATTACGGGGGTGGAGTCGCCCGCAAGCTGGCCATCTTGGGCTGGGAAGCCGTTCATTCCTATCACTAAATTCCAATGGATCCAATAGCGCTGGGGCAGGCGCGTCATATAATCACGGCCGAACCGGGCTTCAAAATCCGCTAACGAATGGGTGCAGGTGGCATCCAGCTCGGACAGTTCGGCAATAAAATCCGAAACCCATGGGAAAATACCGATGCCGGCCTGGCGAGCGGCGTCGATCACCCCTTTCCTCTTCTAACGAACACGAGATGACCCATTAGTAAAATCAAGGATTCTAATAACCGTAGGTCTTGCATGCGGCTATTTTGTGATTAGGATAGATCTATGTAGAACCAGATTTTTGATTTTTCGATGACAACAACGGCGTTGCGTGATGCGAATGTACACGGTGCCGATTGATCCGCTATAATTGGGGTGCCATGACGAATTCTCCCATCATCGAGTTTAGAAATGTTACCAAGCGATTTGACGGTCGGACGATCCTGGATCGAATCAACCTGCAAATTTATGAAGGGGATGTCACCACTCTCATCGGAAAAAGCGGCGAAGGCAAAAGCGTCCTGCTCAAACACATTATCGGTCTAATGAGGCCCGATGAAGGCAGCATTTTATTTCGGGGTCAACCGATCGAAAAAATGCGCCGCAAAGAATGGAATTCATATCTCGGGCAGGTCAGCTACATGTTTCAGAATAATGCCCTTTTTGACTCAAAGACGGTTTATGAAAATGTCGCCCTGCCCCTCAGCAAATTCGATCATCTCGACAAATCGCAAATTCATCAAAAAGTAATGGCAAGCCTTGAGCTTGTTGAACTGGCTAACGTGGCCAATAAGTATCCGTCCGAGCTCTCCGGAGGAATGCAAAAACGGGCGGCTTTAGCCCGGGCCCTGGTTACCGATCCGCAAATTGTCCTGTTTGACGAATTGACCACCGGCCAGGACCCCGTCCGCCGCAATGCCATCCTGGGAATGATTGCTGAATATAAAATGAAATTCGGCTTTACGGCCGTTTTGATCAGCCATGACATTCCGGATGTGTTTTTTATCTCCAATCGTATTCTGGCACTTTATGACAAAAAAATTGTTTTTCAGGGCACGCCTGAAGCCTTCGAGGAATTTGATCATCCCTTTTATGATGAAGTCATCACCAGCATCGAAGATCTGCAGCATGAATTAACCGGTCTGCATTCAAAGCGCCAGTTCAAAATGCGCTATCAATCCGACTTTGCACGAAAAAATGGGTCTCTCCCCTTTGCGGTTGTTATTTTCACCCTTGAAAATCTGAATCACATGATTGAAAATCTGGGTCACACCGCAGCCCAGAACGGCATTCGAAAGATGGGCGAATACATCAATAAACACTTCGGAGCCGTGGGGGGTATTTCCACCCGGCGCAGAATCGACCAGTACAGCACCCTTCTGCCGTTTTCGGATCTAAATGAAGCCCGCAGCGTGTTAGAGGATTTTACCAGAGATTTTCGGCAAAAAGGGCTGATCAGCATCGAGAACGCCGCCAAAGAGGCTAATCCTGCAGTGCGCTGTTTCGAATTTTCAATCACTGCCGGTTTGGCCGGCGGGAACCCCAACGTGGAGCTGGATTCCATCATGGCAATTGCCGAATTTAATCAAGTACCGATTGCGCAGTTCCAGTGCAATATTTAGAAGCAAAGGAGTCGGCTGGAAGGTTGAAAATTTTCTACACGGATTCATTTGCGATGGCACTGCCTCAGGACCACCGTTTTCCCATCAACAAATATGCCCTTCTAAGAAAGCGTCTTACCCGTTCCAGCCGGTTCGCACCGCAAGATTTTTGCACCCCCCGTGCGGCAACCACCGCGGAGATCACCCGGGTACACACGCCGGATTATCTGCGCCGTGTGCAAACCGGGGGATTAACCGCCCAAGAAGTCAGGCGCATCGGGCTTCCCTGGTCCCCGGAACTCGTTGAGCGTTCCAGGCGTTCCGCGGGAGCCACGATAGAAGCCTGTTTTGCGGTTCTTGATAAGGGCGTTGCCGTGCACTTGGGCGGCGGCACCCACCATGCATTCAGCAATCAGGGGCAGGGTTACTGCGTATTCAATGACAGTGCCATTGCCGCACGATGTCTGCAGGCCGAAACCCGAATCCGGCGGGTGCTGATTTTAGACTGTGATGTTCACCAGGGAAACGGCACGGCGGTTATTTTTCAAAACGATCCTACCATCTTTACCTTCTCCATTCACGGCAGGAACAATTTTCCTTATCACAAGGAAAAAAGCGATCTGGATGTTGCCCTTGAAGATGGCACCGGCGATGCAGTTTATCTGGATGCCCTGCAAACAGGCCTGATCGAATCTTTACGGCGGTCTGGCGCCGAGTTCGTCATCTACTTGGCCGGCGCCGACCCTTACAGCGGTGACCGCATCGGGCGACTAAATGTCAGCAAAGAAGGACTGGCGGCGCGCGACCGCATGGTGCTGGACCGCTGCCGCAGAGCCAGGCTGCCGGTGGCCATCACCATGGCGGGCGGCTATGCTCCCAACATTGAAGACACCGTAGACATTCATTTTCGGACGGTGCTCATTGCCTCACAAATCCAGAAGCTCTATATTTGATATTTTAAAAGGCCTGCTGTCCAATTATATTTTTTTTGAACCTATCTCAAAAGGAATTAAGCACAGGCCATTTCATAAATAGCAGAATGAATCATTTAGACCCATATAAAAATTGGCAGCGGGAGGCAAATTCAATATCTGACCGGCTCTGGGATGTGGTCATCGTCGGTGCCGGTCCGGCCGGTGCGACTGCAGCCTGCCACCTCGCTGCGCGCCATCACCGGATTTTATTGGTGGACCGCAAAAAGTTTCCGCGCGAAAAAGTTTGCGGCGACGGCCTGCTGACGGATGCGATGCGCTGTCTTGACACCATTGGCATTGGCGATAAAATTCGGGAAGCCGGTCACCCGCTTAGCACCTGCACATTATTCAGCCCCTCCCGAAAGGAAGTTGAAATAGCCGGCGAGTATCTGACGATAAGACGCAGTCTGTTGGATATGATTGTTGTCCAAAAGGCGGTGGAATCAGGCACCGTCTTTGCTCTCGGTGAAGTGAAACAGCTGCGGATAACATCGGACGGTCTGGTCGCTTCCGCCATCCAGGGGTGCCATGAATCGATTCGATCCCGAATCGGCATTGTGGCAACTGGAGCGGATATTCGGCTCATTCATAAATTGAAATGGCCTGCGAAGAAAAAACCCAGCGCTGTTGCACTGCGGTGCTATGTTCGATCATCGTATGACCTCGATCGCTTAATTGTTTCTTTTGACCATTCCACTGTCCCCGGTTATGCATGGATTTTCCCCCTAAGAGACCATGAATACAACCTGGGTTGCGGTCTGAGATTGCAAGATGCGCAAATGACCGGCATCAATCTAAAAAGGCTTTTTTATAATTTTGTTGATGCCTTCCCGCTGGCCAGGAAATTAATGCGCTTAAGCGATGGCACCACCGCATTACAGGCCGCCGCTTTGCGGTATGATTTTGATGGCGCCTATCCATTTGTCAACGGCCCCTTTGTCGCCGTGGGCGAAACCATTGGAACCACATTGCCGTTTATCGGCGAGGGCATCGGCAAAGCCATGGAATCCGGCCAACTGGCAGCCGATGTCATCAACAGGGCATTGGATTCAGACGACCTGAGCAGGCTGTCACAATATGGTCAATCACTCGAATATCAATTTAAGACCCGCTATCGGGGTTATCGGAGGGCTGAAAAATGGCTGGTCAGTCCCCGGTCAAATGACTTCATTTTAGGCCGATTCGCGAAAAGCAGATATGCGAAAAAAATCCTGGCCGGTGTCATTGCCGAAACGAATGACCCGCAGGATATTTTTTCTTTGAAAGGTATTATCAAAACGTTGTGGAAATAAGTTTTTCTTATTATGCAGCCAATAAAGACATTTATTTTTTAGACTCACGGTTTTTTGCTGCTTGACACCTGAAGTAAAAAATCTTATAATATATTGAAAAGTTTATAAATAATTCCTTTATTAATCTTTGCCCGGAATCGATATTCTTCTGTTTTAAAATTTTGCCTTGATATAATCAGCTCCGAAGGTTATCCATCCTGGAGCTTGACTCCTGCTTTTAAGTGAACGTACGCTTTTTACAGGCGGCTTCACTTCGCCGATCAATTAATTTGGGCACATTTAATCCATGAACCCTCCAATATGATAGATAAAAATTATGAAACTTTGCCCTAAATGTGACCAGCCGGTTGCCGAAAAGATCACACTCTGTCCGGCCTGCGGAAATGAAATCGGTGAAGGCCGCAAATACATCGACGATTACCGGATTGTTGATATCCTACACGAAGGCCATTCCAGTTTTCTTTGCCGGGCCATCCGGGAAAGAACCGGAGAGATGGTCATGATCCGCCTGTTTACTTCCCGTTCGGGAGTTGACGAACAGGTCGCTGAAAGGCTCACTCAGGAGCTGGAGCGCCTCAAAAAGCTGCCCGATAAAGGCTTTGTGCGTCATTATGCCATTCGACGATCAGCCGACGGGCTCTGGTACCGGATCAGCGAGTGGATCAACACCGAAAGCTGGGGCTCTTTGCTGACATCCGGCCGCCTGCAAGACCGCCAGTTGGCCTTCGATCTGTTTTTCCAGATGGCCTCCATCCTTACCGTGCTTCATCAGGAAGGCTATTATATTCCCCACCTCATTTTAAACGACATCATGCTGGTAAAGGCACAAAGCGGCCGGCTGGAAGTCAAAATCGATTACAAGCTTTCACGGTTTTTTGATCCCAAACTCGACCGCCCCGGGCCCATTCTCAAAAAATTGCTGGACGTCCACCCGGATATCGTCAACCAGCGCGGCCTTGATGACAAAAGCGACATCTGGTCGCTGGGCAAAATTTTTGTTGAGATCCTTTCAGCCGATCTGGAAATCGCGGATTATCTGGCCAAAGTCGATCAGCTTAATTTGCCGGATGCGGCCAAAGTTCTACTGAAATTCATGCTGGCCGATGATCCGGATATGCGGCCGCGGTCTATGGCAGAGGTCGCGGTATCCCTGGCTCGCATAAAAGAAAAGGCCGTTGAATCCGAAGAACCACCGCTGCCGCCGCCGGCTGCCGCCGCGCGCCGGCTGACGATAAAAGGACTGCAGAATCGTATCAGTGTGCTGGCCATTCTAATCATCCTATTATCCGTTGCCGGTTTTGTGGCCTGGTATCAGCTCAGCCAGCGCAAGGAGGTATTTGAAAACCGCCTGGAAGACTATGCCAATCAATATTCCCCGTCGATCGCTTTTTTGCTGGTGGAGTACTGGCTGGAGATTGACAATGAAAAAATGTATCGCAATATGGCGGAAGGCACAGCATTTCTGGTGGACAGCGAGGGTTATATGCTGACCAGCCGGCATGTCGTTTGCCCCTGGCTGGAGGACACCAATTTGCTGGCCACCGTTTATCATTTTATCGAAATGGAGAAGACGCCGGAATTAAAATACCGGATATTTTTATGGTTTGAAGGCGCCCGGGCCTTTAACCGCGTCTCCCGCCTGATTGAAAGCCCGGATTTGACCGATGTTTATTTTATCGAAAATGCTTACAGCACCGAATCCGAACCACGCCTGTCCATCGCCGGCGTGCCCAAGCCGCCGGTACATACCCGTCAGGTGATCACAGCGCCGCTCAAAGATGATTTTGCCGTCATCAAAATTGATTCGGTACCGAAAGGGCTGCAGCCGTTACCGCTGGACTTAAAACTCGATTCCAAGAATGTGCCCAAGCTCTCGCGATTGATCACCATCGGGTTTCCCCTGGGCAGCCGAACCCAGGCCGATACCGTCAATGCCAGTGTTACCGGGGGCAACGTGCGCCGATCTTTTGAAAACGTGATCCAGGTCGATGCATCGCTTTACGGCGGCAACAGCGGCGGACCGATTATTGATGCGCGGGGCAAGGTGATCGGCATTGCCGCCGGCGTGGCCATGGATATTGCCCAGGGACTGATGCCGACCGCAACCCCCCGCTGGGATCTCGGCATGGTTTTGCCCATTACCAATGCCGCCAATTTTCTTGCAGAGTTGAAAGCCGGCCAGGCCAAGTGGAACGGTGAGCTGGATTTTTCCATGGAGAAAATGCTGACAACGATCAAGGAAAAAGCCACCGAAGGACTGTGGGCCGAGGCCCAGGCTCTGGCCGATGAAGAACTCAAGGGCAATCCGCAGCCGGAAATGATTATGGCGGCCGGCATGATGCATTATTGCACCGGGGATACCAAGGGCGCCGCAACGCTTTTTGCCGAAACGCTTTCCATGAATCCTGAAAATCCGGAAGCCCGGCTGATGCTGTTTTTAATTGACTGGCTGGCCGGCAAAGGCGCAGAAAGTTCTTCCCGCGAGGCCCTGCTGGCTGTCGACTGGCGCTCCCCGGCAGAATTCCAGGGACATCTGGTCCGGGTTCTGGAAGGCCTGATCGATGAGGTTTCGGCTTTAGACAGCTGGCATACCGACGCTGAAAAAAGCTGGCTTAACTATGCGGTCAGTCTTATCCGGATCAACGCGCAGGATTGGGAGGGCGCCGAAAAGCTGCTCAGAGAGGCGATGCTTACCGCCGATGCGGATGCCTGGGAGTTTTTTGTGGTCAGTGCCAAACTGGAGCAGCTGCAGAAACAGCGGCGCAAAGCGCTCAAGACCAAGGCCCATTGGCAGGAATACAACAAAGACACCGAAGCGTTTAGCAATAGCATCAAGAATAAAGTGGCGAAGGATGCAAAGCTTAAAGAAGAATTGTCCCCATTGATGGCCCAGTTTATTGATGAGAGCGTGGCGATCAAAGAGAAAAGGGAGGTGCTTAAAAAAATATCGGCGATATATCCGAAAAACCGCAAGATTTATGTGGCCCTGTCCTTTTACAGCGCTGCCGACGCGGACTGGTCGCAGTCTTTGGAATATATCCGCACCTTTTTAAACAGCGGCGGCCGTCAAAACGCCGATCGGATGAGTCTGGGGATTCTGGAAGCCGGGATACTGCACCTCCAGGGACTTACGGATGAAACCCGCGCAAGTCTCGAGAATTTTGTCGGGCGCACCATGGACCCCTGGTATCTGAGCATCAACGACTATCTGTCGGGCAACCAGACTGAAAAATCGCTTCTGGAACAGGCCGGCGAAAGCCCCGAGAACCTGCTCACTGCTCACTGCGCCGTGGGGTTGTGGGCTGAAGGCAGCGGAGATAAGCAAAAAGCGATTCGACATTACCGTGAAGCACTGGGCTCTTTCCTGGACACCTGGCTTGAATACGATTTTTCCAAAGAGCGCCTCAAGCGGCTGAAGCTGCCTGCAGGCTAGGGCGTTATCTGTTATTCGTTAAGCGTTCAATTAGGATTCTAAAATTCCGTAATCCCGCGCCAGATTTTCATCAAAGCGTGCTTTCCTGCCCGGGCATTTTCCCCGCCGGCATAGCTGGCAGTTGAAAAAAGACACCTCGGTCTGAAAATAAATTCCGGATACGGATTTGGTGGGTATCATCAAAAAGGATTCGGTCAGCCGGACGCCAATAGCCGCATCTACATCCGGCAGGAGTTGAAACAGCTGGCGCTGGGCCTCCAGTGGCCAGTCGGGCAAAGACCCTGGGCTCATAAATGAAATTTTTTTCAGGGCAAACTTTCTGCAGAGATAATCATGAAGCTGCTGGCGAACCGCCGTCAGCGCAATATTGCCGATAACATCCAGATAATATTTTTCCAGCGGATCGTTGGTCTTGCTGGATGCCTTTTCCAGGCCCGGACCGATCGTAACCACATAGGGGAAAAGCCGCTCCACGTCATTTAGATTTTTACGCAACACTTTGCTTTCCAGCCGCAGGCCTTCGACCAAGAGCGCATCGTGCAGTTTTTCATCGATATAACACAGCTTAAACGCTGCCTTGGGTTCGATAAGGTTTTTTGCCCGATCGATGAGACGCGGTATCGATTGCGCAATTCCGTGACGATCCAGGTGCAAAAGTTTTTTGACTGTCTCCAGGTCGATTTGCGTTGTTAGATCTTTTAAAATTTCCATTGCGACATATTCCAATCTTCTCGGTATGGGTGAGATCCTGGTGATTTAATCTAGATCCGGCCGTTTGTAAAACCCTGATTGATTCTACTCGTTATTGACACTGAAGCCGCAACTCTTTATACTCATTCTCTTGTAAGGCAGCAGCAACCCAAAAATAAACCAAGCTGCCAGGATAATTCAATTTTCAATCAAACGGTTTTCCCGACACCCATTTTAACATTAAACCCTACTTGTTCGAGCCTCCCGCCATGCGAATCGCAAGGTGAGGCGGGCGGATATTCGATATTTAAATAAAATGATCACTGACCCGTTTATTGATAACCTTCGGAGGATCGTCGGCGATGGCCAGGTATCGGTTTCCCGGGCGGGCACCGAACTGTATTCCTACGATGCCTCCCTTGCCAAAAGTCAACCCGGTGTGGTTGTTTTCCCGGGTGATGCCGATGAGGCAGCCCGGGTTGTCAAAATAGCGCGCCAGGCCGGGGTGCCGTTTGTTCCGCGAGGGTTTGGCACCAATCTTTCGGGCGGCACCGTTATGGTTTCAGGCGGCGTGGTCATCTGCCTGTCGCGCTTAAACCGCATCCTTGAAATTTCGCCCCGGCGGCGCTGCGCTGTGGTCCAGCCCGGCGTAACCAACCTGGAGCTTCAAAATGCCCTAGCCCCGCTGGGCTTTTTTTACGCGCCTGATCCCGCCAGCCAGAAAGTGGCCACTTTAGGNGGCAATGTGGGCGAGAACTCCGGCGGACCCCGCTGTTTGAAATACGGTGTGACCACCAACCACATTTTGGGCATGGAAACCATTCTTTCCAGCGGCGAGCGGGTTCGAATCGGGGGCTGCGCTTGTGACCCGCCGGGCTATGATCTTCGCGGTGCGCTGGTCGGCAGCGAAGGCACCATGGGGATTGTCACCGCCGTCACCGTTCGTATTTTGCCGCTGCCCGAAACCATCATTACCCAGCTTGTTATCTATGACGATATTGCCGATGCGGCGCGATCGGTATCGGATATCATTTCGGCCGGCATTATCCCCACCACGCTTGAAATGATGGACGCCCCGATTATTAATGCGGTTGAAGACAGTTATGCCTGCGGTTATCCCCGGGATGCGGCGGCGGTTCTGATTGTTGAAGTGGAAGGCCTTTCCGTCGGGCTCAAAGATCAGATGGACCGGATCAGCGAGCTGTGCCGCAAAAATCGATGCCGCGATATTCTTGAAGCCAAAGATGATTCAGAGCGCAACCGTCTCTGGGAAGGCCGGCGCGGCGCCTTTGGTGCGGTTGCGCGCCTGGCGCCCAATTATTTGGTCAACGATTGTACGGTTCCACGAACCCGGCTGCCCGAAGCGCTGGACAGGGTTGCTGACATCGTTAAAAAATATGGATTCGAGCATGGCAACGTGTTTCATGCCGGCGATGGTAATTTGCACCCGCTGATCTTTTTTGATTCGCGGGATGCGGATCAGCTGAATCGGGTGAAAAAAGCCGGCTGGGAAATTATGGAGGCCTGTGTCGACCTGGGCGGCACCATTTCCGGTGAGCACGGCGTGGGTCTGGAAAAAATGGACGCGATGCGCCTGATTTTTTCCGAACAGGATTTTGCAGCCCAGCGGGCTTTGCAGCAGGCGTTTGACCCGGACCAGCTTCTGAATCCCGGCAAAGTGATTCCGGCCGCCGATCAGAACAAAAGCGCCGGCAAAGCGCAGTCTCAACTGAAGCCAAACAGCGCCGCAAGCAAAAGTGGGGCAGAAGAAGAATTGATCGAAAAAATTAATCAGGCCGCTTCAAACGGGAATGGGCTGCTGCCCGCCGGCTGCCGTACCTATCCGCATTTCGGCAACCTGCCAGGTCGGTCCTGTGAATTTTTAAACAGCGCCGGTCTCGACCGGATTATTGAATTTGACCCTTACAATCAGTTCGTATCGGTGGAGGCGGGCGTTGCCCTTGAAGTTCTGCAGCAGCGGCTGTCCGAGCAAAATCAATGGCTGCCCGTCCGGCCGCCGTTATCCGTTGAAAAACATTCCATCGGCGGTCTGATGGCACTGGCAG
>JGI2160J19893_10000160_pt1 | contig 22581 bp, 23 predicted proteins | sample DeeMarSeWOR28_12_FD_19893 | JGI IMG/M metagenome (IMG submission 19893)
CGGCGATGGCCAGAGTATCGGGCACATATACCTGATCAACAAAGCTGCGCATTTTATTGATGACATCCTGCATGATTTGCAGACCGGTCTGATTCAAGGCCGTTGCATCGGCGCCCGCACTACCTCCCTGGGCGTGAATACTGATGGCGGATGGTGCGCCTCCCACCAGGAAATTGGGATGTGGATTCTTACCACCTAAAACTGTGTGCAAGCGCACCACGTCACGCTGCCAGGACAATGCTTCCAGATAATGCGCCACCGCCATCAGGTTCGCTTCCGGTGGTAACTTATAGGCCGGATGCCCCCAGTAACCATTCGCAAAGATGCCCAGCTGCCCGCTTTCCACAAATCCCTTGATACGTTTTTGGGTATCGGCAAAGTAACCGGGGGAAGACTTTGGATAAGACGGACTAACCGTTTGCGCCAGTTCCGAGGTCGCCTTCGGATCGGCTTTTAACGCGGACACGATATCCACCCAGTCCAGCGCGTGTAAATGATAAAAGTGCATAACATGATCGTGCACATATTGCGCGCCAATCATCAGGTTACGAATCAACTGTGCATTGGGTGGAATCTTGTAGTTCAATGCCGCTTCCACGGCACGCACCGAGGCGATGCCATGCACTAAAGTACAAACGCCGCAAATGCGTTGCGCAAACGCCCACGCGTCGCGCGGGTCACGACCTTTCAGGATAATCTCAATGCCGCGCACCATGGTACCTGATGACCACGCTTCGGTAATACGCTCACCATCGGTCTGGGCCTCGATGCGCAGGTGCCCTTCAATGCGGGTTATAGGATCGACAACGACGCGCTCACTCATAACTTTCTATCCATTCGGTTTTATTCAATCGTTCGCCTGGTTCGTGTCGTCCAGGAATTGCACCAGAGTCTCGGTCAAGCCCACCACTTCAATATCACTCATATTGTAATGATCCAGTCCATCTTCCAGCATATTGCGGCAGTTGGAACAGGCCGTCACAATACGCTCCACTTTGATCTCATCCAGTTGCTGTTTCTTTTTACTGAAGACATCCAGGCGCCGTTCTTCGGCGCGCTCGTTAGCGGCCACACCACCGCCACCACCACAACACCAGTTATATTCACCATGCTCCTTCATTTCCACAAAGTTGGCGGCGAACTGGTTAATGAGGTTACGAGGTTGCTCGACAATGCCGCCGCGGCGCGCTATCTGGCAGGGATCATGATAGGTCAGACGGGTCTCATCTTTGCCCTTGGTCTTCAACTTGCCCTGTTTACGCAGCTCTTCCAGTATTTCCAGAATATGCTGGACTTTAAATTTATAAGGACGGCCGATAAGGTTGGGACCTTCCCAGCGTAAGGCGATATAAGCATGACCGCACTCGGGACTGATTACGGTTTTAACTTTTAGTTGCTCCGCACCTGCAACGATACGTTCAATCAATTCAGCCGCCAGGTCCGAGGAGCCAATTTGAATACCGGTATTGGTACCCTCAAAGGCGGTGGAACATAGTGTCCACGACACATTGGCGGCTTTAAAAATTCGCGCCACCGCCGGAATGATTTCCTGAAACTGGGCGATTTCCGCGGAAGACAAAACCATCATGTATTCCGCACCTTCTTCATCTATTGGCACCTTGTAGCCTAATTCTTCTTCAGCATGTTTAATCTGAGCCTGCAATGTTGTCAGCGTAATACCCATGGGGCTGCCGATTTCAATCGCGCGCTTCATAGCCTCCTTCAATCCTTGCGGAGCATGACCGGAAGCCACCATGGCTTCGCGAAACTTGCGGATCATATAAGTAATGTCATTACCCACTGGACAAGCTAACGAACATTTGCCACATAAAGTACAGGTGTCATACACCAGTTCTTCCCACTCTGCCATTTCTTCATCAGTAACGGATTTCGCAAGTCCGATGGATTTCATCAACCGCCCCCAAAAGGTAAATTCCTGCTGCCATACTTTACGCATGGGTAACAGTTTATAGATGGGAGTAAAACGCGGATCCTGGGTTTCGGTATAAAACAGGCAGGCGTCTGCACACATGCCACAATGTACGCAACTACTGAAGTAACTGGCGACAGGGCCGTCAATCTGCTCGACCATTGCGGTGATCGCACGCTGAGCCGTCGTCATGACTTCACTCCTTTATAGCCTGCTATTGCACCGTTGTACCAGCGGGAAACAAATAGCGACGCCATGTGACTTAAACTGGTAAAGGGAATGGCAATCAGCAATATCTCAGCACTAATAATATGAAGTGATAACAGCAAGGTGTACGATAAACCGATCGGATGCATGGTAAGGTAACCTGTAATCAACGGCCCAATGGTGAGCACCCACACCAGATAATCCTGATAAACACTTAACTTTCGCCGCACCGGATCCATGACACGATAAACCAGTACTGCAAACAGCGCACCAATAGATATCAAGGCACTAAAGGTGATCAGCACAGTGGGCAATGCGGGCCAACCAAAACCCAGAATACTTTTGAATAAAAGAATGTGCTGATCCAGAAACAACAAGGTTAACAACAGCCCGATGTGAAAGGTATAACCGGCAATCAGGGTGAAATAACCACGGTTAGTGGAATGCCGATGAAACTTAAAACGCCGGAAAACAGTCGCGACACCCGGACCAAAGGTACTACCCTTGGGTTCGGCCAGATTCTCTGGCATGCCGATGGCCAGGTTCTGAATCACCCGAAACACGACACCCAGCACAAAGATAGTTATCGCTATCAACAGCCCTGGTCCACGCAGCCAGGTCAGTAACTCGGTTTCGTTCATGATGTTTCTCCGAGATCCTCAACGCTGACTTTTTTATGTTGCTGCCTGGCTTTCTTGCGTTTGCGTTGATCATATAAACCAAACGCGACGCCCGTGATGGCACCCGCGGCGACTGCGGTCGCGGCAACTTTACTGACTCCCAGTGAGGGCGTAGACAAGGGACTATAAAAACTACCCGCATCCCAGAAATCGGGCTCGGAACATCCCAGGCAGGGATGACCGGATTGGATGGGAAAGCTGGTACCGTTATTCCACTTTGATGTAGCGCAGGCGTTGTAGGTGGTCGGGCCTTTACAGCCTAATTCATACAGACACCAGCCATTACGCGCTCCCTCATCATCAAAGGTTTTTGCAAACAGACCTTTGTCGTAGAACGGCCGGCGATAACATCGGTCATGAATACTGTCGCCAAAAAACGATAACGGCCGGTGATGATGATCAAGATCAGGCACTGTACCGAAAGTTAAGTAATGGGCTAACACGCCGGTAATCACTACCGGGATGGGCGGACAACCGGGCACATTGATTACTGGCTTCCTGTCTTTCACGATATCCAGTACCGATACCGCACCGGTAGGATTGGGATTGGCGTGCGGCAAGCCGCCGAAGGCGGCACAGGTACCAACGGCAACAATCGCCGCGGCGCCTTCAATGGCATCTTCCAGCATTTGCAGGTTGGTCATACCCGCGATCGTGGAATAAACGCCGCCATCTTTTATTGGTATCGAACCATCAACAATCAACAGATACTTACCAAAAAACTCTTTCATGGCATGCTCACGCGCTTCTTCGGCCGCGGTACCGGAAGCCGCTTGCAGGGTGTGATGATAGTCCAGGGAAATAGCATCCAGTATCAGGCTTTCCACCGTAGGATTGTGCGATCGCGTAAGGGATTCCGTGCAGCCGGTACATTCCTGAAAGGACAACCAGATGACCGAAGGACGTCTGGCCTTACTCAATGCGTCGGCAATCGCTGGCGCCATGCCGGGTGGTAACGCCATCAATGATGCCATGGCGGAACAAAACTTAAGAAAGCCGCGCCGACTGATTCCTTGCCGCCGCAGGATATCAGTGAGGTATTCATCTCTTGGCATTAATTGCTCCTTGCGCTGTGCGAACAGCGGCAATCTTATTAGCGCTTATGCACCGAGGTTTATTTCGTTCAGGCGTTGCTGAAATTTTTCGGGCGCCTCATGCAAATCATGATGCTGTGTTTTGAGAATCTCCGGCAGATCAGTGACCTCAATGAATTCAGAGATGATTTCGTCACTGGCGTTCCGGTGGGTGACCCACCAGATACCGGGGATGGAGGTTTCGGTTACATGCGTCGGGCCCAACGCGGCAATAGTAGCCTCCACTTCGCCGGTTCCCAGAATTTGCTTGAGACTTTGTATCTCGCCTGGCAACAGGGGCATGCCATGAATATCGACGTAGTTCTCGTCACCGGTTTCCACTAACGTGGCGAGCATGGTCTGCAATTCTTTCAATATTGCGAGCACTTGCACGGAAGGCACATTGCCAAGTTCATTTGACTGACTTTCTTTAACTGGAATATCGGTCAACTCGCTCATGCCTGCCACTCCTGTATCAACTTTACTGCCTGCTCACAGATCAAGGGTATTGCTGCTTCTATTTCTGCGGTGGGATTTTCTCCCCAGTCCAGACTTTTCGGCTGCACGCCGATCAAGGCACGATGTTTTGGCAACCGTCCTGCCAGGCGGACAATAGACATAAGATCCATTAGCCCCACCTCATGCACACTACGCTGATGCTGACCGCCAAGATAATCATCCATGGCCGCGCCTACAAAGATGCGCACTGTGCCTGGGTTTTCGTTCAGCTGTGCCGCATCGATGACAATTAAATTATCGGCGTCTTCAACTGGCGCTGCGAGGGTGAAACTCAAGGTGCCGCCATCCAGATACCGGGTATCGGGTAAATCCGGATACGTCTCATAAATATAACGTGTTGCATGCACACCAATACCTTCATCGGTCAGTAAGGTGTTGCCAATGCCGAGCACCAGAGTACCCATGCTCATACCCTTTATCGATGCGTGATGGTTCCGACTATCATTCCGAGGCGTCTGTATCACGGCTTATTCGACTGCTGGATTGCGACAGACGCGGTGAAGGTTTAAGTGGTAATAAGTGTAGCGAAGCAGGAAAAAATCAAATTGACACCGATCATGTTATTGCCAACTACATGAATCGCAGCAATGGCTTTATGCAACTGATATTTATACGTTTTAAGTCCGCATTAAAGTGAAGGTGTGGTACCTGATAACCAACATGGTTATTGGTGAAATCCACACTCTATGCATGGAATCGTTTTATGCAGCATGGAATAATTAACGGGAAAAAATTACCGATGCTTCAAATGCACACGCACGATGTCTTCTTGATCCAGTTCTTCGAGACGCGTGGACATTTCCTGCAGGTTCTGAGACATTTCTGGAATCACCACATTTTCCAGGGCGCGGGCGCGACGTTCAGTGCGGCGATACTCGGCGAACAGGCGATGCAGGTTACCAGATATCGCTGTGAGCACGGCGCCCAATTTGGCAAGCTCGAGAAAAATGGCGCGACTGTCTTCTGCTTCCGGTGATGGATTGCAAGGAGGAACAGACTCCATTTCATCAGGCAAACGCAATTCGTTCGTCATTAATGTAACACCCATAAAACTGGTCGTCGTATTCGCGAGTGCCGCATTTTCAAGAAAATGTCCCGGGTACACCTGGGCGCCGTGCAAACCATGGCGCCGCACGGTAGCTACCAGGGATTTCTCTGCCTGTTGGCGCAAAGCTTCATAGTCCTCCAGCAACTTTTCATATTCACGTAACTGACGTAATACTTCTGCCGCCAACAGCAAACGCTTTTCGTCGAGAAAATCATAGGCCTCCAGGACTACATCGTGTTCTTCACGCAATTGCAGTACCGCGGACCGTGTTGGCGCCATGTCACTGGTTAGCATATTCCCATACCTTTTTTTCAATATGCCGTTCAATTTGCTGATCGCTGAGACGCGTCAGCTCAGCTGCGGGAATTTTCTGCAACAAGCTCCACGCGAGCTCCATGCTCTGCTCCAATGTTCTGGCGTTATCCTGCTGCACCAGCTCCTGCTCGAAGCGGTCGCCAAATTCCAGAAAAATACGATCGATGGGTGACAAACCTTCGGTGCCCATTACGCTAGCCAGCACACGCACATGCATGGCACGTGCATAGGCAGCATATAACTGGTTTGCTAACGATGGATGATCCTCGTGGGTGTAACCTTTGCCGGTACCATCTTTCATCAAACGCGATAAGCTAGGTAGCACGCGTATCGGTGGATAGATATCACGCCGATCCAGCTCCCGATCTAGCACGATTTGTCCTTCGGTAATGTATCCCGTCAAATCTGGAATGGGATGAGTAATATCATCAGCCGGCATGGTCAGGATCGGCAACTGAGTTAAGGTGCCTTCTTTACCGCGAATGCAACCGGCGCGTTCAAAGATCGCCGCTAAATCAGAATACATATAACCCGGATAACCTTTGCGACTGGGAACCTCGCCATGGCTGGCAGATACTTCACGGAGCGCCTCGCAATAATTAGTCATATCAGTCATGATAACCAGCACATGGCGGTTTTCATGATATGCCAGATATTCTGCAGCTGTTAATGCATAGCGTGGCGCCAGCAAGCGCTGGGTACTGGAATCCGAGGCCAGGTTGAGAAAGGCTACCGTGTGTTCCAACGCACCGCTATTTTCCATGGCGCGGCGAAAATGTTCAGCTACATCGTAAGAGACTCCTATGGCAACAAACACAACGGCGAAACTACCGGATGCTTCTCCACGCAAGCGTGCCTGGCGTGCAATGTCGGTTGCAATACGGTCGTGTGGTAAGCCACCGCCGGAAAATATCGGTAATTTCTGGCCGCGCACCAGGCTGTTCATCAGGTCAATGGTGGAAATACCGGTTTCAATAAAATCTCGCGGATACTCCCTGGCGGCAGGATTAATTGCCAGACCATCGATGCGCAAACGCTGGTGGGAAGATACGGGAGGACCTCCATCCAGTGGCCGGCCTACGCCATCCAGAATTCGTCCCAGCAAGTCAGGGCCAACACTAAAATGTAATGGCTCACCTAAAAACCGCACTGTTGTATTCGCTAAAGCCAATCCGCTGGTGGACTCCATCACCTCAATGATCATGCTGTCTTCGTCCAGCGTTGCGACGCGCCCCAGGCGTTTACGGCCGCGTGGATCAATAATCTCCACAGCTTCGTTGAGACCCACATTGACATTGCGACGCAGGAATAATAACGGACCCTCGATCCGTGTCGCGGTACCCTCGGTGCGAACATCAACTAACATCAGTTAATTCCTTTTTTACCAGTGCTGCGAAAGCATTTTCCAGTTCGGTACGTAATTCGTCATACCGTTCCAGATTATTTTCACCGATGTCTTCGCTCATGCGGCGCAGACGGCGCAATAAGGGAAGATTGTTAATCAGTTCGATATCCGCTCCCTGTTCAATGGCTTGCTGTGACATATGAATAAAGCGTGACAACAACTGCATCATCCTGGCCTGGCGATCAGGAGAACAGTAACGATCCACTTCGGAGAACGCCGATTGCCGCAGGAATGCGTCATTGATTAATTCAGCACACAACAGAATATGTTGCTGACGCGGTGGTAAAGCATCTTTACCCACAATGCGCGCCATACGTTCCAGACGCGTTTGTTCTTCCAGCAGGGTTAAAAAACGCCGGCGTTGCTCCAGCCATTGCGGATGATCATGCTCTTTCCAGAAAGCCACCAGGTCATCAACATCACCGGAATAGGATTGCAAGGGATGAATAGCGGGGAAAAATCGGGCTTGCGCACGTGTGGCATCCAGCGCCCAAAACACCTGCACATAACGCTTGGTATGCGTGGTAACTGGTTCGGAAAAATCCGCGGATGGCGGACTCACCGCCCCGATAATACTTAGTGAACCCACCTTACCACACAAGGCGCGCACATGCGCAGCGCGCTCGTAAAATTCGGCCAGCCGGCTACTGAGATATGCCGGATGTCCGCCTTCACTGGGAATCTCTCCCAGGCGACCGGATACTTCACGCAGTGCTTCCGCCCAGCGACTGGTGGAGTCCGCCATCAACGCAACCCGCAGCCCCTGGTCGCGAAAAAACTCAGCAACCGTTACCGCGGTGTAGATGCTAGCTTCCCGGGCAGCGACCGGCATATTGGAGGTATTAGCGATAATCACCGAACGTTGCATGAGTGGTTGACCGGTACGAGGATCTTCTAACTCGGGCAGTTCGTGCAACACACCCGCCATCTCATTACCCCGCTCACCGCAACCAACATAAACAATGATGTCCGCATCGCACCACTTGGCCAGAGTTTCCTGCAATACCGTTTTGCCGGTACCAAAACCACCCGGCATGGCAGCACGTCCACCACAGGCTAACGGAAATACACTATCAAGTATGCGCTGACCGGTAAGCAAAGGCCCCCAGGTTGGTATGCGTTCGGCCACGGGCCGTGGTTCCCGAATCGGCCAGTAGTGGCTCATGGCCAGTTGAAACTCGGTGCCGTCATTGAGTTTAATGCTACACACGGGGTGTTCATCACTATACTCGCCTCGCGCAACAATATTTTTGATTACACCACTGATACCAGGTGGCACCAGGGTGCTTTGCTGACGCCCGTGTTGGTTGGTAACAGTGCCAATAACCGAACCACCATGGATCACGTCGCCCGGCTTGACGCCGGGGATGAAAGTAAAATGTTTTGCCGGTGGTGAAAGCATTCCAGGTTTAACATAATCTCCGGATTCCGCGGTCAATGGCCGTAATAATCCATCAAAAATCCCTCCTAATATCGCCGGACCCAGCTTCACCGACAATGGATTGCCATCACCCACGACCGGATCCCCAGGCCGCAAACCACTGGTATCTTCGTAAACCTGGGCGACAATGATTTCCTGTTCGACGCGTATTACCTCGCCCAACAATTTGTCTTCACCCACATGAATCGCTTCATTAACATGAAACGTACCATGGGTAGATGCCCGCAACACCGGGCCGCTTATCCAGTTTATAGTCGCATCACTCATAATGGGTAATTATCAACAATTATTACAGCAAGGTTAATTCTCCGAATCTCCATTCGTGTGCACAATGCACTCCCTGCATTGCGCCAACACCTCAGACTCGATTCGCACCCGATCGGACAACATACCTTCCAGACTCCCATCCACCAAAGCACCATCAGCGCTGATACGAATCCCGGCTTTCATATCTGCGTCTGGCTCTATAACCAGCTGCTTCTGGGCGTTGTGAACCACCATCTCCTCGAATTGCTTTTTCTCCACAGTAGGCCAGTCCAATGGACAGGCAACCTGCCATTGTTCTGCAGGTAACACCTGGATTGCCGTATCAAAGATTTTTTGCACCCAGAGCTTTCGTTGCTCCGGTTTCTNCCAGCGTTGCAGTAACTTTGAAACCAATAGCTCCCAGGACTGCGCCAGAAACTCCTGGTCTGCACGATGCCGTTGTTGCATCATCATGGTATGCAATTTAGCGCGCGTAGCAGACAGTTCCTGTTGCATGTGTTGCCGACTATCCTGAATATCATGATGCAAGCGTAACCGTGCTTCACGATAAGCCAGCCGGATAATTTGCTGTGATTGCTGACCGGCTTGCTCTGATAAAACGCCACATTGTTCCTGCTGATAGTTATTAACTATCTCAAGCAAACGCTGCACCTGCGCATCCACGATACTTACTGGCATATCATTCGCCACGCTCATTCCAGTACTCCCAATTGTGAACGTAGATGGGTCGCGAGATCGTGCACGGGAATTTTTGCCCTGATGTCCGGAACCACAGCTACCGGTGGTTGCTGCTGACCAAGCAATTGCTGTTGCAGTTCTGCATCCAGCATTGCGATGTATTCAGCCGTGATTAAAATCAATAGACTATTGCGTTGCGCCCATGCCACCACTGATGCAAGCTCTTCGCGCAACGGGGTTCTGACACGGGCACCGGCCAGGCGAAACCCGATAGCCGTCACTTCATCGCCAATAAACACCGGGGCAGCCATGAATTAAATCACCTCGTTCAAAATCAGTATCGAAACGATGAGACCATAAATGGCAATCCCTTCCGCCAGACCAACGATGATCAACACCCGGCCTAATAACTCAGGTTTTTCGGTCAGCGCGCCGATGGCTGCACTGCCTACCGATGCTACTGCAAAACCAGCACCCAATGACGAAAGCCCAGTTGCCAGAGCGGCTGCCCAGAATCCACCCTGCACAACCTCGGGAGGCAAAGCGGTTTTAGTCGCCAGTTCCTGGGCAAACGCCGGTGTTAACCAGAGCAATGTACCCGCCACTACCGCGACCAGACTGACAAAGGCGAGAAGCACGTACAAGCTCTTACCCTGTGCGTTCATGATATCGTTCTCCTTGTTCCTGCATTAGTAGATACATCAGTTTGCTTCTGCTTAGCTTCCTGTTCAGGCTTCTTGGGCACTGATAGTGGATGAAACATACGGCCAGTACCTTTAAGAAACCTAATAAAGAATTCAAATAACACCAGGCGGGTGGTTTGTATGGAAACCACCAGGCCTTCCAGTATTAAAATGATCAGATTACCGACCACCAATATCAAAATTGAAAAAAAAGTATTTTCTATTGTATTCGTCATAATAATGACCGCTAATGACAATCCAGCATGAGCCAACGCGAATGCACCGACACGTATAAAAGATATAGTGTTGATGAGCAGCTGCAGCACACTTTCGAGCAATTGACCGACAGCATGCCCAATGGCTGCGCCATAAGACTCTCTGGTCAGTAAAACGTTACCCACCAAATACCAGACCACGCCCAGTAGCACGATGAATCCAACCTGCGGATCGAGGGCGCCGCCAATCAAACCGAGATACATTACGATTACTGCAGCATCGATACTTAACCATTGCTTGATCGCGCCTTGCCAGAACTGTTGAATACCATTAACCAGCAGGCCCATCAATAACACCACCACCCCACCTACTAATGGCACTAATAAAACAATCAGCGGATCATGAATAGGATTAACCCACAGCGGCTTGATGAGATGTTCGCTGGCAAACACACTACCGAAAACCCAGCCGAACACCATAGACGACAATCCACAGCTGATTAATAGCTTTACCAGGGGCCAGCGCCGGTACAGCAACAATCCCGCAATAAAAAATACCAGTCCATGACCCACATCACCGAACATGTAACCAAATATCAGGGGCACCAGAATTGACAACAGAATCGAGGGATCAAATTCATTCGCCGCGGGTACGCCCAGCAACTTGGCAAACAATTCAAAAGGTTTTGACCACCAGGGATTTTGAAACACCATAGGTGGCCTGACACCTACCGGCGCAGGCGGATAATGGACAACTGCCCGGAGATTTTCTTTTTGCAGTACATCATTAATCCGATTCTCACTGACGTCACTAGTCCAGCCGGTGATCCAGGCGAAATTCTCCGAGACGGGCAAATCGGAGACATGAGTAATAAACCATTCCAGCTGCTGGATATCACCCAATACTTCGTGCAAATGATGTTGCTGTGCCAGCTCATCAAGTTCGTGATATAGCGCATCTGTTTCGCTGGATATAGCCGCCTGCCGTTCCTTCACTTGCTGTATGGCGCTTTGCAAATTACCCTCGAGCCAGGCTGGCATTACAATGGTTTGCGCCTTTTGCACCACCATGTCACGTTGCATTGCGTCAACAGTATCTTCTTTACCCACTACCAGTAAAAAAATATGTTGTTCAGTGATCACTCGAATCGACAATACCGCGGGCGGCAAGTGTTCGATTTTGGCATTAACCGGCAACACAAATAGCCGTGCGGTTAACGTCGGACCCGCACTCGCGACCCTGGAAAAATCCAGCAGATCGCTGGGCATGTTGGTTAACATCTCCCGTACCAGACTTAGCTCATCCTGTTCTCGCAACAGCGTTTCCAGTTTATCAATACTAGGATCTGCCTCGACCTGCCAGTCCGCCAGTTTCTCCAGCGCGGTATCCAGTCTTGTTTCCGGTCGTCCGGGCTGCTCTGATGCACGCAAAGACTGTTTGGGCCAGTAGTCCTGATAACGCCGCAACAACCGGTCGAAGTTGGCGAAGCGATCGCGCAGGTTGGGCATGCTGACACGCTGCGTGGTTTCACTATACATTTCCAGTTCGACGTCACCGGTTCTCGCCAGGGTTTCCACGGCATGCACCAGATCATCAGTGGCAATCAGAACCTCAAACCATCGAGCTGGTACCGGCCGCATGCTCATGCGCTTTTCTCTACATAGTCAGGAAACAGGCTACGCCGCATAATCGAGCCGCGCAAACGTTCAAGATCCAATGCAACCAACAGTAAATGAATAAATACGGCTACCGGCTGGTAAGCGTAGTTTCGGAACATCATCGTTAACTTCGCGGCTAACTGCTGACGTTGCCGCCAGGTCATACCAGGGGAAAGTTGCCGAAAGATTTCACCATGCTGCATAACCAGGTTAATTAACTGATTCAAGGCTTGTTGCTGCGCTGGTTTCTTTTCCGGCCACAATGATCGCCAATGTTTCAGCCAACCAGTTAGCAACGATTGATCGGCTTGCCAGGCTTCAAGCAGTGGCGCATAGGATGATTGCGAAAAATTATCGAGGCGCAACTCAAGATTGCTTGCGGTAAAATCTTTTAGATCCGGATTCGTTAACATCCAGCTCTGGGGGGAATTGCCACTGATGAGGTGCTGGATAGCGGGTAAATAGGGAAGACTGGCAATCCATTTCACCGCATCACGCCACGGTGATGGCACCCAACGCGCCAGGTCTATAGCATATTCCTGGTACAACCGAATGATTGTCGTTTCGATGGCATGATGATTGTCCGTTGCCTGAAAACCCGCTACCCAGTTTTTTAGCGTTGTCTGCCGTGCTGCCTGTAAAAAATTCGCCAGGTCTTTTTTTGAGTCTACGATTTGCCAGATATGTTCGTCCGGCCGCATGCCATGGCGAGCCTGCAGGCGGGTGTAGGTATAAATAAATGATTTGCGCATTGTCATCACACGCCCATTATAATCAGTTGTGGTTGCGCCCTGCCCTCTAGTCTGGCGTTGTTAACATTTCCGCAATTTGCTCAACAACTACATCAACGGTTTCCATGTTCAGCTCGTAACGGTGTCCATCTCTGGCATTTTGTTCCTGCTCAAGCTGTAACTGCTTAACCTGGTCAGTAATTTCACGACTGCAACGTAAATGAATCCGGGTAATGCGTTCGTCGACATGCTCGGATATTCGCTTGGCTTTTTGCCGTGCCTTTTGTAATAGCAATTCTGCATCCTGCTTACACTGTTCAATCTGCTGTTTTGCATCCTGCTCGGCCTGCAGCACAATATTCATCGCCTGTTCAGCGGTAGTACCCGTTTNATCTATTTTTGCATTGTTCGCCATTAACTAGCACCAGTGTGTTCAATTAGGTATTAACAAATGCGTGGCAACGGATCATCTTCCAGCTCTTCCAGCATGCGCTCACCACCGATTTCAGTTTCCAGTACCACGCGTGCCGTTTTCGAATCTAAGTGACCGATAACCTGTGCTTCTTTGCCCTGGGGTAATTGTCGCCAGCGCTCCAGCGCCTGTTGCGATTCGGCCGGATCAACAACGGCCACCACACGACCTTCGCAGGCGAGATACATGGGGTCATAACCCAGAATCTCGCACACTGATGTTACCGGATCGCGCACTGGAATCTGTGTCTGCTTGACGCGAATACCCAGCGCGGTGGATTGATGTATCTCGTGCAGTACCGTGGCCAGGCCACCGCGCGTCGGGTCACGCATAAAACGCAGGCCAGGCAAATCAAATAATGCCTGACACAAGGGCAATACGCTGGCGGCATCGGATTGAATGTCGCCTTTCAACCCAAACTGTTCCCGCGCCAGCATGATGGCCGTGCCATGATCGCCCACGGAACCGCTTACTAAGATTGCGTCACCCGCTTTGATGTTTGACATGTTCAGAGAAAGCCCCGGTTGCCTAACACCAATACCCGTCGTTGTAAAAAACACCCCGCTGCCTTCGCCTTTGGGCACCACCTTGGTATCACCACAGGCGATTTCCACACCGGCTTCCTTTGCTGCGTCAGCCATGCTGCTGATTACTCGCTCCAGCAATTCCAGCTCCAGCCCTTCTTCGATAATTGCTGACAAACTTAAAAAGCGCGGTATTGCCCCACACACTGACAAATCATTCACGGTGCCGTGGATAGACAGGGAACCGATATTGCCGCCGGGAAATTCCAGGGGCTTCACCGTAAAGCCATCAACACTCATCAATAACTCGCCTTCCAGTGCAGGCAGGGTAGCCGCATCGGCACTGGCATCCAGCACGGAATTGCCCAGTTTAGCGGCAAAGATTTCTTCAATCAGCTGGCGCATATAATGCCCGCCATTGCCATGCGCGAGGGTGATGTGGGTCATACTGTGATTCCTTTTTGTTGTTCTTTTCTATTACCTTTGATTTTGATCAAGCTTTGGGCCTCCACGATTTGTCCGTAACATAAGCCGCCATCGTTGACGGGAATTGTTTCCGGCACGAAACAGCGAAAACCGTGTTGCTTCAACAATGCGATACTTCGTTCCGTCAATAATCGATTCTGGAATACGCCACCACTAAGTCCCACCGCAAAGTCACCATGCTCTTCACGCACCTGTAATGCCTGGTGTAAGAGCGTGAGCGCCAGGCTTTCATGAAAACAGCGCGCACGATTAGCCTGGCTTTGTTGTTCATCCAGCAACATATCAAGGAGCCATCCCCAATCGGCACGCCAGACCCCCTGCTCATCCTGATCCATTTCCAGTGACAAGGCCTCGGCGCTGCCCTGTTGCGCCAATGCTTCCAGCCACATGGGCGCCTGTCCTTCAAAGCTAACTTTATCGACCAGACCAATCATTGATGCGGCCGCATCAAACAAGCGCCCCACTGACGATGTTGCGGGACAGTTAAGTTTTTTTAGCCAAGCCTGGTGTGCCAGTTCGCTATCTTTTATGTCCGGTTGCCAATCACGGTTAGCTGCCCAACACAATGCGGCAGCGCTACGCCAGGGTTCGCGCGCCGCGCGCTCACCACCGGGTAAATGAAATTGACGCCAACTGGCCACTTGCTGCCAGGATCCACTATTACCTAACAGGGCTTCACCACCCCAGATGGTTTTGTCCATTCCATACCCAGTACCATCCCAGGCAAACACCAGCCAGGTTTTTTCCTCGGGAAATTCCCCAGATAAACACGCGGCGTGGGCATGATGATGAAATACCGTCTGCAATTCCAGTCCAGAGGTCTGCGCCCACTCGCTACTACTATATTTGGGGTGTGCATCGCACACGACACGCTGTGCTTTTACATGATAAAGCGTCTGCAAATCGGCAATGACCTGCTCAAACACCCGGCGGCTGCGTAATGAATCAAGATCCCCGATATGCGGTGAAACGACAATCCTATCCTGCCAGGCCAGGGCCACGGCATTTTTCATGTGCCCCCCTACGGCCAGGGTGGGCTTATCGAGCGTAAAAGTCAGCTGAATTTCCAGGGGCGCGTTGCCGCGACCCAATCGCAAAGGGCGCGGTTGATTATTAATAACGCGATATACCGGATCGTCTGCCGGCCGTTGGATAGGTCGGTTGTGGTGCAATATCGCGTCCGCAACGTGCGGCAAACGCTTATCGACGTCGTGATTGTCGGTCAACACCGGCTCACCACTTATGTTGGCGGAGGTGGCTACCAGTGGTCCGGCAAATTCCTTTAACAATAAATAGTGCAAGGGACTATAGGGTAACATCACAGCCACTTCCTGCAATTGCGGCGCAATATGTTGCGACAATCGACTGGTCGTGTGTTGCGGTAACAATACTATGGGATGAATCACGCCGGTTAGCAACGCCAACTGCTCTGTATCGACAACGACATGCTCGACCAGCTGTTGTTCCGTCATCATGACCGCCAGTGGTTTATGCGGCCGCGGCTTGCGCTCGCGCAAGCGTTGCACTGCCTGGTCGTTGCAGGCATCAGCCATCAGGTGATAACCACCAATACCTTTTACCGCGACAATATCACCTTGCCTGAGCGCAGCAATACAGGCCTGTAACGCTGGTTCATTACCGTTGATGGATGTATTGCGACTGTTAAAAGTCAAATCCGGACCGCATACTGGACAGGCAATGGGTTCAGCGTGATAGCGACGATTGTCGACCGCTTCATACTCGCGCTGACATTGCGCACAGAGTGGAAATTCCGCCATGGTGGTATTCGCGCGATCATAGGGCAACTGCCGAATCAGAGTATAACGAGGACCGCAGTGAGTGCAGTTAATAAAAGGGTAACGGTAACGACGGTCAGTTGGATTTTCCAGTTCCCTGAGGCAATCCGCGCAGACTGGCAAATCGGCAACGATACGAATAGCATCCGGCGTTTGCGCATTACTGCTGCGAATGGAAAAATCCGCGTAGCGCTCACAGTCGACGATTCTGGATTCGGTTATAACTGGCGTTGCGTGCGGCGGTGCCTGCTGGACAAGACTGGCTTGAAAAGCCTGCAAATAGTCGGCGTTGCCTTCTGCATGTATCGCAACCTGTCCCGTCCAGTTCTCCACCCAGCCATGGATACCGTATTCCTGTGCCAGGCGATAAACAAACGGCCGGAACCCTACTCCTTGAACATGGCCGGACAGGACCAATAACCGAGCTTGAATTGGTTCCAATGATTCATGCATCACACCACCACTTGTTGTGATGATTCATCCTCGACTGTTGCCGGTTCACGAATCCCGCTGCTCCACCAGATGCGGCAGGCGCCTTCATCGGACACCATACAAGGACCGATGGGCGTGCGCGGTTTACAGGCTTTACCATACAAACGGCATTCATTGGGATAGAGTTTACCTAACACCACCCGTGCACAATCACAACCCGGCGGCATGGCGCCAGCACGACGCCGTGCTTCATGATCGTTATTCAATGAGGCAAAGCGTTCGCGCGCATCGTTTTGCCTGTACGCATCGCGCAATGCGAAACCGGATTTCGGTATAGTGCCCACACCGCGCCAGTTGGCATCTACCACTTCCATTACATCATATAAAATATGTTTGGCAGCCTTATTGCCATTTGCGGTGACCACTTCCGGATAACAGTTATCAAGAAAGGCTTTTTCTTCGGCGAGCTGGCGCAAGGTGGAATAGAAAGCGGCCAGTAAACTTTCAGCGCTAAAGCCGGCGACGGCGGTGGGTAAACCATGCTTGTCCGCGACAAAGCGCCATTCCTCGGCACCCATTACGGTGGACACATGACCCGGCGCTATTAACGTATCAAACCCTGGCGTCTCGGAGTCCAAAAGCATAGCGACAGCAGGCCAGGTGAGCCGCGCGGAAAGTAGTACCGATAAGTTATCCGGCACACCTGCCGCCAGCATGGCGGCCACCGGTGTCGTGGTAGTTTCAAATCCGGCGGCAAAAAAGACAACCTGACGATCGGATAACTGCCTGGCAATTGTGACCGCTTCCATGGGTGAAGCAATAGGACGGATATCGGCACCGGCCGCTTTCGCCTGCTCTAAAGAGTGCGCCTGCCCTTTCGGTACATTCACCGGCACACGCAACATGTCGCCAAAGGCAACCAGCGTAACATCTTCAGTTAGTGCCAGCTGAATAGCATCATAAACATCTTCTTCCGGACAAATACACACCGGGCAACCCGGTCCAGGGATAAGCTCGATATTTTTCGGTAACACGCCGCGCAAACCCGCCATGGATATAGAACGCTCGTGACCACCACAAACATTCATGATGCGAACTTTACGAGGCAACTCCATGGCACGGATCTTCTCCAGCCATTTTCTTTGTTCAGATTGTTTAGTTTCAGATTGGGCAGGCACTTTGGTTGTCATGATGGTTCGCTCAATAACACAGTGATCTGCTAACTATGGCTATGCTGATGATGAGCATGCCCGGCGTCATGGAGCTTATGCCCATCCGGTTGAACCCTAGGACGCAGGTGTTCGCCACGCGCCAGATGCTGACGGTAGTGATGCAGTTCCTGTTGCAGCCAGTTTATCCAGCCCTCAAAACCTTGACGTGTTTTGGCTGATATCTCCAGCACCGGCGCCGGGTTAGCCAGGTTACGCAAATTTTGATGGGCGTTGTCACAATTGAAGTCATCCAGTACCTGCAGCAGGTCGGCTTTAGTGATTAACATGGCATCTGCTGCGCGGAACATGACGGGATATTTGGCAGGCTTGTCGTCGCCTTCTGTTACAGACAATAAAGTTACGTTGCGATGGTGGCCCAGATCAAAACTGGCAGGACAGACCAGGTTACCCACGTTTTCAATAAACAGGATATCCAGTGACTTGAGGTCCAGCTGATGCACCGCACTATGTACCATGTGCGCATCCAGGTGACAGGCACTACCGGTGGCGATCTGTATTGCCGGCACACCTTTGGCGCGAATCCGTTGGGCATCATTTTCCGTTTCGAGATCACCCTCGATAACTGCGATATTTAACTGCGTGCCGATAGTTTCAATGGTGGCTTCCAGCAACGCCGTTTTGCCGGACCCCGGCGATGACATTAAGTTAATCGCTAACACCTGATGTTTGTCAAAATGCTGGCGATTGTGTAATGCCTGGTGATCGTTCTCCGACAGCAAACCCTGCAATACATCCACTGCAGCTCTCCCATCCGCTGTCCTGGACAGCTTGCCCTTAATTTCAATCAGGTGTTTATTGCCCGGTGTAATATTGCAACCGCAGGTATCACACATAGTCCTTCCCCTGGTTAGTGTTCGGTTTGGAGTTCCACCCGTTCCAGCAACATTTCATTACCGCTAATTAACGTTGTCTGCCAGTCACCGCATGCACCGCATATTAATCGGTTGGCGGTTGCTTCGGTTTCTGCGTGACAGGTTCTACAGCGCACCCTGATGGGCAGTCTGCTGATAATCAGTTGCGCATTGGCAGCCGCAGTATTGGCACAGGCAATAGGAAAAGCGGATTCCAGCAATTCGGGTTCGACACCGGAGAGCGGTCCGATCTGTAAATAAATTTTTTCTACAACAGTGGATTGGTGTTCAGCCGCAATGTGGCTCACCTGGTCGACGATACTTTGACACACCGCCAGCTCATGCATGATCCGGCTCTTCCTGTATCTCAAGTATTTCGTCAAATAATTCCCAGGCGGAACGGGCATGGGCTTCGGAGATTTTTTGCAGGGCATAACCCACGTGAACCAGCACGTAATCGCCTGGTTGCAGATCCGCTTCCTGTAACAGAAACAGGTTAACGTCCCGCTCTACCCCTTTTGCTTCGCAATGGGCGATAAATCCATCTATTCCCTTGATTTGCATGGGTATTCCCAGACACATAACAGCACCCTTTGCTGGTTGGTATGGAATACAGTATATCGTGGCCGAAAATAAACACTACAAAAGATCCAAGCCACTTTGACCAAAATCAAATTGCTTTAGCGGGGAATATTGTTTGTTGCGCTGAGACTGTTAGTCGCACTATGCAAGTCAAAGAAGAATTAGCACAAACGATAGTTGTACTATTTTTGTGGTTATGTAACTTAACTGAAAGCAGTTGACCGGCTTAAAAATTGTGGCCAATAACTTAAATGGAGAAAGACTTGCAGTGGAGAGTTGCCTTGCCAGTTCTAAACGTTATTAAGGTAAATCACCAACACACTTGACCATATCGTTACTGGTACTGGTTGGCTGCGTACAATTGCTGTCGACGTAGGTGGGTATCATGTAGGATTCGCCATTATGTTTCAGCATCAACCCGGCATCGGTTGCGCTTACCTGCTCGGCTGATACATAAGACGCCAGTGTTGTAACACTGGGTGAAGCGCTGATGTCGGCCTGCGCGATAACCAGAGCGCTTTTTACTGTACCGCTGACGTTCTGTTTTTCGACAACTTCCTGTTCGTTATTGATTTCGATATAGCGGGGAACTGCTACCGCACTCAGCAACCCAATTATCACCAGCACCAAAACCAGTTCAACAAGGGTAAATCCAGAATTCATTTTTTTCATAAAACTCTCCACAAAACCACCTGTAACTCTCACCGGGACCTGTAGCTGACGCATGGGATACGTTCCCCTGTCATACCTGACTGAAAACACCGCATGGCTTCAGGTTATATCGGCTGGCATTCAGATTATTTTAAGTTTCGCTGGACAACCAGCGGCGACTCATCATTTTTGTTATCTTTTTATCAGCTTATGCCGTGGCCGATAAAGTGGGCACTTTGTCCGCTGCGATGTGTTACCGTGCATTTTTCCGTCGTGCCCGGTTTAATGGGTGTCGCTACAATCGCGTAGTCGGCTGATAGACTGCTTTCCAGCGCCAGGGCCACATCTATGCAACTTGCAACTGCAATGCCATTGCTGCTATTGATACTGCGCACGGTAAAGTTAATCGCGGAAGCAGAGCCCAGCGATCCCGCGATGCCTTCGATTGCGTCGCGGTTTGAATCGGTTGCTTTATCTACAAAACTGGGGATTGCGGTGGATGCCAGAATTGCCACCACGACCAGCGTCATGACAATTTCAACAATACTCAAACCTCGTTCGCGGAATTTCATAATACCTCCAGAGTCCCGCTAAATTAGCCCCGCCATTTTTACGACATTTGCAGCCTAACTAAATCTTAACCATATGTTTTGATTGTTATTTTTTTAAATGCAAACGCAAGTGGCCAGTTACGTCGCAATCTGATTTTTTATCGTCCAGGTTAGTAATTGCTTTAAATATTCCACAACTAGTCACAATGAACACCTGGTTCCAGGAAACCTCTGAACGTGTGAAAGCTTTATCCTAACTGCGATTCTCAGGAAAAAACTGCTATTTCCGTGGGGTATTTAGGTATGAAAAATCCGCCAAATCACCGGGTGATTTTAGCTACCGCCCAAAACTATCCTGCTTCCTAAATTAACAGCTTAAAAAACAGTATGTTAAGAAAAGGATTAAAGTACTTTTAAGCGGTGTAAATCCTTCCGCTTTTAACCGTTTGCGCCTCCGCACAATACCGCCCGTCGCTTTAATTAATATCTCATAGAAATCAGTAAGCTATCGCGGTCTTTATATCCATTTCTGCTCAAGTCACCCACCCTTATTCCGATAAAGTGATAGAGATCACATCCACCGCAAATCTTCTTGGAATTGAGGCAGTTAAACCAGATGACAAACATTTCAGACGAGCAAACTGCGCAAAGTAATGCGCAACACCACACGCCCCGATTGGATGCGCCTTTATTTTCAATTTCACGTTCATTGGCTTCATTTATTTCAAGCAGTTATCAGTTCGCTTTTTTACAAAATTGCTCATTATTTCTTTCGCTAGTTCCAAGTAAAAAATCAAGCAGACCAGATTGTTATCTTCTGCACCATACAACATTCCCTGACAACTCATTTCCACACCTGCTTGCACTCAGTCTTATTGCGCTTTGGAAATAACACTTTGCGAGGAAACACCATGCTTACCAATACACGCACCACCCATTTATTCATTCACTCGGCATTTGCCACNNNATCAGTTNTTTNTTTNTTNAATTTCATNACCAGAGGAGANCNAGACATGGATATCACCAGGACTGTTTACGCACTTATCACACTGCTGTTGNTCGCACCCGCTGTTGCTNTGGCACAGCCCAAGATNAGCGTCAGCATGAAAGCGGAAAAAGAAGTCGTTGAAGTCATCAATGGCAAACAAGTTACCAAACGCATTCCNGCACAGACAGCAGACCCCGGTCAGAAACTGATTTTCACTCTGCAGTATAAAAACGACGGCAACGAAAAAGCGACCAACGTGAAAGTCGACAACCCGATCCCGGAAAACACCGTTTACGTCGTGGGCAGTGGCATTGGCAAAAACAGCAAGATGTTGTTCTCCATTGATGGCGGTAAAAACTACAAGCAACCCAGCCTGCTGACTTATGAAGAAACCTTACCGGACGGCAAGAGAATCAAAAAACAGGCATCACCGGAACAGTACACCCACGTACGCTGGGTTATCAGCGAAGTACCCCCAGGTAAAGAAGGCACCGTCGGTTTTCAGGTCAAGATGAAGTAATGCTTCTCCTGCTCAGTAAGATTTCCAACAAAGCCCCACTCGGGGCTTTCCGTGTTTTTAAGACACTGAAAAATTTTTTCAATTTTTAATGAATTGAGGATTATCCCATGAAATTTACTAGTCACGAATTAAGAAAGTTAAGAATGGACATCCCACTGATCTTTGCCAGGGCAGGTCCAGACCCACCGGACAAGACACGCGCGAGGGCCCAATGCCGATTGGCCCAAGGGCCCCCGCCATAACGAATTCTATGAACACTGAATGTAAACATTTGTAAGAAACAAACAACTTAATTGAGGTTAAACATCATGAAGACATACACAAACCGGCCTCCGGGCTTTTTGAAACTGGCTGCGATGGCCATCATTGGCTTCGTTGCCAGCACAGTGTTTGTGCAAGGCACTGCCTTTGCAACCACTGCCGCAGATACAATAATCACTAACCAGGCCACCGTAAACTATGATGACTCCGCGGGTAACGCCCAGGCAGCCATCAATGCATCGGTTAACGTGACAGTAAACCTGGTGGAAGCAACACCCAGCTTTACTTCACCACCAGCTGACCAGTCGGTATTTTCCGGCAGTCCGGCAAGCTATCCATACACCATCACAGCTAACGCTAATGGTGTGGATACCTACAATTTAA
>JGI2160J19893_10000163_pt1 | contig 22449 bp, 20 predicted proteins | sample DeeMarSeWOR28_12_FD_19893 | JGI IMG/M metagenome (IMG submission 19893)
TGTGGATGATTGACAAAGCAAACAAATGTGGGCGGTTTGGTGCTCACCTGGGTTGCATAATAAAATTTGATCGGTGTTCCGCGATGGAGCGATGGTGGGTTTTTTCCCGTCGCCGTTTCCAAAATCCGATTGAGTTGTCCGGTTCCAATCCTTTGTGAATACTGCCAGTAGACATCATCAACCAGTTTTAAGATTTTTGCCACCCGCTGACCTGTCAGGGCCGAAATCGTCAGGGCCGGCGCAAAGATCAGAAATTTGGCCCGCATCCTCAGATCATCCAGGTATTTTTTGGCGGTATGGGTATCTTTTTCAACGAGATCCCATTTGTTCAGCAGAAAGATGCAGCCGCATCCGCGCTCATAGGCATATCCGGCAATACCGATATCCTGTTCGGCAATGCCCTCGCTGGCATCCAGAACGATCAGAGCGACATCACAGCGGTCCAGGCTGCGAAGCGCCTTGATGATGGAAAATTTTTCAATTTTTTGTTTGACCTTCCCCTTGCGGCGAATACCCGCGGTATCAATCAGCAGGTAGGCTTTGCCGTCAACCTGGCAGAGGGAGTCAATCGCGTCCCGTGTGGTCCCCGGCTGATCGCTGACCAGGTGGCGCTCCTCACCTAATAAACGGTTGATCAAGGAGGATTTTCCCACGTTGGGTCGGCCGACGACCGCCAGTCCGATGGTGCCTTCAGTGGCCGCCAGAGACGGCCCTTTATCGATGGCAGAGAGCCCCTCAACCAGGGCATCGAGGAAATCAGTGATGCCGTACCGGTGTTCAGCCGATATCGCAAACAGGGGGTCGATGCCCAGGCTGTAGAAATCCACCACCTGTTCTTCCTTTTCAGCACCATCTATTTTGTTGACGGCATAAAACACCGGCTTGTCGGTAATCCGCAGGAGTTCGATCATATCGCGGTCAAAAGGCGAAATACCCCCTTTGCCGTCCAGCAGCAATACGATCACATCGGCATCCTCAATAGCCTGATGGACCTGAAAGCGAATGCCGTCAGAGAACGCATCCCCTTCGGTAAAACCTCCGGTATCCACCAGGGTAAACTCAAATTCGTTCCAGGTAGCGTCCCCGTAATGACGATCACGGGTGACGCCCGGAAAATCGTCCACCAGCGCATCCTTGGTGCGGGTGACCCGGTTGAAAAAAGTGGATTTGCCGACATTGGGGCGGCCGACAATGGCAACGATGGGTTTCATAAAATACAGTGCACTAAATTTAAAGGTGGCTAAAGCAATCTATAGTTATTATAAAAATCATATGTATAATTCATTTTTATTTATTGTGAAATCTGGTGGAATTGCAAGGAATTAATGGTGTCTAGAAAGCTAATTTTTGTTTTTCTAATTAAATACAAGTTTGAAAGATCCAAAAATATAGTGAGATATGATGATTGGATAGGAGATTGAGCCTTAGGCAATTTATATCATTTTAGTTTACTTAAGACACCGTTTTGGGAGCTTTGGGTCGAAAAAGCGCTTCGACCACATTGCGAATATATTGTTCGTCCGAAATTCCGTCGGTGGCTTCTTGCGGAAAGCTGACAATGCTTTTGAAATGACCGCTGAGATCGCGAAAAAGCTCGATCCGGGCCCCCGGATCGAGGTCATTGCGACGGACGATCGACTCTACTGCAATCTGCGCCTCTAAAGGTGTGACATATTGCCTGAGGCGGGCTTCTAAATGAGGATATTCACGGAAGGAATTGTATTTGCCCTCCAAGAGCTGATTCAAATCCGGTTCGACAATACGCGGACTCCAGACCACAATCGTATTGGCCGCAAAATCTCCCAAACGCTGAGCGCGGGTGCTAAGCAGGCATACCACACCGCCCACCAGATAAAGCGCCGGCAGACTGTCAATGAATCTTAACAGGTTTCGGATGATAATCTGGCTGAGTTGAAGCCGCAGGCCCTGTTCATCCATGACTCTGAGGCGCAAAAGCCTTTTGCCCAGTGTTTGTCCATGCCAGTACCACTCCGTTAAAATACCGTAGCCGATTGAAATGATAAAAAAACCGATAATATTGGCCGCCATTGCCAGGTCACGGCTGAGAGCACCCAGGATCGCAAAGACCATGTTTAAAATCGAAATTGTGGCGATAATCGTCCCCAGATCGATGGACCAGGCCAGAAAGCGCGTAATCGGCCCCGCAAGCAGCAGCGAAAATTCGATCCCTTCCGGGGTTTTTATGATGAGTGTATTTGTTTTGTTGGTTATCATGTTAAATCATTAGTTGCGCTAATTTTGGGCGAGGCCTAAAGTGACCGAAAGCCTTGGCCTCACGCAAAGCCGCAAAGGCGCAAAGATGTCAATGATTTTTCTATTGTTTAAATAAAAATTCTTTGCGCCTTAGCGTCTTTGCGTGGACAATAAATTATAATAGACAGAATTCCTTAACTTTACTCACTTTAGTTCACTCCTAATTTTAGGAATTTTCCTGCCTGCCATTCCCAGAAACAGAGCCAATATGATCATTTCAAAAACACCGAACCCAATTTTGACCGCATAGGGCATGACCGGTTCGTGATATTGAGAAAAAAAGGCTTCAACAATTCCGGCCCAGACCAGCATGAGGGCCACGCCGCATATGAGTGTCACCAGATCATTGGATATTTTTCGCAACCGAACACGCAACGATATGGGTTTGCCCCATCCGATCAGTGCCCCTGCCAGAACAATACCGGCCTGCCCGGCAAGCAAAATGGCCGGAATTTCAACGGCGCCATGCGGTAGCAGCCAGCCCAAAAGAAATGACGTCTCGCCTGCCAGCACGTAATCAACCGCCACCGCACCTAGTATGATGCCATTGTAAAACAGCATGATTAATGTACCGACTCCCCAGGTCATGCCCAATGCCAGGGTAAAAATGGCCACTTTGGTATTGTGTGTCATTAGAAATGAGGAGAAAGTGGTTTTGGCCCCCGCGAGCCGATCGGCCCCGACGCCTTCTTCCTTTTTTACCCGTTCAGACGGATCCCCCTGGAGATGAGAAAATGGGAGCAGTATTTGTTTGGTGCTCGAATCCACGATGATGGTAAATCCGCCAAAGGCTGCACCGACCATGATCGCCAGCAGGCTGATCCAGAATGCGCGAATATGCCTGCGGAACGTCTGCGGAAAGGTGGAGAAAAACCAGTGTATGGGTCTGAGTCGGTGAGGTTTTTGGCGGGTTTCATGGATCTCACCAAAGGCTCTGCCAACCAGCGATTCAAGATAAAGCCGGGTGTTCGGCTCAGCAGAAAAGGTCGTAATTTTTGCCAGATCTGCCGAGGCCCGCTGATAAAGATAATGAAAGCGTTCAAGCTGTGCGAGTGTGAGCCTCAACTCTGGTTTTTTTTCAAGCCGATCCAGGGCGGCTTCCAACTCTGTCCAGTAAGGGCGCTCTTCGGTGATGAATTTTTGAAGATCTATAATCATAACTAAAAAAAATGAGCTAAAATTTAAAATGCCTAAAATGAGCTAAAATTAAGGTCATTGGCAAATTTTTTGCGCTCCATCAGTTCTCCCTAAATTTTAGGCATTTGTAATTAAAGCAACTGCCTTCTTTTCAACGTCAGATACTGTGAAACCAACTCCGTGCAGAAGTTCTCGTTATTCAGCATGGCAAAGCCCACGCCGCGTCTTTGCAGGACTTTTTGCGTTTCCCTGATCCGCCGCCAGAGCATGTGACCGCCCAAATCGCTGTAGATATCATTAACCGAAGATACGGTTCCGGAAGTAAAAAGCGGTTTGACGGCCACGGGTTTGATCATGTTGACCAAAACCACATGGTTTCTTGAAATCAGATCGATGTGCTGCGTAAAACTGTCGGCCAGGACCGGATCATCTAAATGGGTTAAAAATACCAGAAACGCCCTCCGGCGTATTTTAGTGCCGATAAAGGTAAACAATTCGGCAAAATCAGGTGAAACGCTATGTGGCTGCAACATATATAGTGTATCCCGGCAGACATTAAAATGCGGCTTACCCATTTTAGCTTTTAGAAAGGCGCGCACTTTGTCGTCAAAAGTCAGCAAACCAAACAAATCCCCCTGTCTTTCCGCGGCCAATGCCATAATTAGGGCGGCCGTTATAAATCGCTGAAGCACCGTGGTGTAATTCTCGGCAAGGTCCTGTTTGCCGCCCGGGCCCGACAGGATAACACCCTCGGAAGATCTGGCGCTTAGTCGTGATGCATCGATGATGACATAGATTTGCTGCGTCCTTTCGATCTGATAGACTTTTGTAATCGGCAAGCCTCGCTTGGCGGTTGTCTTCCAGTGAATATCTTCAAAACTGTCACCTGGAAAATACTCCCGGAGTTGCTCAAAATCCCGCCCTTTACCGACCTGCCGCTGGGTGTGGATTCCCAGCCCCCTGTTTAAAAAAAGCCCGCTTAAATTTTTACGTTCTTCGAAGAGGTTGGGATAAACCCGGATCTCCATTTCGACCGTAAGCGCCTCACGGACCGACCACAATCCCCATAAAGATGCCGTCTCCAGATAGCACCGATCAACATTGTAACGCCCTTGTTTCAGGCCCTTGAGCAGCCAGACGATAGATGAAACCGGTTGATTTTCGGGCAAATGAACGCTTAGTTCCGGTGCCGGTGTATAAATTTCTTTCGGAAATGGAAGCCCCAAGCGGATGTGTCTGAGCGTCAGTCTTTCGTTTTCAACCTCCAGAGCAAAATTGCCTTCTCTGTCCTTTGAAACCCGCACAACCTCCGGCAACATGACGCGGATCCCCCGCAACCGCCCCCTTGAACGATAGGCATCCAGTAACGCAACAGCGATAACGGCAGCCGCTAAAACGATGGTAGGCACCATCGCAGAAGCAAGCACCACCAGCAGCAGCGTAAAAGGCAAAATGACAAGCCCCACGAAAGAAATAAGGCGGTATGTCGGCACGATTGTCATAAGATCAGCGTTTAAATTGTATTCTCTTTTTTATTGTAAGGGTTTCAGCTATTTAGCCGCTGGCTTCTGGATGCTCGCTGATGGCCCGATGCCAGAGACCAGTTGCCAGCGACCAGAAGCCAGTCGCCTACCTGGGTACAGCAATTTCCTTAAGAATCGATTCGATCACTTCCCTGACCGTTAACCCCTCGATTTCATATTCGGGCCGCAGAATCAGCCGATGTTCAAGTACCGGATAGGCCATTGTTTTGATATCATCGGGAGTGACGAAATCCCGACCGCAAATCGTCGCAAACGCCCGACTGGAAAGCAGCAGCGCCTGCGTGGCCCGCGGACCGGCGCCGACCAGAACACTTCGATGCGTTCNGGTTTTACGAACGATGTCCACAACATAAGAGACCAGTTCTTCCTTCACCAGAACGGCTTCTAAAGCTGTCCGCAATTTGATTAAGGCTTCCGGAGATATAATCTGCTGAACCGCACCGCTGGCCAACGTATTTTCGGGCGCATTTTTACCCAGCATGCGCCGCGCGAGCGTCAGTTCCTCATCTTTGCCGGGTGGGTCCATATTGATTTTGAGCATAAACCGATCCTTTTGAGCTTCCGGCAGCGGATAGGTTCCCTCATATTCGATCGGGTTCTGGGTGGCAAATACGGTAAAATTCGGTGGCAACCGGTGTGTTTCGCGATCGATGGTGACCGTGCGTTCCTGCATGGCCTGAAGCAAGGCCGACTGCGTTTTGGCCGGCGCCCGGTTGATTTCATCTGCGAGTAAAAAGGAGCAAAAGACCGGGCCCTTTACCAGGGAAAATTCATTGGTTTGCAGGTTAAAAACATGCGTGCCGGTGATATCGGTGGGCATCAAGTCCGGTGTAAATTGAATGCGCGCGAAATCGCATCGCATCACATGTGCCAGGGTTCGCACCAGCAGCGTTTTCGCAATGCCGGGTACACCTTCAATGAGCGCGTGGGTGCCGGTAAAAATCGCAATCAATGCCTGATCGACCACATGCTCGTAACCGATGATCACCTTGGCAACTTCCTGTTTCGTTTTTGTCAGGACCTTTTTTAAAATTTCCGTATTTTCATTCATCATATCTTCCCTTTGAAATTATTTTGCTGATCCGTCGATAAGCAGCAACCGGATCCATGGATTTGGGAGACCGTGTTGTCATCGTCTGGAGGGCTGATTTTATTTGTGCCAACTGCTCGTTTTGAATTCGTTTTCCGGGTTGCATCGTGCGTTCCCATTCCCGGGTGCACGCCTGCAAAAGCTGTCGCACCGGAATATTGCGGCGCAGCAAACTGATTAAGCCCTGGGTGAAATCTCGATCCGAGATGAAATCTTCATCCGGTTGTGAAAGTTGTTTCTTCGCGGGAGGTACAAAATAGACTGAATTCTTCCAGATAAACAAAAGGGCCAAAACAGCAACTGCAAATATAAACCAGTGAAAGCGGTATTTTTTAATCAAACTCAGTACGCCGGGATGTTTAAAGATTCCGAAATGGGTTTCGTCGAAGACAACCTCTGAGCTTTGGCCGAGCACCCAGACTAAAAGCCCCGGATGACGCTCAGATCGCAGCGCTTCATTACTCAAAAAGAACGAATCCGCCGAAAGCACCAGACTGCCCTTGCCATAGGGTCTTTCGACAATGACCGGTCGGCTATCTGCAGTGTAAATCACCTGCCAGTTTTCATCGAGTTGATCAAAATACAGCGCCGTATGCCAGGAGATCTCCCGGGGCAGGCCTTTCAGGCGGGCTGCGGACGAATCCTCGCGGACACGGGCAGCTTTATCCGGGACCTTTTCGGCAAAGGCAAATGCCAGCCCCCATTTTTCTCGCAGCGCAACACATCCGCTCGGCGCATCAGGACTGAAGGGCCCGGCTCTTTCCTCCAATTTCTTATCATCTCTATTTGAAGCATCTAAAGGATTGTCATTTGTATGCGGCTTTACTTGTTTTTCAGAATTGCCGGNAGCAGCTTTCTGACCGCCTTTCTCTTTATCCCCGGCTTTTTCCTTGGACGGTCTNCATTTCGACATTCGCCAGTTCGCCGGCTTTTTATCAAGCGGCAAAAAGGACATCACCAGTCGGCCGCCTGAATTCGTCAGTTGCTCAAACACCTTGAACCACTCTGCCGATACAGAATCGGAATCAAATACGGGTGTCCCGATATAAAAAAAGGCACTGTTTTCGCTAAATTCCAGATCTTGCAAGGGACGATAGTTGCGACTGACCACCGCGTCATTGAGATTTTCCAGACTGCTGTACAATGCCCGGCTGCCCAGTGGATCGCTGCGCAGTGATGAATAGGCTGGAAATACATCCCCGGATTCAAAGCGCAGGAAAAACAGCTTGAGCAGTCCGAATAAAAAGCCCGCTATAATGACAACGAAAATAATCGCCCGTATGGCGTTAGCTTTGCGCAATGGTCATCACCTTTTTTTGAATGGCAGCAAAACGGTCCAGGTCGGGTCGACCGATTTTATACATGCCGTACCAGACGCGCTCAAATATTTGTCGGCTATTAGAAAAGGCCGGCAGCAGGCCTTCCTTTTGGTGGGCCCTTCGATGCAGTTCCATTTCGTAATCGCGATTGGATTTAAACTTTTCAATGGTAATCAATTCATGATCGGCCAGGTCGGCGAGAGTGGCCAGATAAAAAGCTCTGAAGGCCAGACGCAGAGACCCCCTTTCGGCTAACTGGCGCGCCAGATCCAGCCAGTGGTTTGCTGGCAAATCATCGGCGGTGGTGTTTTCGTCTTCCAGATCCGGTTTGGATTCGACCGCGGCGGCAACAATCTCTGAACGGGTCGCCTGTCGACGCGCCCATGAGCGCCAAAGAATAAATACCAGCGCACACAAAAGCCCGATAAGCAAAGCAATGACGCCGGTCCGCACGGTCGATACCCAGTTGGCATCCGGCGAGGCGCCAGGCCGCTGGCCGGCAGGCAGCATAGCGATAAGCCAATCGATCAGTTTGTTAATCCAGCTTATGAGGATTTTTAGCCCCTTACCTATATAATCGATTATCCATGCCACCACAGACGCAATCGGTCCCTTGGGTTCTTTTTCCTTCTCAGCCACGCTCTCTCTGGGCATCCGCCAGGCGAATTCCCGCTGTTGCATGACCTCATCAATAGAGCGATCCAGTGCTTCCGGCGAGGTGAAACGCACCTCAGATGACGCTGCCGGCAGAGGAAGGATCGCCAGTAATGCTACAGCCAGTATGCCGATGAAGGCTGCAATGCGGCTGCGCGATAGGCCTTTTAATTCTGTTTTCAGGTCCTCGCCCGACTTTAAGGCCGCACCATAAAAACAGCGCAGAACATAAACGGTTTTGACCAGCGGATTCATGCACAAATAGGTGATGCCGATCGTTACCACCCAGAAGGTCGTATTGATGACGTGAACGCCGCTCAGCGTAAAAATAGAGTCAATGCCAAAATAATTTTTGAAAAGGTGGGGCAGAATATAGATTGCGCTGGCGATATTTATCAAAACCACGGTGCCAAATAAAAAAAAGATGGATAGCAAAATATGATTCTGCCGCGGCCACAGCCTCGCCTGAAACCACGCTTTTTTACATAACGTTCTCAGGCCATTCGGTTCAGATAGCGCCAGAACCGTGGAATTTTGATAGAAAGCATAGCACCAGCCAAATGGAATGAAGACCAATGCTGCCAGCGGCAGAATGAAAAAAGCGGTTGCATGAATGAAGGCTTGATTTGCAGCCAGTGACAGCACACGCTGAACGGACCATCGCGGCAAAGGTTCTGCGCTGATTTTCGACTTTACCCGCGCAACAAAAACGACCTGCCAGCATTTCATCCACATATAGAGCAGCGCAAGACCCAGAGAAGCGATCGCATGGTAGCTTCGAGCATCCGCACTGCGACTCATATCGGCCCAGAAATAAAACAGCCCTAATAAAAAAGGCAAGGTGCCGATGAAGTAACTGGAAAGAAAAAACAGGGGTGTTTTTCGCAGCAAATGCACGGCTTCCTCGAGAAGGAGGAGCGCGCTCTTACGATGTTGTTTTGACCTGCTTTTCATTGCGGCTTCCACCACCCCATTTCCCATAACGTTCCTTCGTGAAATGAGGAAGGAAGCGACAGTAGAATTTGACCCAGATAATAGAAGAATATCCACAGCAGCATCCCACCCAGCAGAAAACGGGCGATGCGAGCAAGTGCGCCAAATCGTCTGAGTCCGGTAACATCGGCATTGATTTGGATGCCCAGGCAGGCAGCACAAAGAACTCTGTCTTCATGTTCGGTTACGCATTCGCGACAAAAATAGCGATGGCACTCCGGACATCGGGCAACCGCTTCCCGCATCATATGGTTGAAGCATCGCTGATGAAGCAGATCTTCCATCAGGGTGTCCTTTTCGCAGCAGGGGTATGCAGCGGGGTGGGCGGTAAGGCTGAAAGCGGATGAATGGTTTGCTGCGGTTTTTTTAACGTGAAAAGCCCTGCGATCCCAATAACAACAGCAGCGCTTATCGCGATAATATTAACCGTCATGACGAGGGGGCTTTCCCACGGCGTGGTGCTGGAAAGCAGCTTGAATAATTCCCACTGGTTCCGCAAAATTTCCGGGTGTCTGAAGGCGATACCCATACTGATAACATAGCCGGTAATAAAAGAAAAACCGACATACCCGAGGGTCGCCCAGGTCAGGGTGCGCAGGGAGCGTTTCAAATTGCTCTCATGTTGCTTGACCAGGGCCACAACCACACAGATTCCCAGCAGCATCGTTACCGCCGACCCCAGCAGCGTCAGGGTGACATGCGTGATCATAAAACCCGCGCCGACGATAAGACCATCAACAATCAGCAGCAAAAATAGCAATAAATGCATCCGCCCCCGTTCGTTATTGGGGGCTTTGAGGCTGAGATTACCGCCGCTGGCTGGAAGATTGCGGGCTTGTTGGGCTTGGGCGGATGGAAAAGCGGATTGCTGATCAAAAACAGCCGGATCAACACGCCCCTGTCGCCTTTCGATGACCGTTCTGAGGTGGTCCATTACTGGCTGAGTCACTTTCAAGCGATGCAACGAGTGTAGTTTTTCAGTCTGAACCGCCGTGAGCAGAACCGTTTCACAGGTGGGGCCTTTTAAAATGTTAATCAGCAAAAACAAGAGCATGACAGCTGTAATGATGGCAGGAAAAAGGCTCCAGCCACCTTCGGAAGCAATTGCAAAAAGACAGAACAAGCCGGCCAGCGCACCGATTACGATATTTTGAATTTTTCCGGTTCCGGTTTTTCGGGTGACGATGGCTTGAATATCATCGAAGTAAAACCGCTTATAATCCTCGACACCCAATCGCGAATAGATCTGAAGTAAATGATCGGATGCCTGCCAGAGGGTGTGGTGCCCGACAAAGAAGCCTTTTTTTTTGCCGGGCAAGCGTTGATATGAAGATGTTTCCTTGATCATAATTTATGCAGCTCTTCAATAAAATTCAGTGCTAATCATGAAAACACACAATAAAGGTGGCTAGAGGCTGGGATGCTGAGAAGCCAGGAGGCTTAAAAGGCTGCATTTTTCTTAGCATCCAAGCTTTCTGGCCTCATAGCTTTCCAGCCGCTTTCCCTTTCGTGCTTTCGTGATTAATTCTTTTTCAACGGCTACAGTTTGACTGATTGCGTTTGGCCCCTATGCTGACATCAGGCTGCCAAAAAACAGGGCCCACGCAGCAATTTGCAAGCAGGCAATCGCAAACGCCAGGATAAAGCGAATTTTAGTTCGTGGAATAATACTGCCGGGAGCACGCCAGTAGCGGACGACCATAAAAAGCACGATAGGCGCGGTAATCAGGGTAAACCATACAAATATCATCGAAATCAATGCGATATATAAGGCAACTTTATCATAGCATACCCGATGGTTTTCCAGATTTTTTATCTTGCGCTTGGTTTTTCCCGTTTCCAGACACATCGGGCATAGATGCCGGTTGTTGAAAACAACATCGCACAGCGAACACAAAAACCGACCGCAGGACGAGCAGGCGACAGCCACCTTTTTGCCCGGGTGATAAAAGCAGCCGGCTTCTTCTTCAGCCTGCAGTGGGTCTCCGACCTGGCCGGCGGGCAGTTTTCGAAAAAAGGCCGGGTAAACATCCGCGCGTATCGGTTCTTTACACGTCGGGCAGGGAGCCAACGCAAAGGTGTTGACCGTCTCGGCGCTGAATGGCGTGTTGCACTGGGTGCACGCAAGCACAGGTTGACTCCTTCATGATTTTGGAATTAAGAATTTCATATTTCCCCTGATTTTATCACCCGGGTATCACAGATGCGATCATGCAGTGAGCGTTTTTGCTCGTCGAAGCCGGCCATGATATAACCAATCCCCAGGATCAAACCGCTGATATATTTTGCGAAATGTCGGCCTATTGCCCTGGCGAAGCTGACCCGGTCTCCGTCTGCCATTACCACTTTTAATTTACAGGCCATCTTTCCCGGTGTGGCGGCATATTTCCCCACAAACCAGGATTCATAGGCAGCGGGTATGATAAAGTTGAGAATCGTGGAGACCAATTGAATAAGGGCAAATGCAGCGGGTTCATCAAAGGAGGAAACGCCCATGACAGTTAGCGGGATATAAATAATTGCACTGGCAATGGCCATGATCATATAATCAATAAACCAGGCCCCGAAACGGATCCAAAAACCGGCATATTCCATCTCGCCGGCAAGGGTGACGCCTTCTTTGATTTTTTGAACAAAAAGCGGCTTACATGCCGCGCATACCCACGCCTCGGCGAACCGAATCATATCCTCTTCAGCAAACGCCCGGCCGCATTCAGAGCATAACGATTGCTTGACCTGCGCCGGCGGTTGTGCCGATTGAGAATCACCTTGGTTCTTGCGGCGCACATAAAAACCCAATTCTTCCCAGCCTGACATGCCGGGTTGCCAGACGAGGGTGCTGGAATCAATTTTGCGGGCTTTTATCAGCGATTTCAGCTGCGTTTGGTCTATGGGGCCGACCTGCCGGTCCCCATCGGCGTAATATAAATTCATTTTAGAATCTTAACTGAAATTTCGTTGAATTTTATGAAAAACTTTTTTCATCACGAAAACACGAAATCTTGANAGTACGAAATTTATATTATTTCTTTTTCGTGTTTTTATCTTTTCGTGCTTTCGTGATTAATTCATCCTTATTGGATCTAGCTGGGTTAGGTCCTAATGTGCTGATATATGTATCTATATCGGTTTAGCCGCAAAAAACTTAAGCCCTAACGTCCTGATTGAGCAAAAAGGCTCAATCAGGACGTTAATTGTTAACGGTTGTTGGTATTGGCGAAATAAGACGGATCTTGCGCGATTTGAAGGATTAACCAATAACGAATAACCAATGAGGCCTATTTTAGCATAAATCCGATGATTCGGCTTCATTTTTCGGGGAAGGGAGGATGTTATCTTAGAAGTCATCTCAAAAATGTCTTTTGGCCCAATATCTTTGTTGGTGCCTCGTTTCAAATCCTCGACAACCAAAAGGTTGCCTGCGGTTTGAAACTCGGCCCCGCCGCAATCCTGAACCAAAATCCTATTTTTCAGATAGCTTCTAATGCAAAATCTGGCTGAGAAACAGCTTGGTACGATCGTGCTGGGGATTCTCGAAAAACTCCTCAGGCGTGTTTGCTTCCACAATTTGCCCATAATCCATAAAAAGCACGCGGTGTGCAACGCTTTTGGCAAAGCCCATTTCGTGACTGACCACAATCATGGTCATGCCTTCCTGGGCAAGTTCGATCATCACATCCAGCACTTCCTTGATCATCTCAGGATCAAGTGCAGAGGTGGGTTCGTCGAAAAGCATCACTTTTGGCGCCATACACAAACTGCGGGCAATGGCAACCCGCTGCTGCTGGCCCCCGGATAGCTGACCTGGGTATTTGTGGGCTTGTTCCGCAATGTGCACCTTTTCCAAATAGTGCATGGCAGCTTCCTCGGCTTCTTTCTTGGGGGTCTTCCTGACCCAGATAGGTCCTAAAGCAAGGTTGTCAACAATGGTCAGGTGCGGAAAAAGATTAAAGTGCTGAAAGACCATACCCACTTCCGCCCGAATTTTCTCGATATTTTTTAAGTCGTTCGTTAATTCAATCCCGTCTACGATAATCTTGCCGCGTTGGTGCTCTTCAAGGCGATTGATACACCGGATCAGCGTGGATTTACCGGATCCGGAAGGTCCGCAGATTACGATACGTTCCTGCTTTTTTACCGTAAGGTTGATATCTTGCAGAACATGAAAATCGCCATACCACTTATGCATTTCGATAATTTCGATGATGGCATCAGTTGCCAAGGAACTTTCTGTCTGCTCTGACTTTTGGGTAACCATAAGGATTCTCTCTTGTAAGGTTTAAATAAAGTCTAAGAATAAATACTAAGATACTGAGGCACCGAACAGCTAATGGCTCAATTCATATGTTTCGGGTGTCAGAGCGTCGAGGCGTTAAATCCTGAGACCTGAACACTGAAACCTTCGGTTTATGAGAGCTTGTTTTCAAAAAAAGCCCCGAAGGGCTTAAAGACCTGTTTCCAATTCACGTTCTAAACGCCGACTGTAATTGGACATAAAGAAACAGCATAAAAAATAAATCAAGGCCACGAAAATATAGGCTTCGGCTGAAAATCCCATCCACTTTGGATCGCTTAGTACCGTCTGGGTCGTTCTCAGCACATCGAAAAGGGCAATGATAACAACCAGGGAAGTATCTTTAAATGCCGATATCAATTGTTGGACTGACGGCGGTATCACTATTTTTAGTGCCTGAGGCAGAATAACCAACCGCATGGTCAGGTAATAGCTCAATCCTAGCGAATCTGCTGCCTCATACTGTCCGCGCGGTATAGCCTGCAAACCGCCACGAACGACTTCAGCGATGTAAGCAGCGGTAAAAAGGATGATGGCAACCTGGGCTCTAATAATCTTATTGATCGTAACGCCTTCGGGCAAAAATAAGGGAAAGACAACCGAAGACATGAACAACAGACTGATAAGGGGTACCCCGCGGATAAGTTCAATATATAGGATAGATATCATTTTTATTGCCGGCATTTTGGATCGGCGCCCCAAAGCAAATGCAATCCCTAAAGGGTAAGCAGCGGTTAAACCGAAAACCGACAATGTTAACGTTAATGGAAGCCCTCCCCACTGGGTAGTTTCCACAGGGGCTAAGCCGAAAAGCCCCCCTTTCATCAACAACCCCATAAGGAAAAGGCCCAATATCCATGCATAAGCCAAAGATTTCTTCCAGTGATTTCTGTTTCGGCTGTAAAACAGCAAGGCAACTAATAGGGCCATAGCAATAAATGGTCGCCATTGCTGATCATACGGGTAAAATCCGAAAGCGATAAATCTTATATTGGCAGGTATAATAGACCAGCAGGCACCACCGCCCTGCTGGCATTCCGCCCCTGTTGAAATCCAAAAGCTGTCAATAAAAGCCCAGCGAATCAGAGGGGGTACGATGACCCACAAACAATAAACCGTTATGATGGTCAGAAGAGAGTTAAACCAACCATTAAACAAATTCGTTCTTAACCATCCGATGACGCCCACGCTCGTCACTGGAGGTTTTAACGCTTCTGCTGGTTTTTCTTGAACGTAAGCTTCCATGAATTTATCTATCTTTCCACAAGGGCTATTTTTTTATTATACCAGTTCATAAATGCAGACGTCGAAAGACTGAAAAACAGATAAACCAGCATAATCATGGCCACGCCTTCAATTGCCTGTCCGGTTTGATTGATGGCGGTACCGGCAACTGAGACAAAATCGGGATACCCGATGGCCACTGCCAACGAGCTGTTTTTGGTAAGGCTCAGCATCTGACTGGTTAACGGCGGGATGATTACCCTCAGTGCCTGGGGTAAGATTACCAGCTGCAGAACCCGGCTGGGTCTGAGTCCGATGGACATGGCCGCTTCCCGTTGCCCTTTGCTCACGGCTTGGATACCTGCGCGCACGGCTTCCGCAACAAAGGCTGCCGTATAAAGTACTAACCCCAGTAAAAGGGCAGTGAATTCGGGGCTGACATTTTGTCCGCCTTGGAAATTGAAACCTTTGAGTTCCGGAACACTCATCGCGGTTGGCGTTCCACCCGCCAGCCAGGCGAAAAACGGGAACAGGATGAGAACGCCGACGGATACGCTAAAAACGGGAAATGTCATGCCGGTTTCGGCCTGTCGCCTGCGCGCCCAGCGGCGCATAAAAAAGACACTTAAACAGCCTGCCGCAAAAGCAACGGCCATATACACATGTGCGGGATGGGATTCAGGTATCGCAAAAACAAGGCCACGATTACAGAGGAAAACACCGTTAAACGGGCTCAATGCCTGTCGGGGGCCCGGGAGGATTTCATAAAAGAAGGCATACCAGAAAAAAAGCTGTAACAGGATCGGTATATCCTGAAAGACCTCGATATAGACTGCCGCCAGTCTGGATACCAGCCAGTTTGTGGATAAACGAGCGATACCCATAAAGGTGCCGAGGATAACCGTTAGGACTATCCCGATAAATGAAACCAGCAGCGTATTTAAGACGCCAACAAATAAAGCGCGTATGTATTTGTCTGCAGCCGAATAGGAAATTAAAGTTTCACCGATTTCAAACGAAGCTTCCTTTTGAAGAAAACCGAACCCCGTAGCAATAGATTGCCTTTCAAGGTTGGCCTGGGTGTTGGAAACAAGATAATACGCCAGCAATCCCACCATAACCAGGACGCCCAGCTGATACAGAATGGATCGTTTACGCGGATCATACCAGAAAGCAACTTTGCCCGATGCTTTGCTGGGTATGGCGTCAGCCTTTTTCTCCATCATCAAACCCAGGTTCCTAAAATGGTTGCTATTATCACACGTTTAGAACGCTGGCATTTATTTTTTACAAAAATGGGATGAAGGTGCCACGCTCGGTGGCACCCTCTTAAAGCCTGTTATTACTTAAACGGCGGTGCATACATCAGCCCGCCATTTTTCCATTGAGCATTCAAACCCCGCTCAATTTTTAGGGGCGTATCGACACCGACATTGCGTTCAAAGACTTCGCCATAGTTGCCGATCTGTTTAACGATATTATAGGCCCACTTTTCATCCAACCCCAGATCTTTGCCGTTACCGGGGCTGACACCTAAAAACCGCTGAATTATGGGGTCCTCGCTTTTAAGCATTTGATCTACATTTTTTGAGGTGATTCCCAGATCTTCCGCCTCGATCATTGCCAGAACCGAAAAATTAACGATGTCATACCACTGGTCGTCTCCGTGGCGTACGACAGGTGCCAGGGGTTCCTTTGAAATGAGTTCCGGCAAAATAACGTAATCATCCGGCTTGGGTGCAACGGACCGGGTAGAGGCCAGCTGGGATGCATCCGAAGTCAGGACGTCACAGCGCCCTGCAAAAAATGCTTTGGCTAATTCCGGGGTGCTCTCGATAACAACCGGTTTCATCTTCATATTGTTGGCTCTGAAATAATCCGCCAAATTAAGCTCGGTGGTTGTGCCCGGCAAAACACACACCGTGGCACCATCGAGTTCTTTCGCGCTTTTCACACCCAGTTTCTTGGGCACCAAAAATCCCTGGCCATCATAATAGTTCACATGAACAAAATTTAGACCCAAAGCGGTTTCACGTCCCAATGTCTGTGTGCAGTTCCGCGTTAATACGTCGATTTCACCGGACTGCAGTGCTGTAAAACGGGTTTTGGCTGATAAGGGCACGAATTTTATTTTGTCCGGCACACCGAAAACCGCCACCGAGATCGCCCGGGCCGTATCCACATCCAGACCGCGCCACACGCCTTTTTCATCTGGTTTGGAGAATCCAAACAAACCTTCATTAACACCGACCGAAATATACCCTTTGGCTTTAACATCGTCTAATGTGCCGGCTAGCGCAATCCCAGTCGTCAGAACGACTGCAATAATGGCAATTAAAAAAAATTTAAAAGACTTCATCATTTTTCCCCCCTCTTCTTTTGATTAAAGGTTTATTCAGCGGCAAATCACCCTAAATTTAAGCCGGTGAAAATTATGGCAGGTAAAGCTGAGCCACTAATTACCGTATCCGAAATTAAATTGACTTAAGGACCCTTGAAAGAAAAACTGAACCCTCATCATCAATTAAACAAAAAAAATAAAATAAACTGTAAGTACCAGAAAACAGTCGGGCTTGGCAATAAAAATTTGCGATCGAAAAATATTGACAAATCTTGAAATTTTTCTTATGAATTCAGACGCATATTATAAAGAGGCATTCAAAAGCCATTCATCATCGCTTCTGTGAAATAGAAGTATTGATTTCGTATTGAAATTACAGTAAATTTTTTCATTGGGGTGCACGAAAACTTGCTTTTGGTATGCAGATCTGAACCGCTGGCAGCTAAATGAGGTCCCAGTATGAGTTATGCGAAATTCAAAGAGCAGACCCCACAAAGCAATCAAGAGTTCGAAAACTGGCAGCAACGATCCGCGATCGAGCGCCGCAGTGATCGAGACAAGCGCAAAAAAAACAGCACAAAATACTTTAGCAGCGGTGGCCGGGAAAGAAGAACCGGAGAAGAGCGTCGGGAGGCCGAAGAACGCAGGGAGCGGTGGATGCGCATCGGCAAATGGCGCAGCGAGTCGGTTTTTGAAGAATAAGGCGCGAGCGCGGAGATTGCGTTATTTTATCATAATTTAATTAAGATATAACTTTTCTCGGGCAGGGTCTCATAGGCTCTGCCATTTTTTTATAGCGATTTATTTTTAAATAAAATAACTGCTGCCCAAAAAGAGGGGAAAATCAAATGATTACAACCGAAAACAGCGCTCTGGTGCTGGTTGACGTTCAGGGCAAACTGGCGCAGACCATGCATAACAGAGATGGCCTTGTCGATAGCCTTAAAAGATTGGTCAAAGGAGCACAAACCCTGGGACTGCCGATTTTATGGGCCGAACAAAACCCCGCCGGATTGGGACCGACAATACCGGAAATCGCAGCGCTCATGCCGGATAGAAAACCGGTGAGCAAACTCAGCTTCAGCTGCTGCGGCAGTGAGCTGTTCATGAAAGAACTCGAAGCGCTGAATCGCAAAAACTTGTTCATTGCCGGTATCGAGGCTCACGTTTGCGTTTATCAGACTGCTGCCGATTTGGTTAATTTGAATTACAATGTTCAGGTCGTCTCCGATGCGGTCTCTTCCCGGACGCCGGCAAACCGGCAAATCGGCCTCGAAAAAAGCAAGGAAGCCGGTGCCGGCCTGACCAGCACGGAAACGCTCTTGTTTGAGTTGCTAAAAATCGCAAAAGGCGACAAATTCAAGGAAATTATCAAAATAGTAAAATAAAAGCCCATGTCAGGCGCCTACTTAAACTGGAACATCATTTATGATTTTTTGACCGGCCCGGCCCTGTGGTTTACCTTCATCTTTTTTTTCGGCGGCCTGCTGGTTCGAATCGGCCTCTTATTCCGGCTGAGCCGTAAAAAAGATCGGATTATTTACAATCATATCAGCCTTGGATGGGGACTGCGGTCCATACTGCAATGGTTGATTCCCGGGGGCAGTGCGTCAATGCGTCAGCAGCCGGTTTTTACCGTCGCCGCCTTTGCCTTTCACCTGTCGTTGCTAATCGTCCCGCTGTTCCTGAGTGCCCACATCCTGCTCTGGGAGGAAGCTTTCAACGCCAGACTGTGGTCGCTGCCCGATGTGCTGGCCGATGGGATGACCCTCCTCCTGATTGCCGCTGCAATCTTTTTGTGCGCACGCCGTCGCATCAGACCCGAGGTCCGCATTTTATCCAGTTCATGGGATTATTTTCTGCTGATGATGACGACATTGCCTTTTTTAACCGGTTTTCTGGCGTATCACCAGTGGGGACCCTATGAAGTACTGTTGATCCTTCATATTCTATTGGGTCAAATTCTGCTGATCCTGATACCGACGACCAAACTGGGTCACATGATTCTTTTTTTCTTTACCCGGATATTTATCGGCTTTGAGATGGGAGGCCGGCGGGGTGCTCGTTCATGGTAATCGCACCAAAGCGTTTTGAAATTCATCGACCACGAAGCGCACGAACAACCACGAAGATAAAATTCTTTTTGTAAATTTCTCTTTTCGTGTCCTTCGTGAACTTCGCGGTTAAATTTAAATATACACACCCTTGTTTTGCTTAGCAAAAAAAATTGAGACCATATGCATGACAATTCCTGCTGAGAAGAAATTTGAGTTTCAAGACAATACGGACGCTCCCGTTGATGTAAAACGGGTTCGTCAAATACTGGATGCCAACAACGGTGCCCGCATTCGAACCTGGATGAGCATTTGCTCACGCTGCGGATTGTGCGCGGAAAGCTGCTTTGTCTATGTCGGTAATGACCGCGATCCCCGTTTGAGCCCGGCCTATAAATTCCGGCACACACTGGGAGAAATGATCCGGCGCAATGGTAACGTGGATCGCGCTTTTCTGGAAAAATGCTATGAAATCGCATGGCTGCAATGCACCATGTGCAAGCGCTGTTCGATGTATTGCCCCTTCGGAATCGACGTTGCCACCATGATCGCCATCGCCCGCAGCGTCTGCCATTCGCAGGGGGTGACGCCCAAACAATTGGCCTTCTTTTCGGATCATTGCGACAAAACGGGCAATCACATGGGTATCCCCGTAGAAGAACTGGTTGACACATGTGAATGGATGGTCGAGGAAGTTGAAGATGATTACCGGGGAGTGGACATCCCGGTGGATCAGCCCGGCGCCAAATATATGTATACCATCAATCCGCGAGAGCCCGTCTATTATCCACAGGACATTTCAAACGCCGCTATCATCTTTGCGGCTGCACGAGAAAGCTGGACCATTCCCACTTTTGGCTGGGACTGCACCAACTTGCCCATGTTCGCCGGCAACCGAAGTCTGGCCGGCAGACAGGTTAAAAATGTTTACGAAAAAGCGCTGGAATTAAAAGCCCAAAACATCCTGATTACCGAGTGCGGACATGCGTATCGTTCATTGGCCTTTGAAGGCCCTTATCTGGCCGGCTATCCGAACGGCAAACCCCCGGTGCGAATTGTTCATTATGTCCAGCTTCTCTATGAGTACCTGAGGGATGGCCGCATTGCAATCGACCCGACCAAAAAAATCAAGGAACCGATCACCTACCAGGACCCCTGCAATGTATCCCGCAACGGAGGACTGTGGGAACATGCCCGCAAAATCATACCCTACATCGCCGAAGATTTTAGAGACATGGCCCCCAGCCGCGAGCACAATCACTGCTGCGGCGGCGGGGGGGGCATTATGCCGATGGGACCGGACTACAAACCCTTCCGAATGGCTTCCGGAAAACTAAAAGCCGATCAGATCCGGGAAACCGGGGCCAAAATCGTTATCGCTCCCTGCCACAACTGCTTTGATCAAATCAACGATCTCAGTGAAACATACCACCTGGGAATAACCGCGCTTTCCTTTAAGGAAATTATCATTGAGACCATGCTCATTCCCGAGCACATGAAATTGGAACCCGAAACGGAAGGTTGAACCGGGCCATTTCTAATTGGATTACGTATACTGGAGAACAATTTTTATCACGAAAACACGAAATTTAAAAAGCACGAAATTTTACTTAAATCTTTTCGTGATTTCGTGCTTTCGTGATTAATCTTTTTTCTGTTTTGAATCAGCCTAACGGATTCAAGACTGGAAACTGGCGATCAACGCGGCACCAATGGCCCCGGTTACCTGGGTCTTTTCAGACACCTCGATGGTATGCCCGGTTTTGATTTCCAGGGCCTTGACCACCCCTTTATTTTTGGCAACGCCCCCGGTCATCATCAGCGGCGCGGTCAGGCCGATACGGCCGGCCATTGCCACCACCCGGGCGGCGATTGATTCGTGGATACCGGCGATGATATTTTCTCTTTTTTCTCCTTTGGAAATAAGCGAAATTACTTCTGATTCCGCAAAAACGGTGCACAGGCTGCTGATTTTTGCCGGCTTGTCGGCTTTTAACGAAACGCCACCGAAATCATTAATGTCGACTTCAAGCGCCCGGGCCATCACCTCCAAGAACCGTCCGGTACCGGCCGCACACTTATCATTCATGGCGAAATCTTTCACGCCGCCGCTTTCATCAACCACAATGGCTTTGCTGTCCTGACCGCCGATATCGATAATCGAACGAACGTTCGGGTTCAGATAATGGGCGCCGGCAGCGTGGCAGGTGATCTCGGTAACGGCTCTGTCTGCAATGGCAACGCTTTTGCGGCCATACCCGGTTGAAATAATTTTATCCACGGCAGACGCCTCAATCCCCAGGTCCGCGATCAGATCTTCGAAGACTTTTTTTCCGGCATCCTGGGCATTATAGCCGGTTAACATCACCCGATCGGAAATCAGTTTGCCGTCCTTAACAACAGCCGCCTTGGTCGTTATCGAACCCACATCAATGCCCACCGTAATCATGCCTTCACCTCGCGACGATCAATCAACTGGCATGGTGCATGGGGCACGGAGCATGGTGCTCGAATGTTTTGACACCATGCCCCATGCCCATGCCCCATGCCATAAAGCTTGCAATAAAGGATAACGCTGCTTAATTATCGGTGCCTAATACACCACCAGTCTCACTTTTTATTTTTTAGGACCTCCATAAAGGCATCGATGCGGGTCTCAATTTGACTTTCAGAAAAGCTGCGCTCATCAACCATGTCGGCCTCGATCAGCAATGTCGGGATACCCCTTTTTTGCTGAATGATTTTCTGGATATCATACTGACCCAGGGAATAAGGTTTGCAGCTGCGGTTGGAATGCATCACCAGACCATCAACCCCATATTTATCGATCATCTGCATTACATTTTCAGCCATTTCATCCACGCCGATATTGAGGTAAATACGGGAATAGCCTTCTGCCATCGAATCTAAAAAATCGTCTTCCTTAAGATATTTCAGTGAACCGCACCATGCAGATGTATAGGTATCTGCCACCAGACAGGCACCGTGCGCAGCAAACTTTTCAGATAACCAACGCGTCCGATACCAGACCGGCAGGTTGTCCCATAAAAGCCGGTACTGTTCATCCGGTACAGCTCCGATCCCAGCACCGACCCGCTCTTTCATTTCTTTTAACAGCGCCGTATAGTAATCGATCGTAACCCGGGTGCCGCGCAGGGTCACGATTAAAGCCAGATGAAAAAAAGCATCAAAGGCACTCATCGGCGACGGCCGATGGGTGGTCGTGTCCAAGACCGCCTGCCACAGACGCTGGCCCTCCATGGCCAGTCGGCCGACTTCGTCCAGGCGGTCACGGTCCGCTTTTTTGCCGCAGGCCTTTTCAAGAAATTCGATGTATTCAGTGAGCTGCGCCCGCACATAGTTTTTGGCCTCAACTGAAAACTCGGTGTGACAAAAAGGGGTGTCCAGAATAAACAGCGGCACGTCATAATAGCGCGCCTGGACTTCGTACCATTTCAGAACCGTCCCGCAGATATTGTTGCAGCATACCAGCATATCCGGCCGAGGCAGCCCGCCGATGGGTCC
>JGI2160J19893_10000169_pt1 | contig 22070 bp, 17 predicted proteins | sample DeeMarSeWOR28_12_FD_19893 | JGI IMG/M metagenome (IMG submission 19893)
CATAAATACCGGCGGTTAGGCCGGCCGGCCCGCCACCGACAATGAGCAGGTCGGTTTCAACCCGCTCGGCATCGCTTTCGGGAATAAAAATGGTCTGGGCTTCCAATTTTTGAAGTGAAAGCATAAAGACTTCCTCAGGCTGTGCACCCTGCCCGATGAGGATATCGTTGGCGTATGCCTGGGGCACACTCTGGGCTGAATATTGATCGGCGATTTCCGGCTCACTTTGAATATCGATAATATCCAGCGAAATCTTTTGCGGCATCTCAATGGCGGCCTTGACCGCGTTGATGGCCTGCTGGGGACAGTACGGACAGGTGGGGCTGACAAATATCTTGACCTGCCTGGCGGAATCGATACGTTTTATCACCTTCAAAGATTGCTCGCTCAGCTGGCTTTTCCCCAAACCGACCAGAATCAATATTTCAAGAAATGTCCGGGCTTCTTCGCCCATCGGGGCCCCAAGCCACTTGATGGAATATTTTTCCGGGGCAATCAGCAGTGTGGGAGAATGGGTCACATTCCACTTTTTGGCCAGCTCATGGTCAAGATTATGCTCCCGCAGGGTAATCCTGGAGCTCAACTCGCGAAAAGCGCGTATTACCTGCCGGTTGGCCTGCGTAAAAACATCTTCATGCCCTTTGGCTGTAAACAGATACAGCGGTATATCATTGGGCAGTTGTTCAAAGGTTGCTTTCAACTGTCGCAGATAGGCCTGGCTGGCCATTTCACTTTGCCTGGGATCCATGGAAGACGTATCCTGCATTGCCAAATCCTTCCTGATTCAATTTGAGACGCTCGATTTAACAAACAGTGTTTGCCAAACACAATACTTTAAGTACAACCCTGTTGTGTGTCAACCGGGTTTAAAACCATACCGACAGAATGATATAGGGTATCTGTTTACATCTGTGAGGCTCCGAATCCTCCTGCCAGCCAAAAAAACAAAGCGAAAATGACGGCCTGAACAATCCAGCCGATGAAACAAACACCGACCGCCCGCCAGGTACTTTTATAATCAAGCGCCTGCCTGACGGCAATGACCATCGCGACCAGCATCCAGATACCCACGATGAAATTAAGAATGACCCCCAACATGGGGATAATAGACAAAACGCGCAGAACTCCCGGAGAACTGGAAAATCCGATGGTGCGCAGCAATTCCCCATAATCTGCTTTTGTTTGGGGTTCAGGTAACAGCTTGGTTCCAATAAAATAGGTAAGAAACGACCAGACAAACCAACCCAGCAGGGCAGATAGGGTCCCTATAGTAAGTCCCTTTACCCCCGTAGCGCTGATCGTTCCGATGCCCGCAGCAACACTGGACAGAATGACCACCCCCACGGCCTGCCCCATGGCCCCCTTATCCGCTTCGACCTCTTCATAAAGGGCCACATCCAGTTTTGCTGCCCTTATCATCCGATCTGCAAATGATGCCATGGTTGCCCCCTTTTGCTATCGAGTAATCTGAAGTTCTGAATACGCGGAATTGTTTAAAATAGCAAGAGACTCCGCCATTCGCCCCAGATATCTTGTTTAGCGACCCTGCTGAACCGCTCCTCCGATCATGAGGACATCCTCCGATCCACCCAGCCCTATAGATTATATGGTTTTCAACAGTGGGCCAAAATGCGAATATATCAAAAAATTATTGTGTCCCCGAAAACCTTTGATAATTTGGAGGTATCGACAACTTCGTGCGCTAACAAATCTCCATGGCAATCAGGGTAACGTCATCATGGGTTATCTCTTTTTCAGTAAATTCATGTAATGTTTTGAGGACAGTCGATTTAAGTTCAGGCAAAGGAGCTCATGTATTTGCATCAAGGGCATCTTTGAGGCGCGCTAATCCAAAACTTTCACCCTCGGGATTGAGCGCGTCAATGACGCCATCGGTATAAACAAAAAGTCGGTCTCCAGGAGCGATCGAAATCGTAATCTGGCTGTAAAGTGTATCCAAATCAATAGCAAGGGGTATGTTTAGTGGGAAACCATCGCTTTGACCTCTACGACCAGGCCCTGTCGTTGGACCGCTGGTATAAAACAGGAGGGTGGCCGGCATAAGACACTCTCGCTTCGCTCTCTTGACGGTAATACGCGACAACTGCCGCGGTAGTCGTGGCATCCAGGCTGCGGCTGCTAATTCGGTGGTTAACTTCGCCCAGAATAACTCGACTGTCAGGCTCTCACATGTATGCTTTTAAAGTGTCATAGACAAACTGGCTTATTTCCGAGACAGCCTCGCCGTGACCGGTAACATATGCTATAGCCAGTCGAGTTATCTTGTCACCTTTGCAGACTCCAAAATAGTAGATGTCTCCACCCTTACCCCCTTCACAACAGGGTTTAGAATAGATAGAACCGATGACTTTCCGGCAGAGATTTCTAAATCTCGATTACGGATACCTCCCCAAAGTTCCTTACATTCAAGTCTGCCATTTGAGTCAGCAATTGGGAACGGTGATTCTTTATCGTGCATTTGTATACTCCTTTCCCAAAATATGGTCGCTAGTGCATACTTAGATGTTTCTTAAATTTCCAATAAATTAAAATTCACGATTACTGCAGTCATTCCCTCCATTATTCGAGCATTGGGTTAAGTGACGATTTATTGAGAGACTGTCGAAAAAGCCCAATTTAAACAATTTCCCAAAATTTAGGTGCAGTAATATCAGATGCTTAGAAGCTCTGGAAATGAGCTTTTGGGGTTTTTCGACAATCTCTGAGAGTATTCAAACTTTGACCAAAATGCAGATATCGTAAGTGGTGGTTATCAGGTCAGCGTTGCCACTTGAATTGAAACTCAACCTCTTCTTTGTTGCCTTCACGTTCATGTTCAATATTGAATAATGCTTTGGCAGGTATCTGTATCTGCTCGCCTGCAATTTGAATTTTGAATTGTTTCCCATTTTCTAAACAGTCAGCAAGTCTCCTCAATTTTGCCACCATTTGTTTCACAGTATACTTTTTTTCTATGTCCCTGTCTTTTTTCTTTGCCACTTAATCCTCTTTCTATTTCATATTTGGCGGATAATCGTCGGAATTGCGGATACGGCCCCCTGACGGTTTTATCGAGAGTATCAAAGAAGCATCTCAGCTTGAGAAATCAAACTCATTTTTCAAAAAACCAATCTGCTAATTTTCTATCAGGGTCAATAGTTTTTTCTATGCGCTCTATCCAGTCTAAAATTTCTGTAATACTAAAAGGCTTCCTAAACAGCACTAACCCAATGGATTTTGCTCGTACAATATCGCTTTCGGTAAAATCTCCAGACATCAAGGCCATATTTTTGCACTTACAACCTTTACGCTTTTGTTTTTCTAAGAAATCTATACCTTGTTGAACGGGCATGTTTAAGTCCGATAAAATAAAATCAGAACAAGCTAATCCAGTTGGACAGGGACATGTTTTTTCGTGAGATATTGGACAGACGGCCGGATTAGGGAATGAAAAAACCTCATATCCTCTTTTATTGAAAAAGCCGTATAATAAAGATCGAATTCCTTCTGAATCGTCGAATATAAGTATTCTATATGGTGTTTTCTTTTTTATCATTTTATTCGACTCATGTGCATCGGGTGAAATCTAAAATATTCAATATCACAAATTACAGATTTATTGAGATAATCGGTAATACCGTAAAAAAGTACAGATATCGTAATGTGATATCACATTTTTAAAATAAGTCCTGTAACAAATAAAAATGCTCCGCACATTAAAGTCGTAAAAAAAAAATCTTCTTCCTTCATCTTCAGACGGAGAACCATCGCTTTCGTATTCTTGATGGCGTCTAACAGAGGGGAGTGAAAGTTTAGAAAGTTGAGCAGGAACCGTATTCCCTGCCAAAAGCAATGCGCCAAAAAGCGCCAGACCCAGGGACCCATATATAAATCCGGTCCCAATATTTTCTAATGACTGCCATCCAAAAATGAAACAGATAGCCAGAACAGTAAAAGCAGCTGTAAGATAAATAATTAAAATGTTACGAATTGTCTGAGATAGGTGTGGCGAAGAAAGTGATTCTTTCTAGCCATTCGCTTTAGGTTTCATAATTTCATATCCTTAGGTTTAGCACAAGTTGTTATACCGATTTTTGTTTATCAACTTAACACCCTGATAATCTGGATATATTGAACTTACCACGCAATCAACTGTCTTTTCTAACTTTTGGTATCTGTAATTAAAATCAAATATCGCAGGAAATTCCAGAACTGATATTTGCCGATTTGTTGGAAAAATTACGATTTTCCTTAGCAAGTATTCTCGGGATAGCTCAGTCACGAAATTATTTCTTGCAAACAGAACGTTAACGATTGATGGCCTTTGTTGTTTTATCAATAAATTCGAAATACTTCTTCATGTAGAGCCATATTTTTCGATCCTCTCCCGCTGGGGTCTCAAAATGCAATTCCACTTTGCCGTAGCGAAACCATTTGCCCATCTCAACGACACCCCGAATATTTTTAATGGGTATCTCGTGAGTGAGGTCCAAACCCAGTAGGGTTATTAACCATTTGGCGAACCAATGGGGCTTTATAATCAAGGTTTTTCGATACAATACAACCATTATGCAGCCATAGGTGCTGGCCAATCGGGTCCAGAAATTCTTCAATGATTGAGCGGCTGCATGGTGCTCGAAAAATAACACTTCATTGTTTTGCACATGTTTCATATTGTTTTCCATTTTTTCGATAGCGCCATAACGTTACACGCCAAACATCTTGCGAATATCCCCCAAACGCTTGCGGGCAATGGAAATGCAGCGGTTGATCGGAGGACCTGGCGCGGCGACTTGTCCCGGCGTAGTCTTGATGAACCTTGAAGCTCGTCGGAGCGAAGACGGGCGGTCCGATTCCGGATGCCGGCAATTCGGTTCTCCCATGAGGTGTCGTTTTTCGGCATGACGTGTCCTCCTGGAACCATGACGTGTCCTTTTCCGACATGAGCTGGCAGGGACTTATTTTATTAGCGATTAGGGTGTCTTTATCAAAGAAATACACTGCCGGATTCAGACCTTGATAGACGGTCTATTTTGGGGGATCATCAATTGCGATTTCAATGGCATTTGATGGACAAATCGCGCAGCATTCACCGCACACATCGCATTTGGCATGGTCGATAATAAACTGATCGTCACGTTGATAAATTGCCTTGAAAGAGCATTTTTCCTGGCATTCCCCGCAAGCAATGCATTCTTCTGCAATGCGAACACCTCTAAACGGGATGTGCTTGCCGCCGAAGCAAAAGCCGCTGCGCAGTAATTTATGGGAGCGGTGTTCCATTTCAAAATCGAAATCAAACACCTCGCCCCATGCACTGTACAGGCAAAAGGTGGTCATGGCCGGGTATTTTTCAGTGTCTTTTACACCGAGCATAAACATTGCATTTGCGGCCGCTTTTTCTTTGAGTGTCTCAAAAGAGATTTCTTTAACATCTCCGGTTGCGCGAATGGTGTATCCGGGTGAAAAATAGGGCATTCCCTCTTCATTGTAGGAGACGGACGTTTTGGGAAACATGCCACAGATGGATACTTTTTTGTCTTTTTGAGCTGTTTATAAAAGGCATGGGTGATCATGGTTCGAAAATATAATCCTTCATGAGCGTGGGCAAAAAGGTGAGCAATGCGTGTCTGGGGGGTGCCCTTGTCAATGGTGGCAAAGGCGAGGCAGCCAATTGGGTCAAATTTTTCATATATGTCGGCAATATCCATTTTCATATCTTTCCATTCGCGGTGAGCCGAGCATAAAATACATATCATCATAGACTACCGGGCCAGTCCTTAAGAATGGCCCGGGCGAGTTTTAGGTCTTCTTGATCGGTGATCTTTATATTGCTGCGGCTGCCGGGAATGATTTTAACAACCTCCCCCAGTCGTTCCACTAGCGAGGCATCATCCGTGCCGATAAAACCTTCCCGCTTTGCAGCCAGATGGGCTTTTTTGATCAATTTCAGCTGAAAGGTCTGGGGTGTCTGTGCCAGCCACAGCGTATCCCGCTGCCGGGTATGCGTAATCTCGTTTTTCGCATTGACATGCTTGATGGTATCAAATGCCGGAATGCCGAGAATGCAGGCACCGTGCGCCTTGGCGCCTTCGATACAGGCAACCAGGTGTTCCATTTTCACAAAAGGGCGCACCCCGTCATGGATAAGAACGATGCCGTCGTTTGCATCGATGGTTTTAAGACTGTTGTACACGGAATCCTGCCGCTTGGCCCCGCCGCTGACAAGACGGAGCTCTTTGTTCATACCGGCAGCAGGTATAATTTCACTGCGGCAGAAATCTATATCATCGTCGGGCACGGCCACAATAATTTGATCAATCGGATCACAACGGTTGAATAGCTCCAGCGTGCGGGCTAAGAGCGGTATTCCCTCCAGGGCGATGTACTGCTTGCGCACCGTGTCGCCCATGCGAATTCCTTTGCCGGCTGCCACGATAATTGCGTATGTCTTTGCCTTCACTCGGTTGCCTTTAATGTTTCTAACATGCTATCCTTTTTAGCGGCCGTTCATGCCGTGCCAGTGACTGTAGTGACTAAAGCTTAGGCACTTTAGCTCGCTTTAGTCACTCTAGTTCACTTTAAGTAACTCAACTCCTTGGGCAGCGGCACGCCCTTGCCCATGGTGTCTTCACCGTAATTCACGCTGGCAAGGATTTCAATATCTTTTAAAGTGCGCACATCTCCTTCAAAAATCACCTGCTCGAGTTTTTCCTTTTGTATTTTGCCGCCGGCCCACTGCAGATCCAGGACACTGCTGGCGTCGAAACGATCCGATCCCACGCACAGTTCGACCTGGCCACCATAATGCTGGACAATTTTGGCAACCAGGAGGCAGGGGCGGCTGTGAAATCCCAGTTTTACCGGTATGCCGACCTTAATGGCTGAACGCTCAATGTTTTCATTGAGTATTTTCTGCGCCAATTCGATCCCGTTGGTCAAAAAATGACAGGCGTGAAATAAACCGTAATTGATGGTACGATCCAGAAGTGTTCTATGATTAACCAATTTGGACAGCCGCATCTGAACTTTTTTATAAATCGTTTTATACCCGGCCTCATGCAGGTGGCGTTCATAAAAATGAAGCAGGCGCCCCACCATCTGAAGAAGATGTAAGACAACCGAAAAGTAACCCCGCAACTGCTTAAGCTCGCGATTGCCGAACCGGAATCCCCCATGGATGACGTAAGTGTCAAAAGAGGATTGCAGGTTGTGGACCAGCATCTCATAGCGCCTAATTTCAACTTCGTTCACTCTGTTGGGGACGAATGTCAATATTTCCTTATGCGAATAGGGGTCATAAAATTTGAGCTGATCAAAACTTTTGGCAATATCTAAAAATTCACTGGAGATTTTGACAATATTTTTTTTCTGCTGGTCTTTATCTTTATCGTCAATATCATAGTCGAGCATTTGACGGCTGACCACACTTGGAAAATCAGCTGCTGCATAGCGAGTCTCGGGTATCTGGATTTTAAGTCGCTGGGCTTCTTTTAAAATGACCGGTGCCATTTTCATCAAGGCACGGTTCAAAAAGACAAGTGTTTTTTCACCTTGCTTCGGAAAATCGCCAACATCCGCCAGATCATAAAATACCAGGCGGTTGGATATATGCTTCTGGAAGTTTGCCGCCAGGCCCAGGTGACGAACAGTAGCGGTCAGTTCTCGATAAAAATACCAATTTTTGTTATTTTTGGCGCCATGAAAATCAAGAAAATCCTCCAGCAGCATGGAGGTCGAGATCAGGGTCGAATAAAGTTTTTGTGTAAATGCGGCTTGGGGTCGGTCAATACCAGAGATATAAATGCAGGCTTTTAGGTAATCATTTGAAAAAATGCGGACTTTTTCGGCAAATGAATCCTCAACATCTAATTCGGTCTTTTTCATAGATGATCGCTATTCCCTTTCAGGCCAGGAAACAGGTAACGGTCAGAGCAGCCCATAAGCCGAATTCTGTTCCCGGATCGGGTTACCCCTGCCGGGCAACGATCATTCATCTGTGGATGCCGGTTGCCCGGCACCTCTTGCGACCTACCCGGGAGCTTGGACGGGCCATCCTCAAACGCTCCCCTATTTGGTCTTGCACCGGGTGGGGTTTGCCGAGCTTCCCCGGTCACCCGGGGAACTGGTGCGCTCTTACCGCACCGTTTCACCCTTACCCGGAACCAAACAGGCCTGTTTGATTTCGGGCGGTATACTTTCTGTTGCACTTTCCTTCGCGTTACCGCGACTCCACGTTATGGAGCACCCTGCCCTGTGGTGTTCGGACTTTCCTCCGGATTTATAAAAATCCAGCGATCGTTTGGCCTACTCTGACCGTTTATTATCCTTTTTCCAGTAAATAATTCGCTCACAGATCGGACATTTTCTCAGACTGTCCCCGCGTTGCAACTCATTGTACATCTGAGCAGGAATATTCATATTACAGCCCTGGCATACGGCATTGATAACAGCAACGATGCCAATGGCATTGCTTTGATTCGATTTGACCTGGTTATAGGTTGCGAACAGCCCGGCATCAATACTTGCAGATACTGTTTCCCATTGGGCCTCGAGGTTTTCGAGTTTTCGTCTTCCCTCCTCGGTTTCTTTTTGAATGATTTCTTTTTCAATGTTCATCCGGGTTTGAAGCTCAGCATATTCCGTCATTTTTGCTTTTAGCAACTTTTCAGCTTCTTCAATACGATCCAGAAATTCAATCATGTCGTCTTCGAATTTTGAATTTTTCTCTTTTAGCTCATCAATTTCTTTCAACGAGGCCTGATACTCTTTGTTGGTCTTAACCGAACTCAGTTTGGCCTCACTCTTTTTAATTCTGTCAAGATTCACGCGTACATCTGACTCATAGCCACGGTATTGCTGGTTCAGCTGGTTAATTACCGATTCCTGTTCCTCGATCACCTGTTTGAAATCAAGCAGGCTGTCATCGAGCTTTTCAAGGCGTTGATCGACGCTGTTTAAATTCGTCTTGATTCTGCGGGCCTCTATTTCAATCTGTTGCAAGTTCACAAGAGAATCGATCTGATCATTGGTAATATTTGCCATGAGTTTTAGGTCCTCTACATAATCCTGAACGGATCTTTTTCAATCGTGCAAGCCGTGATTTCAACATCATTTCCGCTTTTGGCAAAAATATTTTTAAGCTGCTGCGCAAGCGCATCTATCATCAGGTGTTCCGATGGAAAATGACCGATATCAATTATAGCGCGATCGACGCTTTCGGCTTCGCGGGCATCATGATAGTGGATATCACCGCTGATGTAAACCTGAGCTTTTGAGGACAGAAAAGCTTGCATCAGACTCGAACCACTGCCGCTGCAGATGGCCACCCGGGTAACTTTCATTTCAGGATCACCCGCAACTTTCACAAAATCAATCTTAAGCTTTCTTTTAACCATCGACGCCAACGACTCCAAATCGCAGGCTTTTTCAATTGAGCCAATTCGTCCAATCCCGTGTTCCGTTTCATCGCTTGATATCGGCGAAACATTTTTTTTAGCCTGTTCCACCGAGTGGACGGGTTGCAGGATCGTCACATGTCGCAGCCCTAAGCGCTGTGCCAGGATATCATTGACTCCATCCTTTACAATGTCAAGATTGGTATGCGCTGAAAAAATTGCCAGTTGATGGTGCGCCGCCATCTGAATAACGGATCCGCCGGGGGTTTCAAAATCGATGGATTTCAGGGGCCTGAAAATCAGAGGATGATGCGTAATCAACAAATCAACATTTTTCTCGCAGGCCGCTTTGACCACGTTTGGAGTCGGATCCAGCGCAATCCAAATTCGTTGAACCGTCATTCGCGGATCGCCGATTTGAAGCCCGACATTATCCCATTCTTCAGCCAGCAGTGGTGGGGCCAGCTGGTCCAGAATCTTTGTGATTTGCGCTACGGTTGCACCCATTGAATTCCATTTCCGTCATTACGCGCTTGACGGTGCCTTTCTTTTTTCTGAAATAAAAAAGGCGTGGTCATTTAATCCCACGCCGTTCAAAAGAAGATCAACCGCACCCGGTTTCCCTTTTCGCGGTTTTGATAGAACCGCAATCCGTTTGCGTTTAATCCTGGATAAATGATTTTGTCTGATAGATGAAGATTTTCCGTTTTTTTGTGTTTGAAACATTTCTTGCGGAATGGTCATGGGCCCACCTGGGATCGAACCAGGGACCTACCGGTTATGAGCCGGTGGCTCTACCAATTGAGCTATGGGCCCCCAAGGTATAAAGTTTATCTATAAGTGGTTTCAAAACCTCAGATCAGATTCAAGGGCCCCGCTTCGCGGGGCAACGCAGCCATTGGAGCCTCNTGGGCCCCTTAAATCCTTTTTTAAGTGGATGCGAAATCCCGTTTTATTGAGCGGGGAGATGGGATTTTGCAATCACTTCTAACGATCGTGCACAATTTTGTCAAGAATATGAAACCACTTAAAATTAAGTTTCAATAAAATTTTTCAACTTCCGGCTGCGGGTCGGATGACGGAGCTTTCTCAAGGCTTTAGCCTCTATTTGGCGGATTCGCTCACGCGTGACCGCAAAATCCTGTCCAACTTCTTCAAGCGTATGGTCGGCTTTCTCCCCGATGCCGAACCGCATGCGCAGAACTTTTTCTTCGCGAGGTGTGAGTGTGGCGAGAACCTTGCGGGTTTGCTCTGCCAGGTTCAAATTTACAGCAGCATCGGATGGTAGCATGAATTTTTTATCTTCAATAAAATCACCAAGATGGCTATCTTCTTCTTCACCAATCGGGGTTTCGAGAGAAATCGGTTCGCGGGCAATTTTTAAAACTTTGCGCACCTTTTCAAGAGGTATCTCCATTTTTTCAGCGATTTCCTCAGGCGTGGGTTCCCGCCCCTGTTCCTGCACCAGATAGCGTGAAGTCCGAATGAGCTTATTGATCGTCTCGATCATGTGTACAGGGATCCGGATCGTCCTTGCCTGGTCGGCGATCGCCCGTGTGATCGCCTGTCGAATCCACCAGGTAGCGTAAGTGCTGAATTTATAACCACGGCGGTATTCAAATTTGTCCACGGCCTTCATCAATCCGATATTTCCTTCCTGAATCAGATCCAGAAACTGTAATCCGCGGTTCGTATATTTTTTGGCAATGCTGACAACCAGCCGCAAATTAGCCTTTGTCAGTTCGCTTTTGGCCAGCTTGGCTTTGAACCGTCCCTCCTCAACGGCGGACATCACCCGTCTTAGCGTTCGGCCGGAAGCTTTTAATTCATTTTCCCGGGCCGTGATACTTTCGTTAACTTTCTTTAACTCCTTGTGTAGAGCGCCTAATTGTTCTTTTGGCAAATCGCATTGCGGAGCAGCCCATTTCACGAATTTGGTTTTGGTATTCAAATGCTCCTGCAGCTCTTTGGTAGAAGTGCCCACTATAGCCGCACCTCTGGAGAACTGTTTATTCATTTCATCGAACCAATAAATTTGCTCGCGGATATGTTCCTCGATCCCATCGATAACATTGGCTTCAAGGCGCCATTCCTTCAACAAATCAAAAATCTTATCGATTCGTCGCGTCATGATGCGTTTAAGCTTTTTTTGTTCTTCCTGATCTATTTTGGTTGCAGAAAGTTCTTCCCGGGTTGCTTGATTTTCGGCATGCAGTTTCTTAATGGTTCGAATCGTAGACAGAAACTTCTCCATCTGGGCCATTTCATCAACGTAGGTGTCACCTTCGTCAATGTCTCTGAAGACATGTTTCGGCCGAATGCTTTCATTTTCAATTTCCTCACTGAGCCGAATGATACTTTCTGCGCCGATTTTCGTTTCGAGAAGTGCGTGCAGCACTTCCTGCTCACCGGCTTCTATTTTTTTTGCAATCTCGACTTCGCCTTCCCTGCTGAGGAGTGTCACCAGACCCATTTCCCGCAGATACATTTTCACCGGATCGGTCACCGTGCCGAAATCCGTATCAGAAATTTCTCCGGTTATCGGCTTTTTTTCCTTTTTCTTTTTCTTGGTGATCAGCTTGTTTTTGGTTTTCTCATCGACGACTTCGATTTCATTTTCGTCGAACATGATCAGCGTTTCATCGATTTGCTCGGGAGATAGCAGTTCTGCAGGCAACAATTCATTTATTTCGTCGTAACTCAAATATCCCTGTTTTTTGCCCTTGGCCAGCAATTGCTTGATGGCTTTCTTGCTCGCTGTCACTGTCTTCTGGGTCGCTGCTCGGTTCTTCATTGCTAGTGTGTTATCCTTTTTCTCAGATGCGCTGTTTTTCTCAGTTTTCACGGCAGTTTTTTTAGGGGCTGCTTTGCCGCTCTTTTTGGCAGGTTTGACTGCCTTTGAAGTTGCCCTTGGCTTTTTGTTCGTGGCTTTGGCTTTTTTGGCCTTTGCCCTGGCTACACTTGTTGTTTTCGGAGGCTTCTTTGCTTTGACCTGGGTCTTTTCAGTCCTTTTGGAAACCTTCTTCTTTATTCCTGCCCGCTTTGGAGCACTTGTGGTGCGATTGGATGATTTTGCCGCAGTTTTTTTTGCCGGCTTCTTGGCGCTTGCCTTTTTTGTAACAGATTTCTTTGCCATAAAGTCTTACCCTCCGGAAAAATCAAATATTCAGTCCCGCCTTTGCATCGGATACCATCATCACCCAAAACATGCGTTTCAAATCTCGCTCGTCACTCAATTCAGGCTTTAATGCCATCAAATACCAATGGCTGATACTTGAACCTTGCACGAGTCGGAAGATTTCATACGCAAGGAGGCGCACGTTATTATTAAAAAACAGATGCGTCGTCCACAGGCTCCTCCGGTTCGCCGCTCTTTTCGCAGGCTGAAAATTAATGAAGTCAAATGCTTTTCATCATTTCATATCGTTTTAACTCCCCATTAATTTTCATGCAAAACTCAAGTAATAGAAGCTATATGTTAATTGGGCATAGTCAAGCCCAAACAGGCGGTTATTTCTCTATTTGTCAAGTCGGCTGCTGTTTTTGGCTCCGTACGGCCAGTTTCTGTTTTTCTCTAAGCAGCGCATTCAGTGTTTCCTGATCATTTTCTTTCTCGGCGGTTTTTATCCGTTCAAGGATCTGATGGTCGCGACGCTTTTGACCTTGCTTTAGAAATTGAACGATCAACTTCATGCAACCGGTTTCATCCCAGGATTCTTCAACCATCGCCAGCGCGGATATCAGGTGCTGTTGTTCGGGATTATCAATGCGGTCTAACAACTCCGAAATTTGTTCAACTGAAGAAATCTGATGTTCTAAAATCGTTTTGCCGATAAATTGCAGATGGAGGTTTTCAATGAATTCGACAACATTATATTTCTTAATTTCAGGCAATATGGCCGGAAATTGAAGCATCATGGCAATAATTTGCTGTTCCAGCCGGCTTCCCATCCGGGTCGCATATTTTAGTCCCCGGCCAGTATCTTTTTTTCCTTTTTCAGGAGAATCTTCCCTAACCTTTTCCAGTATAATTTTTTCATCAAGACCGATCCGCTCGGCCAGTTGCTTAATGTACAATGATCGGGCCACATTATCATTGATGGAAGACAGGGGGCCCTTCAAATCGGTGACAACGCGAATTTTGCCTTCAGTTGAAAGCCCGTGCATACCTATGGACTGTTCAATAAGAAATGAGATAATGCCCGGGGCATGGCTTGATGCTTTTTCAAATGCCCCGACCCCTTTCTGGCGTAGATATGAATCCGGATCATGTCCGTTCGGCAAGACAAGGATATGAGTATCCGCTTTTTCTTCACGGAACACATCTCCCCTGCTGAAATCCACATGCTCTTTCCAAAAAATATCGATACATCGCAATGCTGATCGAATCCCGGCCTCATCCGAGTCGTAGACCAGAACCATGCTGGGAACATACCGGCTCAGCATGCGCACGTGCTCCGCTGTGAGTGCTGTTCCCAGCGTTGCAACCGCATTTTCGATGCCATGCTGGTGAAGGGTCAGCAAATCAAGATATCCCTCGACGATATAAACGCTTTGGATTTGACGACATTTGTCCTTCGCAAGATGGAGCCCGTACAATGAGCGACTTTTATTGTAGACGGGGGTTTCAGGAGAATTGAGATATTTGGGCAGCGAATCATCCATTACCCTCCCGCCGAATCCGATCACCGCCTGATTAACATCAATGATGGGAAATATGATCCGATCCCGAAAACGGTCATAATAGCCGCGTCCGTCTTTTTTAGGCAAAATCAACCCTGAGCGCTCGACTCTGGCGAGCGGCACGCCCTTTTTTAAAAAAAAATTAAGTAGATGATTCCAGCCCTTGGGTGCATAGCCGACGTTAAAACGGTTGATAATATCCGATGACAGGCCTCTTTTGCTGAGGTAGGCCATAGCAGCTTCTCCGGATGCGGCACGGCGCAACGCCCGCTCGAAAAAATCCATCGCCTGCCGATTGATCTCGAGCAGGCCCTCTCTTTCGCTCATCCGTTTTTTCTGTTCGGGTGTCAGGCTGCGGCTGGGAACATCAATACCATATCTTCTGGCCAGAGAACGCGCCGCCTCCGGGAATGCAACGCCATCATTTTTCATTAAAAAACTGAAGATATTTCCGCCGGCACCGCAACCAAAGCAATAAAATATTTGTTTTTCCGGGCTAACGGTGAATGAAGGTGTTTTTTCATTATGAAACGGGCACAAACCGACAAAATTTTTCCCTGCCTTTTTAAGATGGACAACTTCGGATATCAAATCCACGATATCCGCCGCATTTTTTATTTCTAAAATCTTTTCTTCAGGGATAAAAATTGCCAAAAACAGCAACCTCCATAATTTATGGAACAGGGAGGATATAAACACTTGGAAGGATCTTATTTGGAATGAAGCGTTTCAAATTTCGCATTTGCCCAACTTGCTAATTTGAACTGCCCAATATAATTTGCCATAAGTCCGAATACTTATGGACCCCCCGTATAAGAAATTGTTAAACGTACAAAATAATTTGATCCTCAGCGTTTGTCAAGAAGATTTTGGCTGTATGGCAACGAATTTACATGCCCCCTATAAATACGGAAATGATCTGATTTCATTATGTTATAGGAATTTCAAGATGTTAATCATCATCGGAATTTTTCTGGAGCGTTAAGTCCAATGCCGCTTTTAAATCCAGAGCGCCACTGTACAATGCCTTGCCGACGATAACGCCCATCACTCCGACTTCCTGCAGCGGCAACAGGTTCTTCACATCCTGGATTGATGAAACCCCTCCCGAAGCCACAACTGGAATCCTGACCGCTTCAGCCAAACGCCGGGTTGCCTCCAGGTTGGGGCCGGTTTGCATTCCATCCCGCTGAATATCGGTGAAATTGATGGCGGCAATACCACAATCTTCAAATTGCAGGGCGAGGTCAATCGCATCAATTTGCGTCGTGTGGGTCCATCCATTAATCGCCACTTTTCCTTGGCGTGCATCGATGCCTACCACAATCTGTTGCGGATAGGCTTTGCAGACCTTTTTNACAAACGCCGGCTTTTTTATGGCCTCGGTACCGATGATCACACGTTTGACACCCATCTCTATGTAGCGGTGAACGGTTTCTTCGTTGCGAATTCCGCCCCCCAGTTGGATGGGCACCTTTACCGCCTGTAAAATATTGCGGATGGACGTCATATTTTGTGGGCTTTTGGCAAAGGCCCCGTCCAGGTCGATCACATGTACCCTTCGGGCACCAAGTCTGGCCCATTTTGAGGCCATGGCTGCCGGGTCATCCGAATAAACGGTTTCGTCGTCCATGCGGCCCTGGAGCAACCGGACGCACTTGCCATTTTTAATATCAACAGCTGGAATAATGAGCATTGATAAAATATTTTGTGTTTGGTGTTTGGTGTTTGGTGTTTCTCTGGTGTTTAGCATATCGTCATGCTGCTATATTCGATCATCACAATCCGAAATGCTAAATATCAGATACCAAACACTTCAGCAAAAACAGCCACGGGCTATAAGCTGCCCTTAGACGAACGAACACCCTTGATGCGCTTATCCCCGGCCGCAGCCTGGTCTAAAGCTCTGCCAAGCGCCTTGAACATGGATTCAATGATATGATGTTCATTGTCACCGTAGGAAACATTAACATGAAGGTTTAAACCGCCGCGGCTGGCAAAAGCCCTGAAAAATTCTTTGGCCAAGGATAAGTTAAAACCCGGTCCTGTGGATGTTAATGCGGGTACATGGTAAGCCAAAAAAGGTCGTTTCGACAAATCGACGGTGACGGCAGTCAGGGCATCGTCCATCGGGGTTACGGCATGGCCGAATCGTTTAATGCCCTTGCGGTTTCCAAGGGCTTGATCAAAAGCCTCCCCCAGCACAAGACCGACATCTTCAACCGTATGATGAAAATCAACCTCCAGGTCTCCTTTGGCCTTTACGCCTAAATCAAAAAAGCCGTGGACAGCGAGCAGAACAAGCATATGATCGAAAAAAGGTATACCAGTTGATATCTCAGCCTGGCCGCTACCGTTTAAATTCAGGCTGACGCGAATGGCAGTCTCTTTGGTCTTGCGCTCAACTTCGGCGTTCTTTTCCATAATTTTTATCCCCTCGAAAATCGCTTGCCTTAGGTTTCAAGAAAGAAATTCTGACTAAAGCAGCTGCTAATAGCCGGCATGTATATGGGTGCTCTCTGAACAGAAACCCCTGCCTGTATGGCAGAATGCCATAGCATCATAATCAAATTGTTTAAGAAATGCAATCGTTTATATAATTTTTGCACAATTGTAATGGAAAAATCGAGCCTGCGAATTTTTAGGGAGTGGTTTTTTTTTGCCCCAAAAAAAAGGTGGCTCATCGAAATGAACCACCCGTGAAAGGAGGTCAGAATGAAGCACTATGACGTACTTACTCTGAGGCAGTCCGGAGAAATCCCGACTGCCATATTAAAGAGCCCTTAAACCGGTAAAGGTTACAAATAATATAAAATATTTTGTTATAAGTCGCTTCAAAATCTCAGATCAGGTTCGAGGGCAAGGCGTCCCGCAGATTGAAAGCGGAGCCTACGCGTTAGTCCGTGAGTATTTCAATTTGCGGGACAACGCAGCATTGGGACTTAGATGCGGTTTTGAAACAACTTATAGTCAAAAGGGCAGCCCATATTCAGAGCCACCCTTAAAGAGAGGATGCCGGACGCGTAAATGTAGCCCCCCACTCCCCTCAAAAGCAAATGTTGTTTAGATGTATCGTAAGCATCGAAAGCAAGATGCGCAAGGTGTTTTTGTTGCGGTTGACATCAAAAAAAAATTCAGCTACTAGCAGTCGATTGTGTTTTACACATTGTGGCAGTTCGATCGGGCCGCAATTATTCAGCTGATGCGCAATTATTCGCTTAATTTAATAATAATATGGTGGAGATGAGGGGGATCGAACCCCTGACCTCGGCGTTGCGAACGCCGCGCTCTCCCATCTGAGCTACATCCCCACAACAAGCCGTTTTCATATCAAATTGATACGGAATGGTCAATCTAAAACCCGAATTCATCTTAAAGAAAATGAAAAATATGAAGATTAAAGTTGAGCTGAATGATGCCTATAAAACGTTTACTTTCGACCAGGATAAAATTATGGCGCCTGAAGATACGGTCAGGCGCTTTAAGAAGAAGCTGAAAAAAGTGAATCTGGATATACTAAAACGGACCATACGAATCGACAACGGCCGTTTGGACATCCCGATTTATTTCAGCATATGCGGCAAAGACGCTCATAGCATCATTGGTACCAAGAAACAGATGGGAAAAGGCGGCACCCCCAGCCAATCTGAGGCCAGCGCAGTGATGGAGTTGGCCGAGCGCTTCAGTTTTTTCAGTTTTGTAAAAAATCCGGATAACTTTTTTACGGAAAAGTTCTGCAATATCAAAGATAAATACACGGTCATTCCTTTTGACATGATTGCCAAGTCGGTCCACGATGAATCCGATGATTTGCCGGCGGCCCGCAAAATCTTTGAAAATTTATCTCTGAAGTGGACCTGGGCTTACAACCTGACCCGTGAAAAAGAAGTCCTGGTGCCTTTTGACTGGTTTTTCAGCATCAATGAGTTCAACGGCCCTTCTGCCGGCAATTGCGCTGAAGAAGCCATCAGCCAGGGAATTTGTGAAATTATTGAAAGACACACCTCCGCTGTCATTAGTCACAACCGTTTGAAGGTCCCCGGCATTCTTGCCGATTCGGCTACCGATTCGCTGGTGGTTGAAATGCTCGGCAAATATCGCAACGCCGGCGTTAAACTTTTTGTTTCCGATTTCACACTTGATACCGGAATTCCAAGCGTTGGTGTTCTGGCATACGATCCGGCCACATTCCCGGAGCTCAGCGAAATTGTCTGGACCGCCGGGACGACACCGGACCCCCAAAAGGCTTTTAGCCGTGCGCTCACCGAAGTGGCTCAGCTGGCGGGCGATTTCGACACAGCGGCCAATTACGTGGCCAGTGGATTGCCTAAATTTACCGATCTGGCCGATGCCGAATATATCATGAATCCGGCAAAAGTGATCGATGTCGATGCGCTGCCGGACCTTTCGAATGATAATATAAAAATCGAGATTCAAAATTGCCTGGCTGCGCTTGCCAATATAGGAATGGAGGTATTCCTTATCAACACCATGCATCCAGACCTTGAGATCCCTGCGTTTTACACCATAATACCGGGGGCACATTTCAGAGAACGGGCATTGGGAACCAGTGTGGCGATGTTTTCGAGCAAACACATTACCGATAACCGGAGTCCGCAGGAGGCTGTTGCCGAGCTGAATGGGATCGATAAAACGCTTCCCGGAAAATATTATGTTAAGTTTTATCTGGGGACCTGCCATATCGCCCTGGGCGATCCCCGATTAGCCCTCAAATATTTTGACGAAGCCTTGGATCTGGAACCGAATGAGCAGGATGTCCCCAGTATTTGCTCGTATATGGGGGTGGCACTAAAAGACCTGGGAGAATATCGTAAAGCGCTGAAGGTTCTAAAAAAAGGCGAGCAATTGGATCCGGAGAGAACCGATATTTATAATCTGATGGGATTCTGCCATTTCAAACTAAAAGAACATGAAGCAGCCATTCAAAATTTTAAAAAGGTCATTCGCCTGGATCCCTCGTCAGCGATTGATTATGCGAATATCGCTTCAAATTATCGCGATATGGGCCATCGTGCAAAGGCGATCCGATACTATGAGATGGCGCTGACGCTGGATGCTTCCATTGAATTTGCCAGAGAAAATCTGGTAAAATTGAAATCCGTGCAAAGCTGAGTCAGTTTGTCTGCTCGATCCGTCGTCGCAAATGACGGATACTGTCTTTAGCCTCCCTGGCCTGCTGATCCATTTCCTTTAAAATTTGCGAGCTGCGCTGCTTGTCTGTATGGGTGCTATCCAGCCGCTCGGCCACTTCAGCAAGATCGGTAAAAAACAGTTGAAAACGATCAAGCATCAAATCAGATAAATTTTCAGCGAATCTTTCGACAAGTTTAAACAAAAAGGCGAATTTCAAATTTTCACGATAATCCTTCAGTTGTTCAACCACCGACTTTAAGGTTTCGCGTTTCATCTGCCGGATGCCGCCACCCAAGGCCTGGCGTATGACTTCCGCCCGTTTGCTGGCCGGTTTCTTTATTAACTTTTTTAGATTCCGCTGAAGGCTGTAGACTCCCAGACGCAGGATTGCCGCACTTTTGATTCTTGCGGAATAGTGCATGGTCGCAACCAGTTTGGGGGGATTCAATCCGGACTGCTTGAGACCGGCGTCCATATCCGGCAATTCAATCTCCGTCTGCCCTTCGATGTTCAAAGACACACCGAGTTTTTTCATCATGCGAAAATACTCGGCATTGGCGTCTAATAGCATTGCATGGAAGGGCCTGGTGATGGTCTCAAAGTACTTTCCAATTTCTTTTTGCTGCATTTTGACAAAACGGATGACTTCAGGGTTGATATTTTCGGTAAGAAATTTATCGAGAGATTGTTTAAAATCCTGATAACCCAGGTACATGGTTTTTGAAACGCCGCTTAAATCTGACCTGCTCTTATCCGTTGTGGTCAACCCTTTGTATTCTTTAACAAAGCTAACGATCTGTTTGATGATTTCACCGGACTGGACATCGAAGAAGTGGTTCACATCGGCATTGAGTTTGTTTTTGATCTTGCTGACCGCCCCGGCAATGGTGGTTTTCAACACTGTTTTCGTCTGATCGATTCGTTCCTGGTGGTCTTCAAGCTTGCGCATCAGTTCCCGGGCACTTTTCGAATCCCGCGCCAGGATATCCTGATTAATTTCAATCCAGTTGACCATTCCGGATAAAATAACATTGATTCGTTCAAGATGATTTTTCAATAAAACGGCGCTGCGGCTATTGCTCAGCTTTAAGTCAAAACAAGACCGAAAACGCCGGGTTTCCCTGACCGAAAAATCCGTCAATTCTTCTTCAGTTTTCCATTGGAGCATTCGCAGCTTATCTTTTTCAGATAACGTCAGTTGCGGGGAGGCGAACAGGTTGAACAGGGCTGAAAAAGTATACACTTCCGGATCTGGTTTTATCAGAGCCAGTTCTTCCTTCACCTTGCCGACCAGGGTTTGGAGCTCTTCGATGGATTCGTGCTCGCTAAAATCGCAATTAACAACAAAGAGGATACTGTCAAGGATACCCATTTTTTTGATCATGGATAAAAATTTGATATCCGCTTGACGCAATCCAGTCCGGCTGCTGATCACATAAACAATGAGATGGGTAAGCAATAAATAATCCTGAATCATCGCGAGATGCATTGGGTTTGAAGAATCACTTCCCTGGCAATCGGCAATTTCGAGGAGGTCGTCAGTGCCTGCTGAAGGGATCTGGAGTTGAACGTCTTTTAGGTATACAGCCAAGTCTTCATTGCCCACAAACCTTTTATGTTCTTCAAAGCTGCTTTTTTCATATTCTCGAATGGTATGGCCGGAGGAGATAATATCATACACGCGCTCGTACCCTTTAATGTAGGAAGTTAGAAGCACATTATTAAGGTTGCGGGTGTCTTGCGATATCAATTGCTCTGTGCCCAACAATTGCAACGCCTCTTGGACTTGGCGACGCTCATTTCCATTTCTGATGTCGAACTTTGAGTGATTCTTGCGCCAATCCAATGAGGGAAACAAAACCAGCGCCTGTTCCATTTCGGCATTGACTTCATCCCAGGATTTAAAGAAAAGATGCGCGCTTAATCGATCACCGGATCTGACCCGGGTGACAATGGATGTGACGACACCGGCACCTCTTTTTAAGTAATCGCCTTGCAGCATTGAGTTTAAAAACGTGCTCTTGCCGGATTTGATCGTCCCCACCACGGCGACACGCATTAAATCTTCTTCCATCTGCGCCGGCAGTCCCCGGCAAGTTTTATCCCAATCGCCGAAACTGGTTTCCGCCATACCGGGCATGGATTTGGCTTTAGAGATCAACGTCAGAATATCTTGATTTACTTTCAAGATTTCTTCTTTAAGATAATTGTAAGCATCCATATTCATTCCTTGCAGCCATTTAACATCATCAATCCAGTTGGATGTTTTCAAATAATCCCTGGCAATGGGTTTCTATTTTGGTTTTCATTTCCAGGACATAATCCGGTCGGATAGCATCCCTCCAGCGGGGATACCCGCCGCGCCAGACATATTTGATAAGTTCGCGAAAAGTTTTGCGGCTGAATTTATATTCTCCAATATCAACTTCAAATGTTCGTTGATTGGCTGTGACAGGCAATAGAACCTGTTTACCATAATGGGCAATTATGCCTCGAACAACGGCCTGGCTCAAATAGCCCTCGGGCTTTTGCCTGAATGCTTCAGGTTCAGTCGGGAAAGGATATTTTCGGTATAACTCACCGATGAATCCGGTATAGCGGACCCCATGGATGGCACCCGTCAAATCTCCGATCTGGCTGCGCTTTCCTATGCGATAAACCGCCCACCGGGCTTCATGTTTTTCTTTGCTAGCATTTTCTGCCATATCACAGACGTTTTTGCAGAATTCAGATCCAAAAAGAAAGTACTGCTCCAGCAGCAGCATATCCGTTTCGATATTGAAAAAACCAAAAGCAACGGTTCCATGGTTAAGGGATTCAAAAGCTAACGGCATC
>JGI2160J19893_10000170_pt1 | contig 22057 bp, 13 predicted proteins | sample DeeMarSeWOR28_12_FD_19893 | JGI IMG/M metagenome (IMG submission 19893)
TAACCAAAAAGCCGGCCAGGCGATCCTGCGCCTGCTGGAGTATGGCGGGATTGCCTTCGGCAGCCTCGGTGCCGATGAAAGTTGCTGCGGCGACCCGGCTCACAAACTCGGGGCAGCCGGATTATTCTCGGACCTGACGCGTCACAACACCGAGCGCTTTTTGCGTGCCGGTATACAGCGGATAATAACCACTTCACCCCATTGTCTGAACACTTTCAAGAAAAACTATGTTGAGTTGAAGGGCCTTGTCGAAATTGAGCATTATACCGGGCTTTTTCAACGGCTCGTCGCAGAGGGCCGGTTAAAGCCCACCCGGGAAGTAGCCGCTACGGTCACCTATCACGATCCCTGTTATCTGGGACGGCACAATGGCATTTACGAGGCGCCGCGTCGGCTTCTGCAAAGCATTCCAGGCCTGACGCTGATCGAAATGGCAAACAATAGAGAAATGAGCATGTGCTGCGGGGGAGGCGGAGGCGGTGCGTGGAGCGATGTTCCCGCACAACAGCGCCTGGGCCTGCTGCGCATTGAAGAGGCGATTTACACCGGCGCTGAGGTCGTCACCACCGCCTGTCCGTATTGCAACCGCATGCTGACCGAGGCGGTAAGGGAACTCGGAGTTGAGGATCAAATTGTCGTGCGGGAATTGGCTGAATTGCTGCTGGCGTCGGTGATGACGCGAGCGGAAGCGATAGGCGCTGAGCGCATCAAATTGGGCTTTGACCGGGAGCGATGCCATGCCTGAACGAATCGGATTTTATATCTGCCATTGCGGCATCAACATCGCCTACCGGGTTCGGGTCAAGGAGGTAGCCGAATATGTGGCGACATTGTCAAATGTCATTGTCTCACGGGATTATCTGTTTATGTGCTCCGATCCCGGACAGGAGCTTATCGAAAACGATATTCGGACGCATCACCTCACGCGCGTGGTCGTGGCCTCCTGTTCCCCGCGGATGCACGAAAAAACCTTTCGGGCGGCCTGCCAGAGGGCCGGCCTGAATCCATACCGGGCCTTTCATATGGTCAACGTGCGCGAGCAGGTTTCGTGGGTAACCGAGACCGAAGACCAGGCGACCCAGAAGGCCAAGATGCTGGTCGCAGCCGGCATTTTGCGGGTTGCCCACCAATATGACTTGATGCCGGCCACCTTTCCGGTGTGCACGAACACCCTGGTGGTGGGCGGGGGCATCGCCGGCATGCAGGCCGCCCTGGATATTGCCAAGGCCGGATTCAAAGCCTACCTGGTTGAGAGACAACCGACCGTTGGCGGTCACATGCTGCAGTACGACAAGACCTTTCCCACCCTTGACTGTGCGGCCTGCATCGGTACGCCCAAGATGGTCTCCGTCGGTCAGGAACCGAACATCGAGTTGCTCACCTACAGCGAGGTGGAAGATGTCAGCGGTTTCATCGGCAACTTCAAGGTTAAAGTCCGCCGAAAGTCCCGCTACATCGAAGAATCTTGTACCGGGTGCGGGGAATGCGAAAAAGTATGTCCGATCGATTTTCCCAATGAGTGGGACATGGGCACAAAGACTCGAAAGGCCATCTACCGCCCGTTTCCCCAGGCGGTGCCCATCACTTACTGTATCGACAAATACGACCGGGCCCCGTGCGTCCGGACCTGCCCGGCCGGCACCAATGTGCAGGGTTACGTTACGCTCGTTGCGGCCGGCAGGTACCGCGAAGCGCTCGATCTGATCATGGAGAAAATTCCGCTGCCGGGAACCCTCGGGCGAATCTGCCCGGCCCCCTGTGAAAAAGAATGTCGCCGGGCCGAGGTGGACGCCGCTGTTGCCATCCGCGATTTGAAGCGCTTTGCCGCAGACCGGGTGGACCTTTCCGCCTTGAACCCGCCGGAAATCGAAGATCGGCCGCAGAAGGTGGCCGTCATCGGTTCCGGGCCTGCCGGTCTTACGGTGGCGTATTACCTGCGGTTGAAAGGCTACCGGGTCACCCTTTTCGAGGCGCAGGATAAACTGGGCGGTATGCTGCGGGTCGGGATTCCGGATTACCGCCTGCCGCCGGATATACTCGACAATGAAATCGATTATATTTTGAAACACGGGATTGAAATCCGAACCGGCATTCGATTCGGAGCGGATCTCTCCCTGCAAGATCTCCGCAAAGACGGATTTTCGGCTGTATTCTTGGGAATTGGCGCCCAGGATTCCATCCGCCTGCACCTTGCCGGAGAAGACAGGGCTGAAAGTGTCGTTGACGCGCTTGCCTTTTTAAAAGCGGCCAATCTGGGCAGCGGTGCGGTTCCCGGCAAGCGAGTCATTGTCATCGGCGGCGGGAACGTGGCCATAGACGCCGCGCGTGTGGCGAAACGTCTCGGGGCCGAGCAGGTGACGGTGGTTTACCGGCGGTCCGAACGGGAAATGCCGGCCTATCCTGAAGAAATAAAAGGTGCCCGGCAGGAAGGGATCGAATTTTCATACCTGACCGCCCCGGTCGGCATCCACTGTCAAAACGGAACGGTAACCGGTTTTGAAGGCATTCGCACCGAACTTGGACCGCCCGATGCAAGCGGGCGAAGGCGGCCGGTGCCGGTCGAGGGATCTGAATTCGTGATTGCCTGCGATGCGGTGATTCCGGCCATCGGCCAGCGGATCGATACGTCCTGGCTCGCGGCCGAGCCGGATCTGGAGCTGACTTCAAAAAACACCTTGAGGGTCAACCCGTACACATTTCAAACCAGCATTCCCTATGTGTTTGCCGGCGGTGATGCCGCGACCGGGCCGGCAACGGTTGTTGAAGCCGTGGCTGCAGGTCACAAGGCGGTGGCAGCGATGCACCGCTTTATCCATGACGGGAATCTGGACGCGTATGCCGCGGAAAGGACTGAGATGGAACCCGGGGGGAATGACTGGCGGAAGATTTCGCTAGAGATCGCAAAGGTTCCGCGGGTGTCAGCGGAACATCTGGATCCCTCCGCACGGACCAATAATTTTGAAGAAGTCGACCGGAATTTTTCCGAGGCAGCAGCCCGGAAGGAAGCTTTGCGCTGTGTGAGTTGCGGCGGATGCTGTGAATGCAAGCTTTGCGTGAGCGTCTGTGAAGCCAAAGCAATCAACCACGCCATGAAGGATATGGTTGAAGAAATCGAGGTGGGTTCGATCATTGTCGCCACCGGATTCGATCCGCTCGATCCGGCACCGATGCAGCAGTATGGCTACGGCAAGTATGCCAATGTCTTCACCAATCTGGAATTTGAACGGCTTTCGAATGCAACCGGACCGACGGGCGGCAAGCTTTTGAAACGGGATCCCAACGATCGTTTCAAGTTCACCGAGGCGCCCAAGCACGTGGCGATCCTTCATTGTATCGGCAGCCGCGACATCAACTACCACGAGTACTGCTCACGTACCTGCTGTATGTATGCGCTGAAATATGCGCATCTTCTCAAGGACAAGTGCGGCCACGATACCGAAGTGTACAATTTCTATATCGACATGCGTTGCTTTGGCAAAGGCTATGAGGAATTTTACAAGCGGGTGCAGACCGAAGGCGTGCGCATGGTTCGCGGAAAGGNTTCCCGGGTGGACGAAAACAACGGGATGCTTGCGGTAACGGCCGAGGATACGCTTTCGGACCGAATGATCACCGTTGCGGTCGATATGGTCATTCTGTGTACCGCCATGGAGGCGCGTTCAGACGCCAATGCGGTCTCGCGGATTTTTGGGATCAGCATTGGAAGTGATGGCTTCTTTCAGGAAGAGCACCCCAAGCTTGAGCCGGTTTCAACGCCCACCAGCGGTGTTTTTCTGGCCGGAGCCTGCCAGGGTCCCAAGGATATTCCCGACACGGTGGCGCAGGCCAAGGGGGCCGCCGCCGAGGCGCTGGCCCTCAGTGCCATCGGTGAGGTCGCGGTGGCGCCGATGATTTCATCGATCGACCCGGACATCTGCGTTGGCTGCCAGGCATGTATCGGACTTTGCGCATACACCGCCATCGAATTCAATGCGTTGAAAGGTGTCAGTGAGGTCAACGAAGCCGTGTGCAAAGGCTGCGGAAGTTGTGCCGCCCACTGTCCCAGCGGGGCGGCCAAGGTTCGGCACTTTACCGACAAGCAGATTTTTGCAGAAATCGATGGTTTAATGCTTGCGGGTTAGCCGTTTTCACTGGAAAGGACCTTTTTTCTGACGGGCCCGCGGCGTTGTATCGTTAAAAAAAACGGACGAATACCCGATAGGAAACCCATTGCGATTGATTTGTTGAACAAGAATTTTCCAAGGAGCTTGTGCTGGAAAGGAGTTATGCGATGAGCGAGTTTGAACCATTGATTGTGGCCTTTTTCTGCAACTGGTGCACTTATACTGCCGCGGATTTAGCGGGCACTTCGCGCCTGTCATACCCTCACAATATAAAAAGCATTCGGGTGATGTGCACCGGCATGGTCGATCCTAAATATATCATCAAAGCCTTTTTGGAAGGTGCTGACGGCGTGCTGGTCAGCGGCTGTCATCCGGGTGATTGTCATTATATCAACGGAAATTTCAAGGCGCGGCGGCGAATCAAGCTGCTCAAAGAGATCCTGCCGCAATTCGGTTTTGAGCCACAGCGGTTAAGATTGACCTGGATCGGTGCCAGCGATGGGGTGCTGTTTGCCGAGATTATGAGGGACCTGGTTTTACAGATCAAAGCGCTGGGACCCAGCCAGGCCAAGCTGGCGATGGTGATTTAACCCATAACCGATAACAAGAGCCGGAGGAACTGATGGCGATAACGGCCAAAATTAGCGTTGAGGCGCAGGACGTTTTAGGCTCCCTGCGGAGATTCTTTGAAGACATTCTAAATACCGACGATATTGAAGCGGTTCTGGTTCCGCAACAACTTCCGATGAAAAACATGATCATGCCGACGCTGGTGACCAGGCCGAGTCAGTTTGGCGGGGTTGATCCGCTGGCACCGGCTTTTCCCATGAATGCCGCCAGAATTGTCTCACGGCTTGCTCGCAAACCGGCGGGCGGTAAGATCGCAGCGGTATTGCGCCCGTGTGAGATCCGGGCTTTCATCGAACTGGTCAAACTCAAGCAAGGCCGCACCGATGAAATTCTTCTAATCGGCGTCGACTGCCTGGGAGCCTTGCAAAATAAAGATTATTTTCAATTTGCCGGACAAAACCCGGCTGAATCAACGATGCAGTTTTACCGCAATGTTTTGCAAAACAAAGGCAAACCGATTGAAGGCTTTGAGCTGGCGCCATCCTGCAGGGCCTGTGAGTATCCGGTGGCTGATAATGCGGATGTTGTCATCGGCTTGTACGGCATGGAAATTGGCAAATCTTTGCTGGTTCAATCTCAAACCGAGTCTGGAGATCATATCCTCAGGCAGGTGAATCTTGCGGATACGAAGGTGCCGGCAGCGCGTCAAGATGCCATTGATGCGCTAATCTCGCAGCGCAGCGGCTACCGTGATGAGATGTTTGCCAGAACGCGTGAGGCGACCGACAGTCTGGAAAAAATGTCGGCCTATTTTGCCACCTGCGTCAACTGTTATAACTGCCGGGTGGCCTGCCCGGTTTGCTATTGCAAGGAGTGTGTTTTTGTCACCGACGTATTCAACCATGATCCCTACCAGTATTTGCGTTGGGCCCATCGCAAGGGGATCATTAAAATGCCCACAGATACCCTGTTTTACCACATCACCCGCTTGGCTCACATGAGCACGGCCTGTGTGGGCTGCGGGCAGTGTTCGAATGCCTGTCCGAATGATATTCCGGTCATGGAACTGTTCCGCACGATTGCCTACGACGCCCAGAAAGCCTTTGATTACGAGGCAGGCAGAAGTATCGAGCAAGAACCGCCGCTTTCGGTATTTCGCGAGGACGAGTTTGCCGAAGTTGTGGGCATAAACTGATGGAGAATTGCGCCAAACCAACCAACAAAATGGTGAGGGTCATATGACCACAAAAATTGGTAAAGCCCTGGTTGTGGGATCCGGAATCAGCGGGATTCGAGCGGCGCTCGACCTGGCGGAATACGGCTACGGTGTCACACTCATCGATCGGTCCCCGCATATCGGCGGCATCCTCAGTCAGCTCGACTATCAATTTCCCACCGATCGCTGCGGCATGTGTAAAATGCTTCCTCTGGTCAATCGGGACGCCGGTTCTCAATATTGCCTGCGCAGAGGTTTGTTTCACGAGAACATCGAGATTCTTTTATCCACGGAACTCATCGCCGTTGAGGGCGAAGCCGGGCATTTTCAGGTGACGCTCCAGCAACATCCGAACTGGGTCGATTCCGCGCGCTGTACAGGGTGCGGGGAATGTGCCGCGCAATGCCCGGTGGAGGTCCCTGATGATTTTAATGCCGGCCTCAGCAAGCGCAAGGCCATCTACTTGCCGATTCCCCATGCCATCCCCAATTCATATGTGATTGATTTTGCGGCCTGCTCGCGCTGCGGTGCCTGTGTCGATGCCTGTCCGACCGGAGCGATCGAATTGCCAGAGGAGGAACGCAAAAAATTTCATGTTCTCGTCGTCGATGACGAACTTGTCGTGCGTGATTCTCTCAAAGAATGGCTTGAAAACGAAGGCTTTGCAGTGGAAATGGCCGCCTCCGGTTCGGAAGCGCTCGATCAATTGACGCAGTCAGATTATCGGTTGATGCTTTTGGATATTAAGATGCCGGGTATGGATGGCGTTGAGGTCTTGCAGAAAGCCAGAGAAAGTTTTCCGGATTTAAACGTTATTATGATGACCGCCTATGCAACCGTGGAAACGGCTGTTGAGGCGATGAAGATCGGTGCCTTAGATTATCTGGTGAAGCCTTTTGATCCCGAGACGTTAGTGCCAATGGTTTTGCGTATCTATCAAAATTTTGCAGCGACCGAAGGCCGACAGCTCGAAGTCGGTGCGCTGGTGCTATGCGGTGGCACAGGCTTTTTTAATCCGGCCAGCGGTAAAAACACCTTCGGTTATAAAACTTATCCAAACGTGGTTACCAGCCTGGAGTTTGAACGGATGTTGAGCGGCACCGGACCTCATGCGGGACGGCTGGTGCGCCCCTCAGATTCAAAAGCGGTTCATCGAATTGCCTGGATCCAGTGTGTCGGATCTCGTGATATTCAACTGGCGGCTGACTTTTGTTCGAATGTATGTTGCATGGTTGCCATCAAGGAGGCCGTGGCGGCCAAAGAAAAGATTCATCCGGATTTGGAGGCCACCATTTTTTATATGGACATGCGGACCTTTGAAAAAACTTTTCAGCGCTATCGGGACCAGGCCGAAAGGATCCATGGTGTTCGTTTTGAAAGAGCGCGGGTTCATTCATTGGTGCCAGATGCAACCGGTGGAGATCTGCTTTTACGGAGTGTGGATATCTCGGGCAAACCCCGGGAGGTGCCTTTTGACATGGTGGTCCTTCCCGTTGGTCAACGACCGGCCGCCGAAAACGCGGAATTGGCCGAGATGCTGGGAATTGAACTCAATTCGGCGGGATTCGGTCAAACCGCACCGTTTTCTTTGACTTGCACCAGTCACAACGGGATCTTTCTGGGGGGGTCCTTTGCCGGTCTCAAAGGCATCGGGGATTCAGTCATCCAGTCATCAGCAGCGGCATTAAACGCTTCCCGTGTCATCCACTCTGCAGGAGGCAGCCTGGCCGTAAATTTGCCAACGGCCCCTTCCGCAGCCGATTTTACATGTGAGGTGCCAAAAATCCTGGTGGTTGTTTGTAGCTGTGGAGAACGGCTGAAACAACGGGTTGAACCCCAAATGATCGAGACGCACCTCAGATCCGATCCGCTGGTCGATCGCATCGAATTTATAGAACAGGTCTGTACAGCCACCGGTTGGCAAGGCCTTGTGGAACGGGTGAAGAAATGCAACCCCAATCGTCTTCTGATCGGTGCCTGTCTCCCTTGTGTCTATAAACGCAAACTTCAGGAGCTCGGCCGGCAGGTGGGGCTGGACCCTGCCTTGATGGAAGTGGTCGATACGAATACGGAATTTAAAGGCAAAGATTCACCAAGCGTTCATATTCTATCGGCGCTAAAAATGGGTATTGCTAAACTGAAGTGGGTTGAGCCGGAACCTGTTGCCGGCGTTGCGGTCGTTCAACGTGCCCTGGTGGTTGGAGGAGGAATTGCCGGCATGTCGGCTGCTCTGGCAATTTCCGATCATGGCTTTGAAGTCGATCTTGTGGAACAATCCAAAGATTTAGGTGGGAACCTCTCTTGGCTGCAGCGAACATTGGAGGGACATCGTCCTCAGGCCCTGTTGGAAGAATTCAGCACGCGGGTAAAAAAACATCCCAAGATTTGCGTGCATACCCAATCTCGGGTGGTACACTCGAGCGGGGAGGTCGGTAATTTTCATTCGACCATAGAAGGTCCTCAAAACGCGTTGCAAACGCTGGCGCACGGTGCAACGATTTTGGCCACCGGCGGATCAGAGGCGGTTTCTGCAGCTTACGGATATGGAACTCATCCGGCAATCATTTCCCAGAAGGAATTGGAACAAAAATTAGCGGACCATACCCTTGATCCTGAACAGCTGAATTCGGTGGTCATGATTCAATGTGTCGATTCGCGGGAGGAGCCGCGCAATTATTGCAGCCGCGTTTGCTGTGCAAATGCATTGAAACATGCCCTCTATCTCAAGGAGCAAAATTCGGCCATCAAGGTTTATATTCTTTATCGTGACCTGATGTCCTACGGGTTTGCTGAAGCCTATTACACCCGGGCGCGTAGAGCCAATGTCACATTTATCCAGTATCAAGTTGATCAAAAACCATTGGTTTACCCTGCAAAAGAAAGATTAGCAGTGACGGTATTTGAGCCGATTATCGGGCGTCAGGTGCAAATTGAAGCCGATAGGGTTGTCTTAGCCACCGGCGTAGTTCCAGATATTCCGCGGGAGTTGGTGGAAATGTTTGGCGCAACACTTGACCCGGACGGATTTTTCCAGGAAGCCGAACCCAAGTGGCGACCGGTTGATTCATTGAAGGAGGGTGTGTTTGCCTGTGGTTTGGCCCATTCGCCGCGAAACATCTCGGAAAGCATAACCACCGCTGAGGCCGCGTCCCAGCGTGTTTTGAGAATACTCTCCCACGAGCGCATTCCCGCAAGCAAGGTGATCGCATCTGTCCGTCATAGCCTCTGCAGTCTATGTGAGCGATGCATTGATGCCTGTCCCTATGGTGCTCGCACGATCGATTATGAGAATGAAAAGGTGCAGGTCAACCCCTTGATGTGTCAGGGATGCGGTTTATGTGCAACCGCTTGCCCCAACAGCGCATCAGTTTTGCAAGGTTTTCAAGGGCAGCAAATGTTTGAGATAATCGATGCCGCTATGGGTTGAATAATTTATTCATCGTTATTTATTCTCAGGAATGATGAATATGATGATCGTTAAACACATTACTCATCTCAGCCGACAATTGGCGTCCAAGCTGATCCTTACCGTCGGATTGACTTTGCTCATTACCATATCGACCTGGGCCTATTTTAACGTCAATTCTCAGGAACAAAAGCTGATGCAAAATGTGGTCGTCGGTACCGATCGTCTGACGAACACCATCAGACTCGGCGCGCATTATGCCATGATGTTGAATTCAAGGGACGACATCAACCAGATNATCAAAAACATCGGTCGGCAAAAAGAAATCGAAACCATTCGCATCTTTAATAAAAAAGGGCAAATAAAATTTTCAAACCAGCCGTCAGAGCTGGAAACCACAACCAATATAAAAGATGAGGCCTGCTATATCTGTCACCGCACGGATCCGCCGCTGTCAGAACTCGGATTGGGGCAACGAACACGCATATTTACTTCGCAGCAAGGTTATCGTCTGCTGGGAATTATCAGTCCGATATGCAACGAACCTGGCTGTTCGACAGATGACTGTCATGTGCACCCGCAGGACAAAAAGATCCTGGGTGCTTTGGATGTGGTTGTTTCCCTGGAAGATACGGATAAAGCACTTTCTCTGGCGAAAAAGGGCGCTATTTTTTTGGCCGGGGGCATATTCCTCGCCACATCGGCAATCATTTTTCTTTTTCAATTGAGGTTTGTTACGCAACCGATTCATAAATTGATCGACGGAACGCAACGGATTGCAAAGGGGGAATTTCGCGGCGGAGTCGATATTAAACAGCACGATGAAATGGGACANCTGGCAACGGCGATCAATCAGATGAGTGAAAAAATTGCCGAAAAGCAANCTGAACTCAATGAACAAAGGAATGAATACCAGACCCTTTTTGAAAGGGCACCCTGCCTCATCACGGTTCAGGACCGAGATTATCACTTGCTAAGATTCAATCGCGAATTTGCCGAGAGGTTTGATTCTCGGCCCGGCGACTATTGTTATCAGGCATATAAAGGAAGGCATGAGAAATGCATAAATTGTCCGGTTGAGCGCACATTTGAAGACGGCCAAATCCATTACGGCGAAGAAGCGGGCATAGACAAAGACGGCACCATGGTGCACTGGATTCTGCGGACATCTCCCATCTTAAATGCGAAGGGTGATATTGTTGCTGCCATGGAGATGAGTGTGGATATTACCCACCGACGGCAGCTTGAAGATAGGCTGGAAAAATCGGAGAATAAATATCACGAAATTTTTAATCATATGCCCAATCCGGTGTTTGTCTTGGACGTGGATACCCTGGAAATCATCGACTGTAACGATAGTGTCAAAACCGTATATGGATTTACCAAAGATGAGATCATTCACGGATCATTCTTGGATCTTTTCGTGGAAGAAGAAAAGGATCGATATGTCGAAAAAATAAAGACGTCCGCGGTGATCGATCAGGTTAAGCATTTAAATCGTGACGGCAAAAGCCTGTTCGTCAATATACGGATTTCACCGGCGGAGTATCCGGGAAAAAAGGTGCTCCTGGTTACGACCAGCGATATTACTAAGCGACTCGAGGCCGAGCAGCAGTTGATCCAGGCCAGCAAAATGGCGACCCTCGGGGAGATGGCAACCGGCGTCGCTCATGAGCTCAACCAGCCCCTTTCGGTTATTAAAACCGCCAGCAGCTTTTCTATTAAAAAACTAAATAAAGAAGAAAAAATCGCTGAAGATACGCTTTTTAACCTGTTAAATAAGATCGACAGCAATGTCGATCGTGCCGCCAAAATCATTAATCACATGAGGCAGTTTGCGCGCAAATCCGATTTGGATTTTGAAAAGGTCCAGGTCAACGAGCTCCTGGAGCGTGCTTTTGAAATTTTCAGTCAGCAATTGAAGCTCAGAGGAATTAAAGTCATATGGGAGCTTGAACGCGAGCTTCCCAAGATCAATGCGGATCCCAGCCGCCTGGAGCAGGTTTTTATCAATATTCTGTTAAATGCCAGAGATGCGATTGAAGAACGCTGGGGTCAGGGGGACAATGAAAATGTGGATAAAAAGATTATCCTCAAAACGAGCAGAGAGAGAAACATCATTATTTGTGAAATCTGTGATACCGGAAAGGGTGTTTCGGAAATGATTAAAGATAAAATCTTTGAACCCTTTTTTACAACCAAAGAAGTCGGAAAGGGCACGGGTTTAGGTTTATCCATCAGTTATGGAATCATTAAAGATTGTGGCGGCAGTATCCACGTCACTCCGAACATGCCTGAAGGGGCCTGTTTTATTATTAAATTTCCAATTCCTACGGCAAACGATGGAAAACAAAATTTTATTAGTAGATGACGAAAAAGATATCCGTGAGATTCTCTGTTTGTCGCTTGTGGATATGGGGTACACGGTATTTGAAGCCGAGAATGGGGTTGCAGCGTTGCGTATTTTCAAAGAGGTTCGAGCGCCGATTGTGCTGACAGATATAAAAATGCCCAACATGGATGGCATTGAGTTGTTACAGAAAATCAAGCATGAAAACCCTGAAGCTGAAGTGGTGATGATTACCGGCCATGGCGATATGGACCTGGCCATCAGAAGCCTTAAATACGAGGCAACTGATTTCATAACCAAGCCGATAAACGTCGATGCCTTAGAAATTTCCCTGCAAAGAGTTCAGGATAAAATCTTAACCCGAAAAAAGCTAAAGGAATACACGGAGAATCTTGAAAAACTCATCCGCGAAAAGACCGAGTTACAGGATCACCTCTCATCATTGGGTCTAATGATCAGTTCCATATCTCACGGGATAAAGGGACTGCTAACGGGTTTGGATGGCGGTATATATCTGCTTGACTCGGGATTAGAACAAAAAAATGAAAGTCGCATCAAAGAGGGATGGGATGCTGTAAAGCTCATGGCAGAGCGCATTCGTAAGATGGTTCTGGATATTCTTTTTTACGCCAAGGAAAGAGATTTGAAATGGGAACGGATCGATGCTTTGAGCTTTGCCGAGGAAATAGCCAAACTACTGCCTGCGAAAATATCGGATCATGACATCGAGTTTGAAAAAAAATTTGATACCAAAATTGGTGAATTTGAAGTTGACGCCGGATATATCCATTCCGCGCTCATCAACATTCTTGATAACGCAGTGGATGCCTGCGCAATAGATTCAACCCAAAAGGGGCATAAAATTTCTTTTTGTGTCGGACAATATAAAGATTATATAGATTTTGAGGTTGTTGACGACGGCATCGGTATGGATCCGGAGACCCAGAATAAAATCTTTACGCCCTTCTTTTCCTCCAAGGGGGAAAAAGGAACCGGATTGGGCCTTTTTATCGCCAACAAGATCATTGAGCAGCATGGCGGCAATATAAAGGTCAAATCAACACTAGGCAAAGGGACACGGTTCAGGATAAGAATTCCTAAAATCTTGCCGAAATCTGCCAAAATCAAGAGCGATAAGGCTGCTGAGGGCGAATAGTAATGCGAGGCCAACGCGATTCCTGATGGGGCAATTCACTTAAAATGATTTATAGGAGCACAGGATGATGGAGCATCCCCTTAAAATGTGCCTACCTGGAGACTGGTAGGGGTTTGCGCTCATCTGGGATATTGAAGATTTCTCCTCATGGTTTCTGGAAACACGATCAACTGAATCTGAGACTGAAGCAGTAAACAGGCTCTTTACTTTTTCCGGTTCGCAATCTTGTGGATGAATCCGGATTGTCTATGGACATTCTGATAGCGAAAACCGCCCCCTGCGATTGAACAGATTTTTTCCTGCCAGTTTCAGAACCCAACCCGATTATTGTTTATGATGCCCAATAATAAATGATGGTATTCAGCCTAAAAGGAGGACGCAAGATGGCTAAACTGAAAAAATATATGGTGATTCACGAAGATCCCGATATTTCATGGGACAAAGTGGAAGAAAACTGGGGCAAACTCGCAAACGTTGAAAATGCCACATGGGTACGGACGTGCTTTAACAAAAAGGAGGGCGTGCGTTATTGCGTGTGGTTGGCGCCGGGCGAAGATGTATTGAAATCGATCTTTGCCGAGCTCGATATCTCCTGGGTTTCAATGCTGGAGGTCGAAGAAACCTGTCCGGATCTCTGGGGTAAGAAATGGGAAGAGCATCTTGCCGCAGAAGCGGAGGCGGACACGTTGGGCTTTTGAAGGATTCAATCGACTTTGCCCGATCCCCATAGAGAAATTGTCGCTTTATCCCGTCATGGCTGTGTGAACTCGAATTAGCTATGGCGGGATTTTTTTTTCAATTTACCTCTAAATAAGAATGATGCCAATATTGATGTTTAAAGTCGGCCATTGTTCGAATGAATTTTTGACAACCCCAAACAGATGGTATACCTTTTGGCATTGACAGTATCGCCTGTTGCGACATCCCATTTGATAGAAAGAGAGGTTAACCAACGGTGGACCCCAAAAAACATGATACGTGCAAGATCGACACCCAGGAGATGGGTTCATACAAAGCGCGCCTGCCCGAGATCGCCGACGACATTATTGAGAGCTGCAGCGATCGGGAGTGTTACACCCATATTGATTATGAGCCGATTCCGTCCAAAGAGGGCGTTATTGACATTCTAAACCGCCTCAGAGAAATCCTGTTTCCGGGATATTTCAGCCGGGGCAAAGTTGATCCGGTGAATCTGAAATACGCGGTGGGTCAATCGGCTGCTTCTTTGTTCGACATGCTTTCCGAGCAGATCTGCCACAGCATCCGGCATGACTGTTTGCGATATGATCAACCCTGCAGCGAGTGTGACAAACAGGGTTATCAGTTGGCCCTGCAGTTTTTGGAAACCGTTCCGGCCCTTCGCAAAGCGCTGGCGGCCGATGTGCGCGCAACCTACCATGGCGATCCGGCCGCGCGCAGCTATGATGAGGTTATCTTCAGCTATCCGGGGATATTTGCCATCACCGTTTACCGGATTGCCCATCAGCTGGCCGAACTTAACGTTCCGCTGCTGCCGCGGATTATGACCGAATACGCTCACAGCATTACCGGTATCGATATTCATCCGGCCGCCAAAATCGGAAAAAGTTTCGTCATCGATCATGGAACCGGTGTGGTGATCGGTGAAACCACGGAAATCGGGGACAATGTCCGAATTTATCAGGGGGTCACCCTGGGTGCTTTATCCATTCCCAAAGGATCCAGCGACGAATTCAGAGGCAAAAAGCGCCATCCCACCATTGAGGATAATGTCATCATCTATTCCGGAGCGACGATTCTGGGGGGCGAAACCGTTATCGGGGCACGTTCGGTCATCGGCGGCAATGTATGGTTGACCGAATCGGTCCCGCCGGATACGACGGTGGTCATCGAGAAGCCGCGATTGATATACAAGTCGAAGAAGCAGAAGCCGTTCAGACAGTCGCTAAAGGCAGCCCGTTAAAATGAGGTTAATTTTTATTTGTTATTAGGTTTTAATCGGAATTTTTCTCNTCTGCCGTAATTCATAAGAATAGTTTCCTATAAACCCGCTGATTACAGACATGAGCAAATACGCAGGTATTGGACGCTATCCCCCATTAACCCATAACTAAAAAAACGCAGTTTTTTTATTTGGAGATCAGCCATGAAATATCATTCCACTGTCAGCAGCACCATCGGTTCAACACCGCTGGTGCGGCTGAATCGAATTAACGAAGGCGTGGATGCGGAAATATTGGCGAAACTGGAGTTTTTCAATCCCCTGGGAACCGTCAAGGACCGCATTGCGGCCTCGATGATTGCAGCCGGTGAATTAGACGGCTCCATTACGTCTAAGACTCTCATCGTCGAACCCACCAGCGGCAATACGGGTATTTCGCTGGCCTTTATCTGTGCCGCGAAAAATTATCACCTCTGCCTGACCATGCCTGATACCATGAGCATCGAACGACGCAAGCTGTTGAAGCATATGGGGGCAGAACTGATTTTGACACCCGGCGCCAATGGCATGCCGGGAGCTATTGAGAAGGCTCAGGAGATACTGGCGTCTGAAAAGGACGCATTTATGCCCAATCAGTTTAAAAATCCGGCCAACCCCAGAATTCACCGCGAAACAACGGCCGAAGAAATCTGGCGCGACACCGAAGGCCGGGTCGATATCCTTGTCGCCGGGGTCGGCACCGGCGGCACCATTACCGGGGTATCGCAGGTCATCAAAGCTCGCAAGCCATCCTTTAAAGCCATTGCGGTGGAGCCCACCGACTCTCCGGTGCTTTCCGGCGGCAAAAAAGGACCGCACAAAATCCAGGGAATCGGAGCCGGCTTTGTGCCGGATGTTCTGGACCAGTCGCTGTTGGATGACGTGGTCACCGTTTCCAACGACGATGCCTTTGAAACTTCACGCCAGCTCGCCAAATTGGAGGGCATCGCCTGCGGCATCTCATCCGGTGCGGCGGTAAAGGCGGCCCTTGAGGTGGCCAGGCGTCCTGAATCCGGCGGCCAAACCATCGTGGTGATTATCCCCAGCTTGGCTGAAAGATATATTAGTACGCCCCTTTTCGAAGACGATTAGAAATGCTCAAAAAAAGTGCCTAAAGTGAACTAACGTTGGAGGTGCCTAAAGTTGTGGTGTCGCTACGCTCCATCATTTATAAAACAGACAGAATACCCTAACTTTAGTCACTTTAGCTCACTTTAGGCATTTTAGGCACTTGCTTTAAGCATGACTAATTAATTTTAGCCGGCTAACCGGCAAACGGGCCCAACCTTTAAGACGCGTAAATAGAACATTTTTGAACCGCCATGGCGGCTTCCTGCAAAGCCTCGGCAAATGTCGGATGCCCGTGTACGGTGCGGGCAATGTCTTCTGAACTGCCTCCGAGCTCAATTGCCAATACGCTCTCGGCAATCATATCCGCGGCCCGTGGTCCGATGATGTGCACCCCCAATATCCGATCGGTTTTTTCGTGGGCCAGAACCTTGACAAACCCCTCCGTCTCTCCCATGCAGCGAGCGCGGCCCGCACCGGTGAAGGGATAAGTTCCCGAACAATAGGGGATATTGCGTTCTTTGATCTGCTCTTCCGTCAGCCCCACGCTGGCCACTTCCGGCCAGGTATAAATGATCGATGGGATGGCATCATAATTGACCTCGCCGGGACGCCCGGCAATAATTTCGGCCACGGCGATCCCCTCGGCCGAGGCTTTGTGAGCCAACATGGGTCCGGGAATCAGATCGCCGATGGCATAAATCGAAGGGATATTGGTCCGATAAGCGCTATCCACTTTTACGCATCCGGTTTCCGTATCGGTCTCCACTCCCACCTGGTCCAGGCCCAGATCACGGGTCAACGGGCGCCGCCCAACACACACCAGCAATTTATCACAGGTTACCGTTTCTTTTTTGCCTTTGGCTTCCAATTCGACCTTAATGTTTTTGGCCATCGCTTTAGCCCGCGTGACTTTTGAACTCATAAAGAATTTAAATCCCTGGCGTTTGAGAACCCGCTGCAGTTTACGCCCCACCTGGCCATCCAGTCCAGTGGCGATTTTAGGCAGCATTTCAAACAGACTCACCTTAGCGCCCAGCCGCAGCCAGACCGATCCCAGCTCCAGTCCGATATAGCCGCCGCCCACGATACCCAGGTGCTTGGGTACTGTATCTAATTTTAAGGCCTCAGTTGAGCTGATGATCTTTTGGCCGTCAAATTTCAGACTGGGCAAAGGCACGGCCTCGCTGCCGGTGGCCAGAATAATCGCTTTGGCGGTTAAAGTGGTGGTCTGCTTTTTCTTTGAAGAACCCGAATCGGGTTCGACGGTCACCTGATCCGTTCCTGCCAGTCGGGCTGCGCCCTGAATGATTTCCACTTTATGGCCCTCAAGCAGCCTTTTGACATTTTCAGTCAGGTCCTGAACCACTTTTTCTTTGCGGGCCATCATCGCCGCCAGGTCGAGGCTGATGCGGCCGGTTTTGATGCCGTGATCGGCAAACTGGTTTTTGGCGAGCTGGAGATATTCACTTGAGTCCAGCAAGGCTTTACTGGGGATGCAGCCGACATTGAGACAAACGCCTCCCAGGCGAGGCGCTTTTTCAATACAGGCAACCTTTAAACCCAACTGGGCGGCGCGAACGGCGGCCACATAACCGCCGGGTCCGCTGCCGACAATGATCACATCGTAGGTGCTGTTTGGGGCCATAACTAAATCTCCATCATCATCCGTTCCGGGTTCTCGATACATTCTTTGATACGCTTGAGAAAGGTGACGGCTTCACGGCCGTCAATGATACGGTGATCGTAACTGAGCGCAAGATACATCATGGGCCGGATAACCATCTGATCCTCAATCGCCACGGGCCGCTTTTCGATGCGGTGCATCCCGAGAATCCCGCTCTGGGGCATATTTAATATCGGTGTGCTCAACAGCGAACCGAAAACGCCGCCGTTGCTGATGGTAAACGTGCCGCCTTCGAGGTCGGACAGTTCCAGCCGGTTCTCTTTTATCTTATTGACAAAATCGACAATGGCCTGTTCCAGTTGGGCGAAGTTAAGCTGATCAGCATGACGAATGACGGGAACCACCAGTCCCTTTTCCGACCCGATGGCAACGCCGATATGATAATAATGATGGTAGACGATGTCCTTGCCATCGATATAGGCATTGACTTCGGGAAATTCCTTGAGTGCTTCCACACAGGCTTTGATAAAGAAGGACATCATGCCCAGTGAGATGCCGTATTTTTCCTTAAAACTTTCTTTGAACTGAGCCCGCAGTGCCAGCACCCTTGTCATATCGATATCGTTAAAGGTCGTCAGCATGGCGGTATTTTGCTTGGCAGCGAGCAGATGAGCGGCAATCCGCTGGCGGATCGGGCTCATCGGTTTGCGCGTGATCCCTTCTTCGCCGGCCTCTGGTGTCTCAGCTGTCGGCTGCGGTGGCGTTTCGGCAGGTTTTTGAACCGTATCATCGCCTGGGGCCGGCGCCGGCGGTGCTGACGGTCCCTGCAAGCCTTCCAGAAACAAAACCACATCTCCTTTGGTGATGCGCCCGGCAGGGCCGGTTCCGGTAATTTGGGCCGGATCCAGGTTTTTTTCAGCAATCAGACCAGACGGCGCACAGAGGGCGCCAAATCATCCGAACCAATCGACGGTCGAGCTTCAGCGGATACCGCTTGCGGCGGTGGCGGTGCCGGGGTGATCGGTGCGTGCGCTTCAGTGGCCGGTTCCGGTGATTCTTCGGGCGCTGCGGCCGGCGGCTGTGTTTCTTTTATTTCAGGTGCTTCCGAAGCCGGAGGGGGTTCAGCGGGTTTCGGCGCAGCCGCTGTGTCAATCGTGCCGACCACGGTGCCGATGGCGACCGTTTCGCCTTCCTGAACCTGAATGGAGAGTACACCCGCGGCCTCGGAGACGACCTCTAAAGTGACCTTGTCGGTTTCAATAACAAAAAGCGGTTCGTCTTTTTTGACTGTATCGCCCTCGCTTTTGAACCACTGGGCCAGCAAGGCCTCTGTCACGGATTCTCCCACGCTGGGAACTTTTACTTCAACTACCATAATTGCCTCTTTTTCGTTTACGACAAAGATTAGGTGTCAGTGTTCAGGTGTCAGGATTCAATGATTCAGGAATTCAGGAATTTAGGAATTAGAATGACAGAATACTTTCAATTCCTAAATTTGCTGCTGACACCTGACACCTTTTTGGGGCCAGCGGCCCCTGATTTATCCAGCGGCTGCTTTACCTTTACGGATAGCAGGCGGCCCCAAGGCCTGTGCGACGATCGCCTGCTGTTCCAGTTTGGCAAGGCCGGGAAAGCCGGAAGCCGGGCTGGAAGCTGCTTTTCGGCCGATATATCTGAATGATTGTCCGGAAGCGGCGTCTATGCGCGGCTGTACAAATTGCCATCCGCCCATGTTTTGCGGCTCTTCCTGGACCCAGAACCATTTCTTGGCCTGACGATATTTTTGAAAAATCTTTTTTAACTGTGATTCCGGAAACGGATAGAACTGCTCGAGCCTTACAATGGCAACGTCTGTTTTGTCCAATTCGTTACGGTTTTGAAGCAGTTCATAAAAAATTTTTCCACTGCAGACCAAAACCGTTTTCGCCGGTTTGGAGCCGGCGGGATCATCTAAAACGGGCTGGAAATGGCCCGCCGCCAGGTCCTCGATTTTTGAAACCGCCAGCGGATGGCGCAACAGGCTCTTGGGCGTCATGACGATAAGCGGCTTGCGAAACCGCGCTTTAACCTGGCGCCGCAACAAATGAAAATATTGAGCCGGTGTGGTCGGGTTGCTCACCTGGATGTTGTCGCCGGCGCACAGCTGCAAAAACCGCTCAAGCCGTGCACTGGAATGTTCAGGTCCCATGCCCTCGTAGCCGTGGGGCAGCAGCAAAACCAGGCCGCTGAATCGCTGCCATTTGGTTTCCCCGCTGGCGATAAACAGATCGATTATAGACTGGGCATTATTAACAAAGTCACCGAACTGAGCCTCCCACAGAACCAGGCTGTCGGGTCGTGCCAAAGAATAACCGTATTCAAAACCGAGCACGCCGGCCTCAGACAAAAGGCTGTCATAAACATAAAATCGGGCCTGATGGGCATCAATTGAATTCAAGGGCAAGTGGCGCGTTTCATTTTGAATGTCCACCAGCACGCTGTGGCGCTGGCTGAAGGTGCCACGGCCGCTGTCCTGGCCACTCAGGCGCACGGAGATGCCTTCTTTCAGCAGGGATGCGAACGCCAGTGCCTCGGCATTGGCCCAATCAATGCCTTTGCCCTGCGCAACCGATTCCAGCCGCTTTGTCAACAGGCGCTGCAATTTCGGATTGATGTTAAAATGGTCCGGAACGGTGTTCAGTTTTTTAGCCAGTGAAAGGAGAAGATCCTTATCGATTGCGGTCCCAATCGGTTCGTGGGTGTAGGCAGCGCTGATGTCTTCCCATTCTTCATAGAAGCGGGACTCGGGAAAAGAACATTCACTGCCGTGCACACTGTCGTAAGCTTTTTCCAGCAGGCGGTTTGTCTCGTCAGCCATCTTATCGAGCGCTTCTTGGCGGATAAAACCATCGGATATGAGTTGATCCGCGTAGAGTTGATGTAAAGAGGGGCGCTGGCGGATGCGGTCATACATCCCGGGCTGGGTAAAGTAAGGTTCATCGCCCTCATTATGGCCGTATCGACGGTAGCAGACCAGATCGATCACGACGTCTTTGCTATACTCCCGCCGATAGTCGGCAGCCAGTCGGATGACATGCACGACGGCTTCCGGGTTTTCACCGGGAACATGAAAAATAGGGACCATTAACATTTTGGCAATATCGGTGGAGTATCGCGTGGAGCGCGCGTCTTCGGGAAGGGTGGTGTAACCGATTTGGTTGTTGATGACAATGTGAATCGTGCCGCCGGTTTTATACCCTTCCAGTTGAGACATGTTCAAGGTTTCAGCGACAATGCCCTGTCCCGCAAAAGCGGCATCGCCATGAATTAAAAGCGGCACGACCTGTGCGCTGCTGTGGTCTCCGATCCGATCCTGCCGGGCGCGTGCAAATCCTTCGACCACCGGGTTGACGGATTCGAGATGACTCGGATTGTTCATTAAAAACACTCGCAGCTGCTGATTAGCGGTGGTTTTAAAATCGGCCAGATACCCGTTATGGTATTTGACATCACCCGCACCGACCATCTCTTCAGGATTGTAGCAGCTTTCAAACTCGCTGAATATCTCTTCATAAGGCCTTTGAAGGATATTGGCCTGAACATTTAACCGCCCCCGGTGCGCCATGCCCAAATTGATTTCTCTGCAGCCGGAGGTGGACAGATGTTGTATTAAAAAATCCAGTGCTGCGATCAGGGCATCTCCGCCTTCCAGGGAAAAACGGGTGACGCCGATGTATTTTTTGTTTAAAAATTGTTCAAAGAGAGCGGCCCGCACAAGGCTGTTCAAGATACGCTGTTTCGCAGCTGGCTCCAAATCGGGCCGGTTGCGAAACGGTTCCATGCGATCGATCAGCCAGCGGCGTTCTGATGGATCCTGCAGGTGCATGAATTCGACACCAATCGAACGGCAGTAAGTTTCTTTGAGCGCCTGAATAATTTCTTTTAGCGGAGCGTGCCGGGATGCGGTAAAACGGCGGGTAAAAAATTCGCGGTCGAGGTCCTGCGGGGATAGGTTAAAGGCTTCCAGCGCCAGCAGGGGATGCTCGGTCGGGCATGCGGCCAGGGGGTCCAGACATGCCAGCAGATGCCCGAGGTCCCGGTAACGATAAATCAACGCCTCGACCCGTGACTGCTTTAACAGGTGTTGCTCATCATCGCCTTCTGCGATTTCAGGTGCTCCGGAAGCCGCCAGCTCAAATCCCTCAAAAAAAAAGCACCAGTCGCGTGAAACGCTGGAGGGGTCGGCTTTCCAGCGCTTGTATTGCTCCTCGATAAATTCGGCATTCCAGCCTGTTGCGAGATCCATGTTTTCGTTACCTTTTGTATTAATCACGAAGAGCACGAAGCATACGAAGATCAGATATTTTTCTTGATGCTTTCTTTTTCGTGTCCTTTGTGAACTTCGTGGTGGGCTTTTACAATGCTTAATTATTTTTGTCGCTATTTATAATCGGTCAATATGGCGATGGAACGATAATTTAAAATGAAGATAATCAAGCGTTTGTCGTCAATCGATCATATGGAAAACCCATTTGAGTGTCAATTCCTATGATTTCTAAGCCCCCCTTCATGCCCTCAGGATATCCTGTTTTTTAAATCCACAATGTTGAAGTTAGAAAAGT
>JGI2160J19893_10000173_pt1 | contig 21948 bp, 12 predicted proteins | sample DeeMarSeWOR28_12_FD_19893 | JGI IMG/M metagenome (IMG submission 19893)
GCTCCGTTCCACTATTTTTTTTGATTTGATCTCGGATGATTTTGTCGTGCTGCTGGAATATATCGCGGGCCTTTGCATCGCCGAGCCGGTTGACCAGATCCGTCGATGACACCATATCGGTAAACACAATGGTGGCCTGTTCGGCTGTTTCAGGCAATTCTGCTAGATCTTCATGCGTGCCCTCATCCATGGCGGTTGAGGGATCTATGCCGACAAAGTCCATGATCTCTTTAATAATGGCAGATGTATCACCCAGCCATGGAAGATGAATTTTTCCTTTTAGTACCTTAAAAAGACTGTTGGGTATTTCAGCGGCCAGGTGCCGGCCCTGCTTGATCGGAGACGCCCTGTCATCTTCTCTGTGTAAAATTAAAGTCGGTGTTATAATACGGGAAAGCAGATTGGAAACGTTCATTGTATAGCAAAGCATCAGGAGCTCGGCCGCCAAATCGGCGCTGCATGATGCCCGCGCCAACTTTGCAAAATGTTGAAGTATTTCCGGAGCAGCTTCCGGAACCAAAATATCTACCAGCGCTTTAGAGCCAAGGCCCCAGGAGGCTTTGATAAATTCAGGCAGCACAGATCGCACTTCTTTGTTGGCAATTTGATTTCCATCGGCATAAGTTCCGTACAAAATCAGGTGGGTGACCTTTTCAGGATGGCGGGCGGTATAAGCGACGGATACAGGTCCGGCACCCGAACATCCCAAAACGATAAATTCCTTTAAGCCAAGGTGGTTAATCACTGTTTCCAGATCGATGATTTCGGAATCAAGTGTAAATTCCTTCCGGTTCCTGTCCGATTGACCGCAGCCGTGCTTGTCATAGAGGACAACCCTGAAATTCCGGGAAAGCTTTTCCCAAAATTCGTAGAAGTAAGGATCTTCAAAAAAAAAGACAAGATCACTGATCCAGGGAGCGACGTGGATTAAAAGGGGACCCGAACCAAAGATCGAATAGGCAATGGTGACGCCGTCTTTTCTTTTAGCGAATTGAACCGATGGCTTCATCTTGCAACCTCATGGGTCGATGGTGTATGAAGAGGGTTAACGTCGATGGATCAATTAACTTTATTTCGTATTTGTATCGATTATCCTCCTGCAATCATAAGCAGAAACTGGATTTCCTCTCCTTCCAACAGGGGCGTATCCGCTGACGCCAATGTTCTATCCTTTCCATGGGCCTGGACTTTGTTGAACAGATTTCTTTCCGTATCCCATAATTGATCGGGCATGTTTCGCCGGTAGCGCCGACCGATTTCTTCCATGAGATCCGAATAGGTGGCGCCGGCGGGCAGCTCGAAACTGGCCGAGCGGGTACCCACCCACTCAGCCAGGACGCCGTGAAATTCAGCGGTAATTTTCATCAGGGATACATTTCATCGGCCACATGCTTCAGGCCAAGCTCGATGAGCTTTTCCCGCGTGGGCTTACCGGTTTCCAAATCCCAGCCCCGATACTGGTAATACTCTTTCAGCATGACTTCCATATCCGGCTGTATGTTGGCGGTCGTGCCTTCCTTTAAAGCATCGAGGCAGATCCTTGGCAGTGCGTCATGGTCTCTTCTTAACCCCAATTTATTGCTGACCGCCCGCTTGATGTTGATTGAACGATCACCGGCCGCCAGGAGTTGCTCCGGGTCATATTGCCATCCCGTCAGGCCGTTCAGCATTTCACACAGTTGGGGCACCTGGTAGGGTGCAAATTTGCACAGTGTCAAGGCATCAAACAGGTCTTTGAAGCTTTGATATTTGGCGGCAGGCTCACCCTTGCCTTCGGATACCAGCCGGTCGCTGGGAAGGATCATGTATTCGAGCACCATGCCGCCCAGATCAACATCGTAATAAGCGCCCTTGAGATGACAGGCACCGCGCGGCCCGGTGGCATAGGAAACCGCAAGACCGTGGAAAGCCCTTCCGTCATGCATGGGAACCTCGAGTCCCTTGACCTGGGCGGCCTCGCCCTCTTCGCGGTTAAGTTCCCTTGCCATGGCTAGGGTGCCTTTGGAAAGCAGGATACCGATGCCTTCCTGGTTGACGATCCTCTCGACCAGTTTGAGAATAGCCTTGCCATCGCCCCACTTGAGTTCGAATCCAACCTGGTCTTTGGTGAGGATGCCCTGCTCGTAAAGGTAGAATGCATAGGCCACGGAAACACCGGCTGAAATCGTATCGATGCCATAGACGTTGCAAAGATGGTTGGCCTCGATGATGGAATCGAAGTCGGTGTTCATGCACAGGGGGCCGAAAGCAACCGTGGTTTCATACTCCGGCCCATCCACATCAAGGCCGGGTTTGAAACCCCGAAGATCGCGGCCGCAGCCGATGGGACACCCCCGGCAGGCATAACTTGCGACCGAATACTTTTGCCGCAGCGCCTGGCCCGTGACTTCGCCAACGGGGAATACACTTTTGGTAAAGTATTTAGCCGGCGTGTCGCCAAGGGTCATGCCCATGTCCATATACATCAAGGTGCCATATTCTCTGAAGCCGACAGATATGAGATTGCCGTTGATATCCTTTACCGCCTGCCTGGCCAGTTCGCTGATTTTGGCGGCGTCCGCATATTTCGGCTGTCTGTTTCCCGCGGCAGCCACGGCTTTGAGGTTTTTCGAACCCATGAGCGCACCCATGCCGCAGCGGCCGGCGGCGCGGCCTTTGTCATTCATAATGCAGGCATAGTTAATCAATTTTTCCCCGGCCGGACCGATACAGGCGACGCTGATGTTGCTGGCATCCGCGCCGTCCTTGATTATCTTCTGCGTCTGGTAGCTGTCTTTGCCCCAGAGACTGGCGGCATCCCTTATCTCAGCCTGACCATCGGCGAGATACAGATAAACCGGCTTTTCAGCCTTACCGGTGATGATAATTCCATCCCAGCCCGTACCTTTTAACCGGAAGGGAAAGGTGCCGCCGCTGGTGGCTTCACCCCAGAATCCGGTCAGAGGAGAAACTCCGCCAATCGCATAGCGGCTAACCATGGGAATGGGTGAACCCGTAAACGGCCCGCATGCCATGACGATCGGATTTTCGGGAGACAGGGGATCGGTATCCGATTTTATGCGGTCGTAAACGAGTGCCGCCGCCATCGTGGCACCGCCGATATACGATTTGCAGAAATCCTCTGAAAGCGGAAGATCCCGGGTGGTTTGATTGTTCAAATCTATTTCTAAAAATCGGCCGTGATATCCGTTCATAATCGCCTCCTCCATTAGAACCCATCTCAAAAATGTCTTTTGGACCAATCTCTTTGTTGGTGCCTCGTTTTAAATCCTCAACATACAACCGTATGCCTCCGGTTTAAAGCTCGGCCCCGCCGCGATCTTGAACCAAAACCCTATTTTTGAGCTGGTTCTAGAAATCGATGTCCTTGCCTTCATAGGCGTAGCGCATGACTTTTTCACATTGCTCGGCGGTGATGGGCCTGGGGCTAAGATAGCAGCTGATGTCACCATGGGAATACGCCACCAGTCTGGGCAGCTTTTTCTCAAACTCCTTCTGGGTAATCCCGAAGTCTTTTAATGTCCGAGGTACTTTGAATTCGGATAAAAATGCTCTGACTTTTGCCAGAAGGTTATTTAACCCCTCTTCAGCATTCGAAGCCGGGATATTGAGGGCCCTGCATATCGTCAGGTGTTTGTCCGTCACTTTCTTGCAGAACTGAAACGAATGCGGGATAAAGAAACCCACACTCAGACCGTGATGCATCTCGAAAACCGCCCCCAGGGAATGCCCGAAAGCGTGGGTCAAATGAGCGCCGTTTGCATTGCCGAAGGCAATCCCGGAAATGTTGGACGCAAGAATCATCCGAAAGCGGGCTTCACGATCTTCACCCCTTTGATAAGCGCGCGGCAGCCATCGGAAGACCATTTCAATCGCCTTTAAGGCCAGCGGCTCGGTGAATTCGTTGGTCGATGGTGCCGTTACGGTATCCATGGCGTGCGCCAGAACATCCAGGCCGGTACCGGCCGTCAGTTCAGGTGGCATCGAGATGGTGAACTGCGGTTCGAGGATCGCCACATCCGGCACGAGTTCATCGTGAGCAATCGGAATTTTGCGCTCAGCGGCAGTATCGTGGAGCACGGCGACGCCGGTGGTTTCTGATCCCGTTCCGGCGGTGGTCGGCACGGCCACCAGCATGGCTTTCTGACGCAGGTTGAGTTTGTCCAAGGGCGAGATCATGCCCAGGTCGGTTATATCCGGCCTTTCATAAAGAATCCAGGCCGCTTTGGATAAATCCATGACCGACCCCCCGCCGACAGCCATGATCAGGTCCGGTTCAAAACGTTTAATACACTCAGCGGCGTCCTGAGCATTTTCCACCGGCGCTTCTGGCTGGGCCTTGGCCCATAGCTCGGTGGTAAATCCGCCGGATTCCAGAAACTGCACAGCCTTTTTTGCGTTTCTCTGGTTGAATTCATCGGTCACGACAAAGGCCTTTTTTTTATGACACCTGTTTCCCAGTGAATCCATGGTCGTGGGTCCGATGACCGGGCCTTCGGGCAAAACATTAAATCCCGCGTAAATTTTGGGTGTGTTAAAGATGGTGGTTAGGCCCCTGACAGCTGATGATAGAGCCAAGGGGGCGAGCGCCTTTAAGGTCGGGTCTTCAAACCAGTAGCCCATAGCTGGCACCTCCTTTTCAAAGCGTTTGCTTGAGTCCCGTGAAAGACGACGATCGACATGATTCTGGCGATAACCGAATTCGACCGTCTTAGTAATTTAGTCGAAAAAATTGAATGGAATTTGCCGTGGTCAATTTGAAATCGGAGTAAACAATAAACCCCGGTCTATTTTGTATTTGTGCTGGAATATCGCAATGAAACAGAAATTGGATGGACGGTTTCGTAATATGGGAAATACACGAAAGCCATGAGTCTGGTCAAGCTAAATTAAGAATTTGCCGGCTGAGCGCTTGAATCGAGTGTGAAATCTTAATTCAACCGGGAAGCGGGGAACCGGAAAAGGCACCAACCGGACAACCCACAAATCATTTCTTCATGATTTGCTGAATCTTTCCCGACAACTGCTCCAAGGTGAAAGGTTTCTGCATAAAACCGTCACAGCCGCGTTCCAGGAGTTCAATGGCCATGCCGTCGACGCTATATCCGCTTGAAAGCAGGACCTTTACCTCCGGATTGATGGATTTGATTTTGTCATAGACGACCCCGCCGCCCATACCCGGCATAATGATGTCCAGAATAACCATTTTGATTCTATCTTTGTTGGCCTCAAAAATTTCAACTGCCTCCCCACCGTTGTGGGCTTTTAAAACGGTGTAACCCAATCTTTCAAGCATGTTGGTACCCACGTCCAGTACCAGTTCCTCATCATCTACAATCAGCAGGGTGCCGCTTCCCTTAATCAGTCTGGCATCTGCTTCGGAATGGTCTTCGATTCCTTTTTCGGTGGCGGGAAGAAAAATATTGAACGTTGTTCCGCGACCTTTTTCAGATTCCACATCAATATAGCCATCATGGTTTTTGATAATTCCGTAAACAGAAGCCAAGCCCAATCCTGTGCCCCGGCCCATTTCTTTGGTCGTAAAAAAGGGATCAAAAATCCGTTCCAGGGTCGCTTTGNCCATGCCGATGCCGGTGTCGCTAATGGTCAACTGAACNTAGTTNCCNGGCTTTGGATTGTATCGAGTGCCTTTGATATTCAGGTGGGTTTCATTTTTGGTTTTAAGANAAAGNTTTCCGCCGCCAGGCATCGCATCAGAGGCATTGACATAGAGGTTTAACAGCACCTGTTCAATCTGGCCCTGATCGGCCGCTATCGAGAACAGGTTATCTTCCAAAGCCCTCTCGATGGTAATTTCCTTGCGCGTTCGTCCAAAGGTATCAGCGCTTTCGCCCACAATCTGATTTAAATCAAGCGGNTTGACATTGAATTTTCCTTTGCGGGCATAACCCAGCATCTGCCGCGTAAGCTGGGCGCCGCTTTTGACCTGTTTTTCAATATTTTTTAACAGATCAAAATGAGGATGGGCGTCATCAATTTCAAAGAGCATCAGCGACGTATTTCCCTGGATATTCATCAGCAGGTTGTTAAAGTCATGGGCGATCCCGCCAGCCAGCGTTCCCAGGGCTTCAAAACGCTGGGCTTGCTGGAACTGAACTTCGAGCTTGTGGCGCTCTTCCTCGGCCTTTTTGCGGTCGGCAATATCGATGATAAAGCCGCGCAAACCAACGGGTCTGCCTTCTTTAAAAATCGGGGCGGAATGAATCATTACCGGGAAAGTGGTGCCGTCTTTTCGTAGGGCGGTGTATTCATTGATGCTGGTCCTTTCGCCGCTTAAGATTCTGGTAATATTTTGTTTCGCGAGATCACGATCGGCCGAAACGATCATTTCATAGGCACTTAAACCCTGTTTGAGATCAGCGGATGTATAGCCGAAATAGTTATAGGCATTACGATTGACAAAAGTCAGGGTGCCTTCTAAATCCATTTCAAAAATGGTCTCCGGCATCAATTCGGCCAGTTCGCGAAATCGTTCTTCACTTTCTCTGAGTGCCTGCTCTGTTTTTTTTGATTCAGTTATATCCAGCCCGATCGACTGATACTGTTGCAGCGTGCCGTCGTCGTCGAAAATCGCATGATCCGTCCAAGTTTGCCAGCGAAGGTTGCCGTCCGGGGCCAATACCAGATGTTCGTAGCTGACTACGGGCTTTTCCCGGGTTAGCGATTCAAAATGTTGTTTGACCGTGCTTTGTTCTTTTTGCGGAATAAATTGAAAAAAGTTCTTTCCGATCAGTTCTTCACGGGTTTTCTCAAAATATTGACAATAGGCTTTGTTGACAAAAGACAGGGTTCCGTCAGGCAAAAATCGACAGATCAAAGCCGGCATCGTTTCTACGAGCGCACGGTAGCTTTCTTCACTGTCCTTTAAAGCCGTTTCCACTCGGCGGCGCTCTTTCATTTCATCGTTAAGCTGTTCAAATGCCTCGCGGTAACGATTTTCAGACGCTGCGAGCGTCCGTTGGTTGTCGATCAATTCCAGTTGATATTTTTTCTTGAGGCGCTCAAAAAAGAAAGAAGCCACGATGACCAGCAGAAAAACGATGTAAAAACGAAGTTTAAGTTCTGATACCACCAGGATTTCATTGCCCTTGACGTAGAGCTCAAGAACCAGCAGCGTGCAGAACAAAGCCGATACCCAGAGCAAGGCCCGGGCCGCTCCCAGGGCAAAAAACACCAGCACCGTAAAGAGAAAGGCCCACGGCATCCGGCTAAAACTGCCCTCGACGCCCACGGTGTAAGCGATAAAGAACCCGAACAGTAAAAACAGCAAGTTTAAAAAATAGGGGTAGATCTGGCTTTCTTTTGTTTTGTAGCCGGGCCGGTTAATTGCAATAAAAAGGCACAGAAGCAAGACAAACATCATAACCAGAACCGTTCCGATCAGGTAGCGGCCAATAACGAGGTCATAGATCATAAAGATGCCTAAAACCGGCAGGCCGATGATCATAAATACATTGACCAGGTATTTCTGGTATTGCAATTCCATGAAATCGGGGAGACTGGCAGCATCCCGGCTGATAAAGGAAGCCATTTTTCAAATCCTTGTAATAAATATTAAATTTTAGCGGGTTTTTATTTTTGCAGGAGATATTTTATTATACCTTCAAAATAATCAGATGCAAAATTTAATTTAGCACCAGGTTAAACCGCTTTAACCCCAAGAAAGCGCAAATAAAATGTCGAAACCAAAAACCTCCGGCAGCATATCCTTGCCGGAGGCATTCTTTTATGGTTTGTACAAAGGAAATCGAAGTAAATCTCACAGCTAAAAATCAACCGTTGCCGGTCGATGGATCTTGTTATTGTCTTTCCTGCTTTTTACTTGTTTTACCGGGAATTCGGTATTTGCGAAAGAAGTGTGGTGAAATGATGGGTGTGGGTCTGGCCCGAGTGAAGTCCCCCCCTGATTTGAAACTTCATTCCCGGCAATATTGAGGCCGCCGACGGGGCTCAATGGTTCCGGTTGCGGGCCAAACCCATGCTCCACATAAAAACGGGTGATGCTGAAATCACGCCTGTCAAATCATTTTGGCGTCTGTTCGCCGTCGCCGACGATTGTACTGAAGTGTACTTATAGATACTGCAGTTTTGATGCCACGAATAGCGATGGAAGATATTTTTCAGGACAATTGATGTATCATTCTGAAATTTAAATAAATTCTCTCTTTGTTACACCCATTGGTTTCCTCTGCCCGCCACGCAACGGGCGCTTTGACTGTAAAGTAAATTGATAATTTATTGAATTGTGTGTAAAGTTGATTGACATCTTCCGGTTTTTGGGGAACAATGCTGTCAACCTCAGGCCTTTTTCCGACAGGAGTAATCCTATGACAGAGATCAATGCTGAAATCTCCTTGAACAAAGAGGATCTTGATCTGCTCTATGAAGTCTCAACCTCCATTCATTCCATCCATGATCTGGATGAAATGCTTCGCAATGTACTCTCAAAAGTAAAAGAAGTTTTTCAGATCGAAGGCGCTTCGATTGCCCTTCACGATCGCAAGCGCAAAGAATTATATTTTATTCGAACCGTCGAAGAGCAAAAAGGCAAAGCGCTGCAAAAAATCGATGCAATGCGGTTTCCGGATGACTACGGTGTGGCCGGCTGGGTATTGCGAGAGCAGAAGGCGGTATTAATTCCGGATGTTTCCCAGGATGAAAGATTCACACGGCAGCTCGACATCCAGCAAACCCTTGATACCCGCTCCATGATTTGTGTGCCTTTGAAAACCCGCAAAGGCCTGATCGGGGTGCTTTATGCCTTAAACAAGCAGGATGCTGAATTTGAGCATAAGGATCTGCGTTTGTTGGAGATTCTTTCAGGACCCATAGCGGTGTCTATTGAAAATGCCAGGCTTTACGGCGAAGTCCAGCAGTATGCCAGTTCACTTGAAAAAGAAAATCTGCGGCTTAAAACCGAATGCCAGATACGCTTCAATGTGCAGGGCATTATCGGTTCNAGCACTGCGATGCAGCATGTGTTTGCATTGCTGGATAAAGTCATTGACACCAGCGTAACCGTTTTGATTCAGGGTGAGACCGGCACCGGCAAAGAGCTGCTGGCCAGGGTAATCCACTATAATGGCCCCGCAAAGGACAAAAATTTTGTTGCCGAAAACTGCGGTGGTTTGTCTGAAAACCTTCTGGAAAGTGAAATTTTCGGTCATGTCAAGGGGGCCTTTACCGGCGCGATCGCCGATAAGAAGGGACTGTTTGAGCTCGCTGACGGGGGCACCGTATTTCTCGATGAAATATCGGATATGCCCTATGCCATGCAAACCAAGCTGCTGCGGGTGCTTCAGGATGGCCTGATTCGACCGGTGGGCGGCAGCGAGTATCAGCGGGTGAAATTTCGACTGATTTCTTCCACCAACAGGGACCTGCTGCAAGAAGTGAAAAAAGGAAGATTCAGAGAAGATCTTTTCTACCGCATTCAGGTCTTTCCCATTGTGCTTCCGCCGTTAAGAGAACGCAAGGAAGATATTCCGCTGTTAGCCGCTCACTTTATGGGAGAACTTGCTTCCGGCGCCGAGCGGCCCATCGCGCGGTTGACGCCTGCTGCTCTCGAATTAATGATGCAATTTGATTGGCCGGGCAATGTGCGCGAGCTTAAAAATGAAATCGAACGGGCCCTGACCCTGGCCGGAGAGGACGGTGAGATAACAGAAGCCTACCTTTCCGAGCGAATCCGGCAAGCGGCGGACGACGATGGCCCCTCCGCAACGACACCACCGACGATACAGCAGGCCACCGCCCGCTTGGAGCGCAAAATGGTTGAAAATGCCCTGCGCAAATCNGGCGGCAATCGGTCTCAGGCGGCACGCTTGCTGGGTCTAACCCGACAGGGATTGCTCAACAAGATCCGGCGCTATGAAATTGACGCGTAATCGCCAATATTGGGTCGTCGTGTCGTCATTCGGACTTGCAGCTCAATCATGAATATCCCTTGACATGGAATTGTGCCTTGGAATATTAAAATGTTAGCGATACACGATCCTGTATTGAATCTCACATCTTGATCTGACGATGGTATCCCCGCTCACCTCGACTTCTTTTCACTGCCGCTGGCGCTCCTCCTGAATCTCTTTTTTAGCTAGATGACGGCTTCCCTTTTGAGATCAACTCATAAACCGAATTCTTCTGGTTCTCAGTTGCTTTGGCATTAGGCCTTTCATGAATCCTTAAATTATGGGAACGAATGTGCCCTTTAAAAGGAAGGAGGTTAAATCCGATGCCACAAAAGAAAAATGGACCATCAGAAAAGAAAAAGACCAAAAGCATCTCCAGGCGGGATTTCATGAAAAGCGTCGCCGGGGGGGTCATCGCGGCGGGGTTGGGGACCAGTATCATCACGCCGACGGCCCGGGCGGGAAGAAAGAAGCTTAAGATCCTTCAATGGTCTCACTTTGTTCCCTCTTTTGACGTGTGGCTCAAAGACACCTATATCAAAGAGTGGGGGCAGAAAAACGACACCGAGGTCATCATCGACCATATCTCCATTCTGGAACTGCTCGAAAGACCTGCCGCTGAAGTCGCCGCCCGCAAGGGACATGACCTGGTCATGTTCATCCGGCCGCCGGCGGCATTCGAGGAGCATGTGGTCGATTTGGGCGATATCTGCCGGGAGTGTGAAAAATTATATGGCAATCCGATCCCATTTGCCCATCGGAGTACGTATAACCCCAGAACCAACAAATATTTTGGTTTCACTGAAAGCTATGCGCCGGATCCAATCAACTTTCGCAAGGATCTCTGGGATGGCGTGGGGGTATTTCCCAATACCTGGGAAGAGGTGCGCATCGGCGGGGCGAAGATCAAGAAGAAATACGGAATTCCCCTGGGTATCGGACTATCCCCAAAAGACGATGACTCTGAAATGGCTGTGCGTGCGATTCTTTACTCGTTCGGGGGCTCTATACAGGACGAAGAAAGAAATGTGGTCATCAACTCAAAGCAGACCCTGGAAGCCGTTAAATTCGTTCGCGCCCTTTTCAAGGAAGCGATGACCCCGGAAGTGCTGGAATGGAATCCTTCCTCCAACAATCGATTCATGCTTGATGGCAAGGGGTCCCTGGCCCTGAACGCAATCTCCATCACCCGTACCGCCGAGAAGGAGAATCCGGAATTGTCCAAAAAGATCTGGCTGGCCCGATCACCGGCAGGCCCGGTGAGACGTATCGGCCTGGAACACGTCATGTGCGTCTATGTGATCTGGGAGTTTGCCGAGAACATCGAGGGCGCGAAACAATTTCTGGTCGATTATATCGGCAATTTCAGAAAGGTGTTTGTTGCCAGCGAGTTTTACAATTTCCCCAGCTTTCCGGATACCGTTCCTGATCTGAAAAACCTTATCGCCCATGACCTCAAGGCGGACCCGCCGGATAAATACAAGGTCTTGGGCGATGTTCAGGAGTGGGCCACGAACATCGGCTACCCCGGGTACGCCAACGCCGCCATCGATGAAATCGCCGGAACAGGTGTTATCACCGCGATGTTCCAGAAAGCTGCCATAGATGAGGCGACTCCTGAGGAGGCCATCAAAGAAGCAGAAGCGAAGTGTAAGCGTATTTTCGCCACCTGGAGAGAAAGAGGGCTGGTTTAGTTATTAATCTGTTTTACGGATGGCGTCGTAAGGCGTCTCCAGCATGCCGGCTTTGCTTAAACCAGCCAATAGACGATGCCGGTCTGCGAGATTTTTATACTTAAATAGCGAACCTCTCTTCACAAGCGCAATAGTAACAATCGCCGGCAGTGCTTTTTGCAGTTTAGCTATTGTGGCCGCGGCTTCTTTCTTGCGATCCAGCTGTCCCTGTGCGGCAGAAAGCGGAATCAGGGGGACGTAGTTTTCGGGGTTGAGCTTAAGAGCCCTTTCAAAGAACGTCACCGCTTCTTGATACCGGTCCAAATGGAAATGCGCCAGTCCGAGAATAAACAAATAATAGTCCGGGTAGTGCGGGTCGAGCCGCATGGCTTTATCAATATTGTGCAGGGCCTCCTGCGATCTGCCGGCATAAATCAAGGCGTAAGCGATGGCGAGATAACAGTTGGCATCATTGGGATCAAGGGCTAAGGCGCGCTGGGCTTGCGCAATGGCCGTTTCATGCTGCTGCCGGTCAACATGCAACCTGGAGGCGGCCTGGTAGGCAAGGGCCGATGGGTTATGCATGGCCATTTCCAAATATTTTTCGGCGCGATTGTGGGCTTCTACCCATGAGACTCCCAGATTATATGTCCATAAATTATGGGCGCTTTCCCAGTAGGTCAGGGACAGGGCGGCATAGGCCTGGCCGTAATTCGGATCCAGCTCAACGGCCTTCTCAAAACAGGAAACCGCTTCCGCATAATCGCCGGGTGTGCGCCGGACATAATGGGCCCGGCCCTGCAGAAACTCATCATAAGCCGAGGTATTGTCGGTATACTTGCGCGCGACCTGCTCCTTTTCGTCCGATGTCAGTTTCACCGACAGGGCGGCAACAATTTCCCCGGTGATCCGATCCTGTAAGGCAAAGACGTCGCCAAAATGACCGTCATAGCGCTCCGCCCAGAGGTGATGGCCGGTGGTGGCGTCGATGAGCTGGGCGTTGATTCGGACCTGGTCTCCGGCGCGGCGCACGCTGCCTTCGAGGACATAGCGAACGCCGAGTTCCCGGGCAACCTGCTGCACTTTCACCGGTTTGCCCTTGTATGTGAAAACCGAGTTGCGGGCAATCACAAACAATCCGGAGACTTTGGAAAGGTCGGTGATGAGATCGTCCGTCATGCCGTCGCTGAAATACTCCTGTTCCCGGTCGCCACCCATATTGTCGAAGGGTAATACCGCAACCGATGGTTTATCGGGCAGCTCGAGCATCGGCTTTTGCCTGTCAGCGATTTCAGTCCCGGGCGCTTCCGTGCGCCAGTAAAAATACCAGAAGGAAACACCTCCGGCAGCCAGAATGAGAATAGCGCCGGCGCTTAGAGCGATATTGCGCCATATCTTTTTCACGGCCTTTTTGGCTCTGACAACCCTGTGAGCTGCAGCCCCGGGTTGAGAAAGGACCCGGTATACGCGCACCGGCTTGGCAATGTTCTTAACCTCTTGCTCGCCCAGGAAATCATAATTTAAATCCAACTTATTCTCGATCTGATCATAGACTCTGCCGGAAATGCAAATCCCTCCCACGTCAGCCAGGCCTTCTATCCGAGCGGCGATGTTTACGCCATCACCATATATTCGGTCTTCCTCTTCAATAATGTCGCCAACATTGACCCCGATGCGAAACTCCATTTTTCTTTCATAGGGCAATTCGGCATTTCGTTCAGCAAGCTCTCGCTGAACCTCCACAGAACAGTTTACTGCATCCACCGCACTCATGAATTCAGCCAGAAGATTGTCGCCGGTGGTGTCCACGACGCGGCCTCTGTACTGTTGGATAAGTTTTGTCATTAGATTACGGTAGGCATTTAAGGTGCGAACCGTCGCTTCCTCATCATCGTCCATAAGGCGACTGTATCCCGCCACATCGGCGCTGAAAATAGCGGCCAGTTTGCGTTTAAAACCTTCTTCAGCCATGGAGTCATGCCTTTTTTTAAGGTTTTAAAACAGGTCAAACACTTTGAATTAAGCAGGCGCCAGGGAAACAAAGATGAGATGTCAGCTCGGGCTCGAGTCTACGAATGATAAGGCGTATCAGATCAGCGGAATAGAGACGTTCGAATCGTATATTGATATATATCATCAAGTTGCAGGGAGTCAATCCAAATTTATGAGAATTGGCCAAAAAAGGGCCAGCCGAATTTGTGGGGCTCGATCAAGATGAGAAGATATGATACCCTGAAGGCAAAAAGCTGACAATAACGCAGCTTGGCGGGATTCGAGCGGATGGAAACTAGTTGGATAGCAGTGCCCGCCGGACGGTATCAGCCAGGTCTCTCATTACCAGCGGCTTCATCAAAAACGAACGGATACCCATATCGTCGGCCTCATGGCGGGTAAATTTTTCGCTGTAGCCGGTGCAAAGTACGATCGGAATATCCGCNCGAACATCCATCATTTTTTGGGCCAGTTTATCGCCGGTCATGTTGGGCATGACAATATCGGTAATTACCAGGTCGAAGCGATGGGGGTCGGCCTTAAAAAGCTCCAGGGCCTCGACACTGCTGGTTCGCGTGGCAACCCTGTAGCCCAGGCGCTCGAGCATTTGCTTCCCAATTTCCACCAGCGGTTGCTCATCATCGACCATTAAAATGCGCTCGTGCCCCATCGGCAGCGGTTTTACAATTTCGTCTTCCGCTATTATTCTTCGTTTGATGATGGGCAGATACACATGAAATGCGGCGCCCTTGCCCGCTTCGCTTTCAACCGTCACCGCACCGTTATAGGATTTGACAATTCCCTGAACCACCGCCAGTCCCAACCCGGTGCCTTTGCCCTTTTCCTTTGTCGTAAAATAGGGATTAAAAATCTGTTGCTGGACCTCGGGAGAAATACCCTCTCCGCTATCTGCAACCGTCAGTTTCAGATAAGATCCCGCTATGAGGTCCGGTATATCAGCGGCAGCCCTTTGATCGAATTCGACATTTTCCAGACGGATTTCAAGAATCCCGTCTTCTTCGTTGATCGCATGGGCCGCATTGGTGCAAAGATTCATCAGCACCTGGTGGATCTGGGTCGGATCAGCTTCTATGACCCCGGTATCTTTTTCGATGTGTTGCTGAATTGATATCGTGGTCGGCAGAGAAGCCCGCAGCATCTTGATGGCCTCTTTGACAATATGGGCCACCTGTATGGGCTTGCGTTCCTGTTTGTTCTGACGGCTGAAAGCCAGAATTTGCTTGACCATGTCCCGGGCGTGCTTGCTGGCGTTGAAAATCTCTTTTAAATTCTGTCTGATCTCTGCATCGACATTTCCATTCATCAATATCAGCTCGGTGTAACCGATGATGACTGAAAGAATATTATTAAAATCGTGGGCGATCCCGCCGGCCAGCGTCCCGATAGCCTCCATCTTCTGGGCTTGCTGCAGTTGATATTCGAGGTTTTTCTTTTCCTCTTCAGCCAGCTTTCGCTCCGTGATGTCGTGTACNACAACCGTTGCGCCTTTTGGTTTTCCATCGGCGGTATAAATAAGATTTGAATTTATCAGCACACAGAATTCGCGGCCGGTTTTTGCCCGGACAGTGAATTCAGCCGATGCCGGCACCTTCCGGCCTTTAAAGATGTTGTCCATGCGTTCGATAAATTTTTTCTGGCTGTCTTCCGTCATAATATCCAGTGCACTCATGGACAAAAGTTCCTGTCGGGTATAGCCGGTGTACTCACAGATGACATCATTGACGCTGACAAATTTTCCCTCGATAAAATCAACTTCGTAAATGCCTGCCGGCGCATGATTGAGCAGCTGTCGGTACCTTGCCTCACTTTCCCGCAGAGCCAATTCCGATTGTTTTTGTCTGGTGATGTCGCGTGCAATCCCGCGAAATCCAATCGGATTTCCCTCAGGGTCCGTCACCAGCGACACAGAAGCGTCCACGTGACTTTTAGAGCCGTCGCTTTTGGTAATTTCCCAGTCAAATCCTTTTGTGGGCTGGCCGGTTTCGTACACCTGATTAAAGGTTTGAAACACCTTTTTNGCGTTTTCTTCGTCCATATATTGCCGGTTGTTCATTCCGGCCATCGCCGNCGCTGAATACCCGATTAATCGGCACAGGGCATTATTGAAAGAGGTGAAATTGCCTTTGAGGTCGACTTCAAAATACCCGTCTTCGATATTGGCCAGAATGGCGCGGGATTTTTCTTCGCTTTCACGCAAAGCGGCCTCGGAATCAGCCATCCTGATCGCTACCCGGACCACGGCATAGGATATCAGGGGGGTGATAATTGCCGGGAAAGCGATGCATCTGATAATCGCTGCCGAATGGATATGACCTGAAAACAATGACAGACCGATTTCCAGCCCCAGAGATCCGATAATTGAGATCACCGTTATGGCCAGAGCGGTCGGTGCCGCCCCCATTTTTTGGATCCATTTTAGAATCATCAAGAATGTCCGGTTTTTCTCTGGGAAAGATTAAAAATAAATGTTGCCCCGGGTCCTGTTTGATTGCAGGCTTTCGTTTAAAAGCTTCTGCAAAAATTATGCAACTTCTTGTCCGGGTTAATTAATAACGAATATCTGACCTAATAATTTGATAAGATTCAGATAAATCTTGCTTATAGTATCGGTCGATTGAAAAAATTCTTGAAAAATTCGTTGAAAAATTGACGTGAGCAGCAAAAGTTGACTTCCAGGCCGTTGAGCTCATCTGCGCTGTCATTCATATAGGTTTGCATCGTGCAACTTTTTGGAATTCTACGGTTTTCGTGACAGGGCCAGTTCTTTGCCCCTGTTGAGATCCACCTCGATTTCAAATGAATAGTCCATCATTTCCTGCACCACCACAACCATCAGGGTGTTGATTTCTCCCTGAAAGCGGGCGGCGGCCGATGAAGAAGAGCTCATGGATTCACTGGAAGCCAGTGACCGTCCGGTTTTGTCAAGCGCGAAAAGCCTGGCGGATGCACCGCCGCGAAAGGTGACTTTGGCCACATCTTTTTCAAGGCGGTTCAACTTCACCAGAATGTCGTCGGATTCCCTGACGGAGATGGGCTTGCCGGATATAAAGTGCAGTTTTTTCAAACCGGTCGGCAGGGTGATATTAAAACGAATTTTCGCAGTCCGCAGCGCTTCGGCAGGGGTACCCGGTTGAACGTTCAGGTCGATATTGCCGGGTGAAACACTGCCCGGGTTGATGATATTTTGAAACCGGTTTTCTTCGAATCGCATGATGCTGGCACCATCTGCCGATAGGACATCCAGCACCTTATAGGTCATCTGGGACAGCGCTGCATTGGGAATTTCCAGAGTGTCGAGCTCCAGCGTCATGCGGGTCTGGTCGCCTAAATCCAGGTAATTTACTGGANACAGGCGCTGTTGAACCTCAGCGGGGATCGTTTTTTTCAGGCTGTCGATATCGACATTCGTTGACAGATTCGGTGGCGCGTCATAACGGGTCACAACCGGGCCTTCACTGGGTTTCAATTCCATGCTCTGGGCAAAGAGCTGGCCAAGGGTGGCTTCCGAAAGAGCGGCCCAAAACGCTTTGTCATGCTGTTCTTTCCAGTTCAACTCAAGTGTCAGGCGGTTATTTTTGTGCCCGACTGTATGCCGGTAGCGGGGATCGTTAAACAGCGCGATCAATTTTAAAACCATGCTGTCCACATTGAGATCATTCGGTTTTCCCGACTGCAGCTGCCGATAAATGCGGCTACCGTCCACCCCCTTGCGAAACTGCTGGGCATAACGCAGCACCCGACCGTTGGTTTCGTCCAGACGGAATCCGATCACCAGGGATTCAACGCTTTTCAATGGTTCGGATAATTGTGCCAGTACCCCGCCGCCCATTACAGCCACCATGGAGGCCAGGGGATTTTGCTGCAATGCGGGGTGGCTTTGCATTTGTTTCTGCAAATCATTGCTGAGGTTTTCAGGAATTCGAACCGCCAGCGCTGCCAGGTCCTTCGGACCTGCGGTTGATGTGATCAATTTCGCCACCCGGGAGGTGAGCACCGTGTCCTGTCCATCCTGGAAGGCCCGGTATAAATCTTCCGGTGCAAAAATCGCAGTATTACCCTCAAACCGAATCCGGTAGCGATCGATCGGAAACTGGTTCTGCTTGTCTTTGGGAATGGCGTCTTTATTGATGCGAAAGACGCCGTCTGATACCGGTTCCAAAAACTGGATATAACTTCCTTGAGATTTCAGCTTTTTTTCGAGGCTTTGGCCCTTCTGACTTTCGGCTAGAATCACCGGCAGAAGAATGTGTTCAGGATCCGGATAAAGGTAAAGCTGGAGCCGGCTTAATCCGAAAGATCGAAAAATCCCGGCGGCCATCTTGTATTTTATGTCTTTTTTGTCCTCGGGAAGGTTCCGGTCGACGGCCCCCATCAGCAGCGGGACATTGATTTTGAGGGCCATAAAGGGTTCCCGGTGAAATTCCCGGCGGGCAACCGCCGCGCTTTCCTGCCGTTTAACCGGTGGTTCCTTTTCTTTTTTGAAAATATTGCCTGCCCTGATTGTTTCTTTGGCCTTTTCGCTTAACTTCGATCCGCTGTATAAAATGCCGATACAGAAGACCATCAAGACTGCGGCTGCCGCCAGAGCCCAGGGCTTGCGCCACACCGGGGATTTGGAGGACTCAACATTCTGAATGATCGGGACTTGCGGCACCGGTTGAACTTTTGACTTTACTGTGGATTTTTGTGGTTTTACCTTTTGGGTGATTTCATCCTTAAACGCGAAATCCAGTCCGGCAGCCGGGGTTAGCGAAAGATTGCGGCCGCAGGCCTTGCACTTGGTGGTGGTCACCCCCGCTGGAATCTTGGCCGCGTTGATGCTGTATTTTTTGCCACAGTATAAACAGGTGATCTCCCGTGTTCCCGTGGTCGGCTGAACTGTTTTGGCCGGATCCGGTTTGGCCGGAGCATCGGTTTTGGGCTTTAGTGAAATCGCATGGCCGCAAGATTTGCATTTGGTGCTCGCCACCCCCGGCGGGATGGATTTCGGGTTGATCTCATATTGTTTGCTGCAATACTGACATATGATTTGCATCATCTCTGCTTTGGGCGGCGGCTTTTGTGCCGGCCTAAGAGATGGTTTCGACGACTGATCCGCTCGAGGCGGTGGCGTTTGAGGCGCACTCTGGCGCAACGGGATTGAATTTCCGCAGGCCTTGCATCGGGTGACGCTCACGCCGGGTGGAATCTTGCTCGCATCCACATTGTAGCCTTTTTTACATTTTGAACAGGTGAGTTGCATGGTTATTTAACCTTTAATCTGTGATCAAAATCATTTCATATAATCCAAAGGTTCGGTTACTTCTCAGATACGTGTGCTTATAGGTTGGTATCGGTATTTGAGGTTCGAACTTGAGGCAGAATTCAGATGGGGAAGTCCATCTGAACAGTGAATGGGTATTTGTTAATTGTTATCAGATTTCAGAGGGTTGGCTGAAGATTCTGAATTATCAGACAGCCAATAATTGAAGAGCCGCTAAACTTTATTGTCATGCCCGCGCCAGACTACATCCAGATATAAAAGGAAAATTTCTGGATTCAGCTGGATTTTTATCTAAATCGGTTTTAGAGCCCCAGATTATGTTTGAGACCAAGGCGTGATTCGATTCAAAAGCGGAGCGTACACGGTAGTACGCGAGCATTTTGAATCGGATCACAACACAGGCATCGGACATTAAATGGGGTTATAAAACCGATTTAATTGAATTGTTTGAGATATTCCTCCCATTCGATCGGCAGGAGCTGTTTTTTGGCGGTATTGCATGTTTTGCAGCAGGGCACCACGTTGTTCCGGGTGCTCTGGCCGCCGCGGGAAATCGGGACGATGTGATCCATGGTCAGCGATTTCGGCGGGGTTGTCCGCCCACAGTAGTAGCATTCGCCTTTTGCCAGCCGGCGTTTCCACCACTGGGACTCCCGGAGCTCACGGGCCTTGCGGCGTTCGCGCTTTAGGTCCGCTTCTTCAAGATTGTAGGCAAACGGCTGGATGGTCTTCTGTTTTTTCATATTTTAGTGTTTGGTGTTTTGTATTTCGTGTTTGGTGTTTGGTGTCTTGAAAACGGATACACCTTCCTCTATTTCAAACTAAACACTAAACACCAAACACGAAACACCCATTTAATTAGCCTCTTTGGGGTTTCAGCCAGCCTTTTTACTTAAGGTTATTGAAAGCCAACTGTGAATTTCCCTTTTTAAAATTGCATAAAACGCATCCGAGCCACCGAGGCCCCGGCGGCCGAAAAAATAATTGATTTCCAGCATCAGCGGCTTGATGTATTGCCTGACCGGGGCAAAAACGACATCGAAGCCGGCCAGATTGATACCGGTTTTGTTGCAAAGATTTTTTACAAATACCTTCGCAACGTTTTGCCGCTCCGGCTCAATTGCGGCATCGATACGTGCGCCGCGGGACACACTGGACATAAATTCGTTGCTGTCCTCTTGAATCCGCCAGTATGAAACCAGGGTCCGGCCGATGACAGCCACCCGCAGGGTTTTGCCTGCGGTTGGCACGTATTCCTGCAGCAAAAAGCCTTTTTGACCCGAACGCTCAAAATCCGCGGCTTTTTGCAAAACGTTTTTAAGGTCCTGCCGGGTATTTATCAGAAAAACGGTTTCGCCTTCGCCCCCCCAGTCAAATTTAAACACGCACGGCAGCTCAAAGGCAATATTTTTCGGGTCATCGCTGTGCTGCTTCCTGAAATCAGCGAGCGAGGGATAGGTTTCGGCGTGCGGATGGGCCGTGCCGTTTGTTTGAAACAGCCTCGTCTGGCCGATTTTGCCGGGATACTTGAAGCGGGCTTCATAGTCGGGAAATACATGCCGGCAGTGGTCTCTGGCCATTTCATACAGGGATTGACGGCATCCCTGGGGCAAAACGACAGCTGCAGCCGCTTTAATGGCGGCCATATCATCGGCGTCGGGCTCCCGGCCGGCGCAGATGATGTTTTTGTCGGCCTCAAACATGGGATGAAAAGATACTATCATATCAGGCGCTTGCGTTGTAGGTCCTGTAACCTTTGGTGAGCCAGCCGATGATGGCTTCCAATTGGACCTCGGCAACTTTGATGGGCTTCTTCCCAAATATCTTTCTAAAGCGATTGATAATACCGAGCATCAGTAACATCGATGTTTTCGTCACTTCTAAATCGGGTATAAAGATTTTGGCTTCTTTGATGAGGGTCTCTTTGAGGTATTTTACATCGTCTAACTTCCCTGCTTTGTCGGCTTCGGCAAAAACGTTCCACCAGGTTTCGTAAGTATTCATCGTATCGTCTGGAAAATTTCGTGCTTCCTCGTCTTTCAGACAGCCGAAATGTGCCAGGCAAATTCTCTCGCATTCCAAGCGTTTTAACTTGTTCACCGCTGATTTGAAACCGTCAGGATTCCAGAACGGTGGCATGAAGGGCGGAAAATTCAGCACACTTTCAACCCTGTACCCGACCGAATCTCCAACGAAAACCGTTTTTTTTCTTTCATTGTAGATTGCAATATCATCGGCGCAGTGTCCCGAAAAATCAAGTATCTTTAATTCAAGCCCTCCCAGATCAATTGTCTGCCCATCCCTGAGCGGCTCCACGTCTGGAATATTTTCGAATTTATGCTTCTCATCTAAAACTTTGTTCCAGGATTGATCTTTCAAGTTCGATATTGCCTTTTCGGACGCCAAGACCGTCATTTTTTTATTCCTTTTTTCTGCTTCTCGGCACAGGATTGGGGTGCCCTGCGAGTGATCGAAATGCGAATGTGTGAGGATGAGGATATCCGGCGGAAAGGACCCTATGGAGTCAAGCGCTTTGACAATGTTCTTTGCCTCGGTGCGGGTGCCGGAGTCGATCAGGCATGACTTATCCGCTTTGAGGAAGTAAACGGCTCCTGCTCCTCTTATGCCGAACAGTTCGAGGTCGATCAAAAAAGTGTTTTCATCAATTTTTGCGATATTTTTAGCGCCCATTTTCGTTCTCCTTAAATAAAATATTTAATTTTCACAATGGAGGCTTTTTCCCGGAAATTCGCTGAAATGACAAATTGTGCGATAGGCTATTTTTTGTTCTTAAATACGGTTCGAAAGCCCGGAAAAAACATCGGTATCCGTTTTCGATATTCAATATAATCCTCACCCAGCCGTTTGATGAGTTCCGGTTCCTCAATAACTTTTAGTTCCCAGACATTAATCAAAATGAAAAGCGGCGTGAAAACAACGAGTAGAGAAACAGATCCAAGTAATACACCAAAACCAAAGAGCAGCGCAAATATGCCGGTCAGCATGGGGTTGCGCATATAGGCGTACGGACCTGTTGTGACCAAGCGGGTTGGAGGATTGAAAGGAACTG
>JGI2160J19893_10000174_pt1 | contig 21937 bp, 29 predicted proteins | sample DeeMarSeWOR28_12_FD_19893 | JGI IMG/M metagenome (IMG submission 19893)
GTCTGCAGATTATCATGGTCCGTGCGGGCCATTGGCTTGCGGCCAAAAACGGTTTGTCGGGATCGGAAGCTTCCTCGGCCAGGCGCTGAATAAGCTGATCCCTGGGAGTTAATACCTCGTTGCTAATTTGCGTTGCATAGCTTTTATCGGCCTGCATAAAAACCAGTGATGCCACCATGATAGCGACAAAAACCAGACCACGTTGGCCGGTAAAATTCAGTGCTTTGACTGATTTGTTAACCGCGATTAACGCAGGTATTCCCCGATATAGTAATAACGTCACAGTAATCATGGCCCAGTTTTCATCGGCCGCGCTTAGCCCGAGGAAAATACTGAGCAATAACATGCTGCCCATGAGATTTTGTGACAACGTTTTAATATCCCGATAAATGATCAATATCAGGAGCACGGCGACAATTGCGCCGGCGATCCAGTGCTCCAGGTAGGGTTCTCTCAAGTTATAACCCATGATGGCGTTATGTAACGAAGTTAGCGGGTTGCTGCCCCAGGCAATATCAATCCAACCTGTTTGCATGGCCAGAATGACCGCGCTGGTGATACCAATGCCTACCCATACCTGTTTCTTCTGTTTAGCGGATTTCGGGTTTTTATGCCATTGCCAGGCAAGCGCCAACGGATAAGCCAATCCTATGGGGTGTAATGTTATGGATACCGCGATCACCAGCATTTGCGTGAAATAAAGGCTGCTGATGCTATGAGGCGATGCGCGATACTTTTTATCAAGAAACAAACCGGCACCAAACACGCTCAGCAAGAAAGGGCCAATGCTGATGGTGTCTGCACAGTAAATAAGGACCGGGGTGATAAGAAACAAGCCGGTAGCAATCAGGGCAGATTCTTCGCCTTCGGTTTCCCGGCACCAGTGAAAAAGAAACAGGGCTGCGATAAAACAGAAAATCAATGTAAAGACTTTAGCGGCGATCATGCTTCCCGGCCAATAGAGGCCTAATGGTATGAACAACAGGGCACGAAAGTCAGGACCACCATATGTGGTCACTGGATTGATGATCTGATCGGAAACGGACCAGTTCAGTAGCAGTGCCATAGCGGCGCCTTCATCCAGATTGTAAGCGTTGAACCTGACCAGCTGAAAACCGATAACAGCACCGCCCCAAATACAAGCAATTAACAAATACCAGACTGACTTGGGGATACGTTCAAACATGACTCGGTGGCCTCAACTTTATTTTATGATTTAATTCAGATCGTATATCGACACTGAGTGAATTTATTTCCACTAAAGGTGTGTCCCTTTTGGAGTGGTGAATTCTACATCAAGTCAATTGGTGCTGGAACCGCTAAACTAATATCAATTAAGCAACCAATCTATTGAAAAACCAGTTGCAGCATTTTGCCGCCGGTTTCATCGGCCAGTTTTTGGTAGGCGTATATAGTGTCTGGATTCTGCTTGCCAATAGGTATGGTAAATACCGGGCTGGGTATCTCATAAGGATGGATTCTATCATCACTGGGTTCGTCGCCAATCAACAGATAAGCGCCAGGAATGGGTGCTTCGCGAACGGCGTGTCGAAATGCCTTGCCGATGGTTTCTTCAGAGCCGATAAATGGTGCTCCGCTCATCAGGTTATCGAACATGCTTCCCATGGTGCCCTGATAGGTCGCTGCGGTTCCGTCAGAAAACCAGGTTATTGCATCGAGTTTTTTCCCGGAGCGTATGACAATGACGCGTAGCACCGGGATTAAAAAAGTTGTTGCGCCATGCATGGAACCAGTGCCATCCACCATTAAATGGATGCTTTCACCTGGAATGTCTTTCAGGCCTTTTACAAATAAATCAAAATCCTTACGATTTTTGCTGCCTTTTTCCAGGCCGACGGCCTCCAGCGCGTGCTCCATTTGGGACTCAACCGTCATATTCGCCATGCTGTCGAGATCGCCTAATAATCGGCGATTAATGGATTCGGCGGTTTCCAGTTTTTTCTGTAACTCGGCGACGCTGGCTTTCAATTGTGGCAGCTGATTTTCTTCGGCAAGTTTAGAGGTGATCATAATGGTGACCAGCAGGAATACAAACGTCGCCAACATCAAGAGTGCGATATCTGAAAAACTCTCATGTATATTGGTCGATGATGAACGTTGCTTTTTTACCATAGTCTTATAAAACGCGAATTGGCTGGTGAGAGACAACCGTTGAGACTATCAATCAGTTTTGCGAAAACTTTTTTTGAGCACTTTCCACCACGCGCCACGATTCATTCGCTTTAGTTGGAATTCCTGGCGCAGGGAATCCAGGTATTCTTTACGTAATTTTATGGTTTCTTCCAGGGAGTGCGGATTGGTTTCCCTTTTATGCAATTCAGCCAGTTCTGTAGTGAAATCCGAGACGACAGTTTTTGATTCATTCAATACTTTCTTCAGGTATTCAATTTTCTGTGTTAGTAACTGTATTTCCTGATTTAATACCCGTACCTCACGCTCCGCGGACGGTTTAAAATCGGCAGAACAATATACCAGGCAAATGCGTGTCAGGGCATTTTCCAGGCTATCTACTCCATTTTCGTCGATATAACCATAAACTCGAAGCAGTACGCCGCCAAGAACAGAACCAAGTAGGGTGGTGTAAAAGGCAGTGCCCATGCCGCCCATCGCGCCTCGCAAGCCACGCAGTAGCTGTTCCTGATCCTGGCCTAGCGCCTCCAGCGAGCTGGTAAGTCCCGTGAGCGTAAGGGTGAGGCCAACAACGGTGCCAACGAGACCGAGAGTGATTAATAAATTGCCAATGACCTCCAATGCGTGGGCGGTCCTGCGGTACAATGCAAATTCTACTTCGACTAATGCCTCAACATTTAATTCGCCATTGTTGTTGATCACGGTTTTCAGCGAGTCAAAAAAATTGGCAACACAGAGTTGTTTATTACTGTCTTCAATTCCCAGCCAGCCTTTGGTTTTCGCGATTGTCTCAAGGTAATCCACCCGTACCGATTCCAGCGTGAGTAATATCGTGAGAACAAAACTGGTCACGATTCCCATGCCAAACAAAGCGATAATCCCCCATGTGATTCGTGAGGGATCATGTTGTACAAATTCCCAGACTTCGGTGTCCTGGTACATGCTGGCGTATATCACAATAGCCACAGCACTCCAGACAATCCATAAAACCAGGGCTCTATAGCCGCGTTGAATCATGATGTTCAATCCAGGTGTGTCAATACTCGAGTTTTTTGATCAAGTATAAAGAATAAAGTTTTTATTTTTGTGTGTTTTTATTCTGCTGTTGGGTTACACAGCTTCTTTTTTCGTCGCTTAGTATGATTGGTTGTATAGGTACAGGTCAAATTATCCTGTGTGTTTACAGGGATATAAAGTTGTGTAAGTATACGGGGCTGCACGAAAAAGAATAAAGCATCTAAAGTTGCTCATATACATAACATAGATGTCTGCTATTACTTATTTTATATTTAAATCGATGATAGCGGCATCGCAGGCAGCATAAGAGCATATTGTTGGCCTATAAGTGGATGAGTGGTATAGTAGCCGCCACAGTTGTCACATACCTTGTGTCATGATATAAAAACGCCCAATTTAAAATTAAAAAACGGGTAATTTGAGGAGGGGTTCCATGTCTACCGGTGAAATATTTATTACCTACGCAATCGTAACAATCGTAGCTTTTGGTGTTGCTGGCTACATGCTTAAGAAAAATTCATAATAAATAATTGTTTCATTATAGTTTCTAAAGTTTTCTCGCCACATAAAAATCCAGCAAACAACGAAACGTTAGGGTTAGTGCAGGGTTGAATGCAATAGATAATATCGTGGCGTGCGACTGACATAACATACAGTTTAAATACAACAACGAGTAATGTTAGAGCTGGCGGAATTTTAATTCGGGAGGGTGTTTCCAATGCGACGTTCGACAAAAATAACAGCAATTCTTGCAGTTGCGGCACTGGTGTCTGCTTCTAGCAGCTTTGCTTCAGAGACCATGTCTTATAGTGACTTCGGGGATTTGGAAAACGGCAAAAAAATATTTAATGAAGGTAAGGGTGATGTTCCTGCATGTACCAGTTGCCACGGCAATGAGGGGTTAGGTGATGATGCGATGGGTACGCCTCGCCTGGCTGGTCAGGGTGTGATGTTTCTTATCAAGCAACTAGAAGACTTTGCAACTGATAAGCGTCAGGATACCACCATGTTTATCATGAATAACAATGCAAAAGGTTTGAGTCCGCAAGACCGCAAAGATGTTGCAGCTTACGCGGCAAGCCTCGGTGGGCCGAAAGTTGGCTCTGACATGACGGCAGTCAAAGAGTTGGGTTCTGTGCCCGTTGGTGTTCGTTACCTGGGTAAAGATCTGGCGCAATACGGTTCTGAGGAACGCGGTATTCCTGCCTGCCATTCTTGCCATGGTTATAATGGACGCGGCGCGTTCCCGGTTTACCCGCGCCTGTCAAACCAGAAATACGTTTATCTCGTCAATCAGTTGAAAAAATGGCGCGATGGTTCGCGTGCCAACGATCCAATGGCGCAAATGCAAAGCGTTGCCAAGAAACTGACTGATGAAGACATCTACAACGTCGCAACGTTTTTGACTTCAGCGGAAGAGACCACTATCGGTAACAACCGCGTACCAGAACAAAAATAAGGATCAGTTTGTCCGGATAAGCTTGTTTGCGCAAGCAGAAAGAGATGGCGAGCTCGCGGGCCTGGATATGGCTACTGGTAAAAAATAAAAAAGGGCGGATAAAAATCCGCCCTTTTTTGTCTACGGTATAAAGCAATAGTAAGGGGTTTGGAAAAACTAGATATATTTTCTTCAGATTATTTCCTTAGTAGCTAATGCGATGGGTTTTTATTGAAAGAGACTGCTCGTAATTAGCTGAGTGATAACATGTAATTATTAAGCGGTAGAGTCGATGAGCAGTAATAAAAAATCTTTAAAAACGGGTGAAAAAGTATTATTTGGCATTGCTGGAGTCTTTATAGTACTTGCCATTATTGCTTATATCATCCTGGAAATGTATCGGTTATCGTCTGATACACCAATATTTGAGTCAAAGACCAGTTTTGATTTCAGCGAGCAAGGTGCTGTGGGTTCCGCTTTGTTTCGTGAATCGCGATGTACATCCTGTCATCGGGCATTACGTAACGGTACCAACATGGGATTATCGCTTGATGGTGTGGGTTCTCTAAGAACGAGCGAATGGCTGTATAACTTCCTGAAAGATCCTGAGCAAACCTACGGCGCGCCTACAATTGATCATGGGGCAGCGCCAAAAGAAGCTGCCTACGTAGCGAAATTGCCAGATGAAGATTTACGTGCGATAGCGCAATTTATATCAGAGCTGAAAGCCGAACAGGGCTCCGCTTCCGCGCCGATGCCCCCGGATGGCCGCTCAGAGTTCATCGATAACATGGTAAAAACCTGGGCGCCAAAGGAATGGAAAGATAAATACAGCGACGTTCGTGAAAAACAACCAGCACCAAGCGAATGAGGAAAAAAAAGTGTCAAACGCAGTTACAGAGCCTTGGGCGCAAGATACCGAATATACCAAATACATCTTGTGGTTTATTTATGCTTGTATCATCTACAGCATTATCGGATTTACTTGGGGTGCGCTAATGGGTGGTATTGCGGACTTCAGATATTTTGTGGATCACCGAATGCATGGCAATCTAATCGTTAGGGCGCATACTCATATCAATTTACTGGGGTGGGTAGAAATGGCGATATTTGCGGCNGTTTATTATATTGTGCCGCGATTAGCAAAGCAGCCTATATACAGTTTAAAGCTGGTCAAAGCTCACTTCTGGATTCATAATTTTGGCCTGATAGGTATGGTGGTGTTTTTTACCGCAGCAGGTATCCTGGGTGGGTTAGCCAGTATTAATTCTACGCCTGATCAAATTGAGAGTACCGTTAAACCGTTGCTGGCAACTATGGGAATGTTCGGAACCCTGGTACTTTTGGCGAATTTCATTTGGGCATATAATCTGTTTAAAACGTGTGCCGGTTGGAGAAAAAACTGATGTTTAACTATGTGCATATCCGTACTCTCATATTGCTCCTTTTAGCAGTTGGGACTTTTGGATGTTCGATCGATGATAGTAGTTTGAAAGTAGGTATGAGCGCACCTAGCCTGCGGACCAAAACGTTAGCTGATGTCAATGGTGACTTCAGCCGTATTACAACTTATCGCTATCCCGATGAACGTATGTATCAGGTATCGCTCGACGAAGCCCTGGCATCAGATAAGCCAATTATTCTGGAGTTCGCGACACCGGGGCACTGCACGATGTGCGATAAACAGCTGCAAATGCTAAAAGCCTTATTGGCAAAATATGAGCAAGACGTCATATTTTTGCATATGGACCAATATCAGAATCCGGAAGCCTTTAAAGCATTTGGCGTCATTGGAGATCCATGGACTTACGTTATAGATGGTGGGGATATAGTCAGATTTAAACAGCCGGGACGCATGTTGTATAACGAGTTAGACATGATTATCGCAGGCTTATTACGCAGCGAATCCGCTGCAAATGCCGCGCAATCAACACAACAGGGTGAATCAACATCCTCGGGAAATGCGGGATAGCGAGTTTTTAGTATTATAAGGCAGTAGTAATGGCAAAATCAGAACGATTTGTATTAATGCAAGACCGTAAAGGTGTGGCCTGGGACCTGTTGATGTACATTCCCACGGTATCTGGTCTGGGAATTGGCGCATTTATTTTCTGGTATCAACCCAATCATGCGCTCGCTTACCTCTTGTTTTTTCTGGCGTGTTTTTTCTTTTATCAGGGATTGCACCGCGTACTTGGTCGTTTGATGCTATTGCCAAATACGCCAGTAGCTCTGGATGTCAACAAACAGCGTGTCCAACTGGAATTGCGTAACGGTAAGATTATCGAGCTGGTAAAAAATGTACGATATTTTTCCGATTATGCGGGAAAATCATTTGGTCTTACCGGTTTGGATACCTCAGGGGTAAAGCGCCAGTACGTATTCCATAAAGGGCAATTTAACAACCAAACCGAGTATCAGAAGCTGGGTGGTACCCTGAAAGTTTTTGCATAAACTGAGGCATATATAAGGCATAAGATAGTTCTTATACGTAAAATTGCTGATATTGCGTACGTAATGGAAGCAGGTTTAAAACCATAGTGCATCAATAGTACGATATGGTGATGGTTAAAAATATAAGAATCAACGTTTTCTTCGCTGCCTGACGATATCAAGCCCCAGAAGAACCAATATCACAGCGCCGATGATTACCGCTGTAACGATGGCAATTTTTTCTGTTTCTGGGCTAACTAGGCCGCCTATAAACATGTGGATTGAATAACCCAGTATAAATAAGGAACTTATCGCGACAAAAAGTAGAATAATAACTTCTTTCATTTTTGATTTAGCTCAATGTTTTTCTTGAATACCGTTGGATTGTAATAACCGAACAACAGGAATCGGCGATTTATAACACAGAATTAACAAACCTGTGTAAACCAGTCGGGAAAACTGGGGAAAATAGGCTTAAAACGATAAAGGCAATGAATGCATTAATAAAGTCCATTTTAGGCTTGACCTGATGTATGACATATGACACGATTTCGAGCCAATATAACCTGCTTAAAAGAATAGGTTTCAAGCAGGGTGGTTAGTGAGGTTAAAAATAAAAATATTGAAGTCGTTCTTGGGGAACCTCTTCTAAAATAAGAACAATTACAATTCTTTTAGTCGCAGGCAAACACACGACAAGATACAAAAATAACAGAAACTGATGGTCAGTTAGTTAGGGTTACTCCTAGAAAGAATTACAGATCTATCAAATTCAATAACAATATTATTAGAATTGCTGAGGAGGTCAGGGGATGAAAAATCCATTTATACTTTGTTTTGTATCCGGCATGCTTACTGGTATGGGTAATGGTAGCGTGTTCGGAGCCGCATTAATGTGCTTTTTGGGACGCGGTAAGTTCGAAGATTGGGGAGGTTGGTTTGGAGATGCCTACAATCCTGTGACCTTTACCGGTTTTATTGACTGGGCGATGATTATCTTCGGTGTAGCGTTCTATATCACACTCCATGTAGCAGTTAATCGTCATAACGCTTTAGAACGCCAAGCTGCTGGCTAAACCTGTTCAATATAGAAATCTACTTATAATTAATTAAACAAGATAGAGGTCAACGCCATGTCAATGTTTGCAACAATTTTCTGTATAGCGCTCGCTTTTTCGAGCATGTGGTTCGGGTGGTATTTGTTAATGCCTCGTGACAGTCTGAAAAATCAAAGTTAATTAATGGATTGTACGTAAATAGAATATTTGTTGGGGAGGGGTAGTTAAATGTTTAAATATCTTTTTGCTAAAAACGAAGATATACCACCAGGTTCGGCGGCTATATTCTTCGGCTTTTCGTCCATTCTTTGGTTTATCGTCGGAACTGGACTAGGCTCATTCAACGCAGCGAAGCTCGCGTTTCCTGATTTTGTCACCGGTATCGAAATGCTGTCATTCGGTCACATGCGCCAGGTACATGTATTGGCGGTTATTCTTGGCTGGATATCGATGGCATTCGCTATGGCGATGATGTACATCACACCAGCTTTGGGTAACACCAAATTATGGTCAGAGAAACTGGGTGTCTGGAACTGCTTTATCTGGAACCTCGGTCTTGGTTTAGGTTTAACCTTGCTGTGGTTTGGTATGTCATCTGGTCGTGAATATTCCGACATGATCTGGCCAATCGACCTGGCGATCATTTTCGGTATTTTGACACCGCTGTGCTTGAACGTTGCTATGACGATCAAAACTCGTCGTACTCAAGGTATCTACACCACGAACTGGTTTTTTGGTGCAGCGACATTCATGGTAATTATCGTGTTCACTGTAGGTAACTCACCTGAGTTCTTCCAGTTGACTGGTTTGACAGAAGCGTACCTGACCTGGTGGTTTGCCCATAACGTATTAGGATTGTGGATCACCCCGGTTGCAGCGGCAATTTCCTACTACATTGTACCGAAAGTTACTGGTAATCCACTTTATTCACACCGTATTGGACACTTGCACTTCTGGTCTGTTGTGGTGTTCTACTCTACACCTGCGGCGCACCACTTGATGTCTTCTCCGCTGCCAGAGTGGTTGAAGTCTTTTGCTTCTGTAGAAGGCGTATTAATTCTGGTGCCGGCAATTGCTTTCGTATCTAACTTGCTGCTGACCATGACAGGTAAGTGGAAAATGTTTGTGGAAAACGTCGAAATTAAATTCACTATTACGGGTGTGTTGATGGCAATTCCATTGAACATGCAAGGTGGGTTTCAGCAAACCCGTGCGATCAACTGGTACATTCATGGTACAGGCTGGATCGTTGCTCATGCTCACCTGGCACTATTAGGGTTCTCTACCTTCCTTGAGGCTGCAGCGGTTTACTACGGATTACAAACTCTTTTGAGACGTAAACTGTATTCATTGGCACTGGCCAACTTCCATTTCTGGATGTTGCTGGTCGGTTTTACTACCTACTGGATCTCCATGACTATCGCAGGTCTGATCCAGGGCGCTGGTAAAATCTATGAAGTACCGTACATCGACGTGGTAATCGCAGAGCATCCCTACATGATTGCGCGTTGGGTCGGTGGAACCATGGTATTCCTGGGTAACTGTGTATGGCTATTCAATATGTGGAAAACAATGCGTCAAGGTACTGTGATACCTGCTGGACGTTTGCCACACGAATTGGCCTACGAACGTTAATAAATAAAAGAATTACTTGGGAGGATTTAAACCATGGCATTTAGAGAGTATACAATTGGAGCCCGCATGTTCGGGCTCGCCTTCGGAACTTCGATGTTCATCACGCTGTATATGCCCGCTACCGATATCCGTAACGTATCTGTTACCGAAATCGGTTTGCATCGCCAGCTAGGATTCGGTCGTGTGGGTGGGTTCAGTTATGAAGATCCGTTTTTGAAGGGTGAGGCAAAGCCTCAGACAGTGGATATCACTACGGATCCTAAAACGGGAGCTAGTATCGAAGCTACACGTGCCTATGTATATCAGGCTGGGGTACCGTTTCCTAACGGTATTCGCCATCCAATTATTCTTGGTGAAAAACCAGAAGAAAAGAGCAAGAACGTAGGTAAGATTAGCCAGGCAGATGATACGCAAGGCGCTGTGTTTATTGTTCGCGAAATCGATGAGGGTGGCGAAACTATACCCTTTATCGAGAATGCAACTGCCACTCGCGGTTGGACACCTGCAGATGTCATGAAGGTGGCCACAGACGAAAATACTTACCATATCGGTAAAGGCAAGATTATGTTTGTTCGCGAGGGATGCTGGTGGTGTCATACCTTACTTCCAGAACAAACACAGGATTGGCAATACTTTGGAGCGCCTCCAATGCTAGGTGACTTCAATGGTGAGAGTCCGACTGCATTTGGTTCTGACCGTAAAGCGCCTGACTTGACGCACGTCGGTTCGCGTAACTCGTCACGCGAATGGATGATGATGCACTTTTTCAACCCTCGCTTAGTGCAGCCGCATTCAATCATGCCTCGTTACGACTACCTGTGGGGCGAGAATGATGCGAGTGGCACTCCAATTAACTACGATCAATGGCGTACTGAATACAACCAGTATGTGGCTAATGAACGCGTCTATCCGCCGGAAGTTCCTATCCCAGCGGCTGAAAGCGAAGCTCGTGCATTGATCGACTTTGTCTTGAATTTAAAATAACGGGGGAGATGGAACATGGCTTGGAGATTTGATAACCCACTTTATTCATTATCCACCGATGACCAAAACCAGGAAGCAATAAAAACCTGGGAAGGTGAGAGTTTGGGTGGTATAACCGAAAACAATAATCGTTTGCCACCACCAGTTGTAGGATTGCTGATCTTGACCATCATCACAGCATTTCTTATCACTGCCCCACTTTGGGGACAGCGTCCAACTGCGGCTATCTATGAAGAGTATGTCAAATTGATGGATAGCCCTGAAGTGCAGGCGATCGCTGACGATGCAGCCAAGATGGAGTATATTGTTAACAAGGTACGTACTGACGGCTCGAAATGGACGGCTCTTCAAGAGAGACATCCTTTGACAATGGATGATTTGCGAATGATCAAAGATCAAATCATTGAATTGCAACGTAAGGGTGCTCGTATGGAAGAATACACAGTTGTTGGTAACAAAATTGTGTTGGCGAATTTCGAAGGTGCGAAGCGTGAAGACGGATCAACTATCCGGTCTCAACCCTGGTGGGATAAGGGATACACGATTGATATATTCTTTATTATCATTTTCTGTGTATCGGTAATAATCGCGGTTAAGCGCTTGCCCAACTATAGCTACGTGCCTGACCACACGAAACACCATTAAGAGAGGGGAGAAGAATCATGCTTGATTTAGATAATGGGCCATTTGCAATGCTTATTTGGATTTTTGTGGTGTACACCGTACCTTTTATCTACAGTTTTTTTGTAGATAAGTACGACAAAGGCAAAGAGGGAATCGATAGCTACTCGAAGTAAGTTTCGTAACAAGCTACGAAGCCATGCCACTCATGAAGTGGCATGGCTTTTTGCGTACTATGGGTTTTCATTTTTACATTATTAGTGAACTTGTTGAGTTAATATACAATCTAATGTTATTTAGGATCTGTCGGAGTCGTGGTAGTTAGCATGAGCAGTATTTTTCCATATTTAATCCAAGTGGCTGAAGGCGACAAAATTCGTCCTCTGGGCATCGATATGAGTATCGAGAGCATGAGCACCCAGAATTTCAGTACGGGCATGTTCTACTTTTTACTATTTGGTATCGTCGTATTTTTAACAATCAGTTTTCTCTTTATGTTTAAGGATAAAACACAAAAACTAAAAACCGGAGAGAAGCTGCTTTTCGTAATGATTCTTATAGGCGTAGTAGTCGCTATCGTGTTCGGTGCTGCGCAAATGATGCATGGGTTCTTGGTATAGGAGGAAGTGATGGAATTTTTAAACAATCTTGAAGATGGCTGGACTATATATTTGTGGTTGGTTGCGGGGGCAGGAATAATAATCGCGGCAATCATCGCAATTCGTTGGGCGGCTAAAAACGAGCAATTCGACGAAGATATCAAGTATGTAGTATTTGATAAAGATGACGAGGAAAAAATGTCCCCGGAAGAGTTTAAGAAGGCAATGGAAGTTAACAAATATCAGGAAGAACTACGTGAGAAATTTCTGAAAGAAGAGCGGGAGCGGAGAGAGGCCGCAAAGAAAAAAGCATCTTAATACGCGTGTCGCAATAGCTAAGAATTACGAGTTTGTTGAAGTATTTATGAAGAAGGGTGAGCTAGGAATACTGGCTGTAATTGGTGTCGCTGTCTTGATTGCTGCCGGCTATAAGGGATATAAGCTCACCACGCAAAAGGAAGAAGATAAAGGAATTCCGTATTACAGTACCGCCTCTCAGGAGTTGTCGAAGCAAGCTCGGGTGCTTTTCGATAAATATAATTGTCACGCCTGTCACAGCCTCTGGACTAAAAGAAGTATCATGCAATCGGTGCCGGCACCCGCTCTCGATGGATTGGGGTCGCTGAAATCTGAAGAATGGTTTTTTGAGTATTTTTCAGCGGAAAATCCACAAGAAATAGTACCATCACGTTTAAAAGCGGAATTCAGGATGCCGTCACTTGCGTATGCGCCAAAAGAGGATAGAGAGATTTTGGCAAAATATATGGCGAGCCTGAAAGTGGAAGACTGGTATCTGGAAGAAACCAAAAAGCGAGAGTATGAAAAACTGACTGGGAAGACCTACAATCCATGACAAAAGCACGGTTTATATCGGGAACACTTGCGATCATGGTCGGCTGTTTTGTGAATTACGCTGGCGACCGATTATTGGGCGTGCGTCTCGAGATGGTGCCACTTAACGATCCCCTGGCTATTTTTAACGTTTTATGGGCTATTCAGGTGTTTATTATCCCTATTTTTGTGGGGATCGCGACTGCATCAGTATTTGGTTTAGGTGGTAAATGGTTATGTTATTTTCCACCCATGATTGTGAGAACGATCGCCTACATTGAGAGCTATTATATGACTAGCTGGCCCGAAGGTATGACGCTGATGCCATTTGGCTGGTGGATCTTTTTTGTAATCCTGGCAGTTGAGTGTTCCGCGATAGGTGGTGTTTTCGGTGAAATTATGATTAAGCGAATCTATGGGAGAACCAGCCCGGAAGAGGCGGAAAAACTCTATATCAAGCCAGACAAGAAGCAAAATGAGGCATCGTCACCTGGTGACTAGTTATGTCAGTACATACCCCTCGCTTTCAATTGACGGAACAGCAACGGTTAATACGTAAACGTTACCTCGTCGCAACATTAATCACCTGTATTGCACTCGCAATGGTATTTGGTGCCGTGCATGTCGTTAAACTGGGTGCCAATCGTATGAAAGATATGCGTGCAAAAGCGTCGTATGATCTGAAAGATGAGCATAAGCACATCCGCGCTGCAGGAGAAGATATTACTCGACATGAGCAGCATGAGTCGAAGAAAAAAGCAGAGGTGACTTACGCGCTAGCCGAAGTGGAGTCACTGTTGACGCCTGAGCAATGGACAGAAATTGATACTATAGTTGAGATTCCTAAAGGCGAATTCCTGATGGGAACCAACTCGGAAAGAGCGGATGTTCAAAACCAACCTGAACATAAAGTTGTTTTGCCGCTCTACTATATCGACAAATACCCCGTTACCAATGCCCAATATGCGCGTTTTGTGGCGAAAACTAAGCATAGACCACCGCTCGACTGGGTAGAAGGACAAATTCCCGATAATAAAGTATTACATCCTGTAACCATGGTTTCGTGGCACGACGCCAGGTCCTACTGCAAATCGGTAAATAAGCGATTACCTACAGAAGCCGAGTGGGAAAAAGCTGCCAGAGGTGCTAATGGCAATCGATGGCCATGGGGGAACAGCATGGATCCTACACGATTAAACACTTACTATAACATTGGCTCGACTTCTCAAGTGATGCGCTTCGATGCAGGCAAAAGTGCGTATGGAGTTTATGATATGGCAGGCAATGTCAGCGAATGGACAGCCAGTGACTTCGCTCCTTATGAGGGCTCTACGGCACCGTCGTCTTTGTTTAAAGCTAAAACGCTGGTGGCTAATACACCGGCTGATAAAGCGATGAAAGTAGGGGAGCTGGTAGAGCTGGAAGATCGCGTATTCAAGGTGCGTCGTGGAGGGTCCTGGAAGAGCGACCCTTTTTCTACCTCGAGCTACCATCGAAATTATTCAATGCCGCATTATGCGTCCGATTTTTTCGGATTTCGTTGTGCAAAAGATGCGGAACCAAATTAACATTAAGGTTTTTTTCGGCGAAAAAAGATTAATTTAGTTATGATTATCAGACTTGTAAATATTCTATTAGCGATCTGGTTTGTTGCCTTTAGCCATACTGCTTTTGCGGCAGATAGCTATCGTTATTTTCATGTCACCATAGATACGCCCTGGGCGATATTTATATTCCTGTTGTTGATTATTTTGTTTCCATTTGTTCTTAGTGCTATTTTATATTGGTATTTCACGTTCAAAAAGCATAAAGAAGAAGAGAAAAACAAAGTGGAGACCGAATCTTCTGTTGAAGAGCAGTAATGATGTTGGGCGCGTGGTTTATACAGAAAGTATTTCAAAAGACGGTAACATTGATGCCGATGACGATTTTATGTTTTTCAATGTTGCCGCAAATTGTGCTAGCCTCTGATCAAGATATTGATAAGCAATCGGCAGAGTCAACCCAGAAATCCAGTGAAACGCAGGTTATCCAGGCATTTACCTCTCAGGAAGATATTGAAAGTGATATTATAAAAATTGATGATCAACGCAAACGACAAATAATGTTTGCGATGGGTGTTCCGTTACTTTTATTTATTTTTATAACGGTAGGGTTGGGTATCGCCATGGGTGTATTTGGTAAGGACGTGTATATCGCCCATATGATATTTGCTGGTTTGAGTCTTACTTTGGCACTCGGTCATGCCATCGTTGGTGTGGTGTGGTTTTGGCCGTTTTAGATATATGTTAGAAGCCGTGCTATTACGTTTACCTACCCGTCATCGTGCCAATCGCAACAACACAAAATTCGCCTAAATTAATCCTCTCGATTGTCCTTGTTCTATATTTTTTCTCCGGGCTTTCCAGTCTGGCGTACGAAGTACTTTGGGTTCGTATGCTTTCCCTTCAGTTTGGCGTTAGTATTTTTGGGGTAGTTACTACCGTAGCTGCGTTTATGCTAGGTTTGGGCGCCGGGAGCCTGATTGGTATAAAACTGTTGCGTAAACTTGCCAATCCATTGCTGGTTTTTGCTGTAATAGAATTTGTTATTGGTGTTATATCGCTGGGTATTCCTTTACTGTTTCAGTGGATTGAATCATGGCAGGTTGATCTTACCCGGCAGTTTCCCCTTGGTTTGTGGTATCTATGGCAGTTTCTGACAACGGGAATGGTATTGTTACTACCGGCTCTGTTAATGGGATTGGGATTCCCTTTAATTCTCTCGCTTTTTGAAAAAATCCCATCGTCATTGAGTATAGTGTATGCGGTTAACACGTTTGGCGCAGCCATTGGGGCGTTAATTCCATTGCTGTTATTGCCGGCACTAGGCTGGATTTCATCCTTACATGTCATTGTTGGTATCAGTTTTTGTGTGGCGGCTGTGGCAGGATTGCTTTCACGCTTTACACCAGCGGTGCCGCCATATACGGAGAATGTTGAAGGCCGACAATTACTTGCCAGGCAAATTCCTCTGTTACTGGCCTACGCTGGTATTGGTGCCGTGTCCTTAATGTTGGAGATCAGCTGGACGCGCCTTTTTGGCATGCTTTTTCTGAGAACCGAATACGTATTGGCGATTATACTGGCGGTATTTTTAATTGGTATAGCGGTCGGCAGTTTTGTGGCTCGCCATCTGAAAAAGAAAACCTGGTTCAATCTACTGCCAATACTGGCCAGTATTTTTGTTGTCGCTGGCCTTTGGTTGATTCCTTATGCTGCGAATGTCGTTGATACAAAGCAACTAACGTCGCTGAATCAGGCTTTGTTGTACCAGGGGGCGCTTATTACTCTACTGACCTTGCCGGTGACGTTAGTATTTGGCGCATGGTTGCCTCTCTTAAATCAACGTCTCGGAGATACCGGGATTAGCGGGGCGCGTCTATACGGTGCCAATTCCATTGGAGCTGCTACAGGTGCGCTGGTAGCCGGGTTTCTGCTTACTCCTTTGATTGGCTCCTACGCGATAATTGTAGTATCTGCGCTGTTAATATTGCTGTTTAGCATGGCATGGTCAGATAATCAGAAAAAAATTGTAGTCGCTATTCCTGTGGTTTCCCTCGCCGCCATTCCTGTTTATGAGATGGTTCCAGTGAATACGCTTATGCCTTCGGTATATGCGGATACCAAGGATCTGTATCGTAATGAGGATGCGCTAAATATCACTCATGTAATTGCCAAACCGGATGGGCAGAGACTGTTGCTGGCGGATTTGCAACGAATGGATGCCTCTTCAGATCCTGCCTCAGTGCATTCACAACGAAACCAGGCTCGATTACCATTGTTACTCCATCCTGAACCGGAATCCGTTTTGTTTCTTGGGCTGGGTACCGGAATTTCCGTGTCCAGTTCGCTGGCTTATCCGAATCTACAGAGAACAGCAGTGGAAATATCTTCTGGTGCTATCGAGGCTGTGGATAGCTGGTTCAAACAAGTGAACCTGAAAGTCGTGGACCAGACGATTATTATTCGCGACGATGCTCGGCGTTTTATCAAAACGGATCCTGCAAAATATGATGTAATTGTGGGTGACTTGTTTCATCCTGATCTGGTAGGGCGTAGTGCCCTGTTATCAAAACAACAATTTCTGAGAGTAAAAGACCGCTTAAATGACGATGGCGTTTTTGTTCAATGGATCGCATTGAATCAATTTGAATTAGAATCTTTACAGATCATATTACGTACTTTCAAAAGCGCTTTTCCCAATAGCGTGTTGTTTCTGGATGCATTTCGTTTAGCGTTAGTGGGAAGCAATAGATCCCTGTCAGGGCTGCCTGGCGTGCAAAAAAATCTTGATGGATTAACGCCGGATGGACTGCGCTTATTGTTGGGGGGTGAAAACCAGTTTGCCTGGCTAGGCCGCTACTGGGGCAAAATTAATATCGATGACTCTGGGCCTGTACAGGATGAATGGGCACCGCATATCGAATTTCGCTTGCCAAGCGCTAGATATAACGGTGAATTGGATCTGTCCAAGCTGTTGAGTTATCTGTTACAGCAGCGACCGCATGTATCTGTCGCGGCGAGTGAGCTCAATATCGATAGTACCCACTATGCCGCGTTTGAAAGAGCCTATATTGCTACTGAACTGGCGCATCGTAGTTGGCTGGCAATGTTGCGAAATAATGCGAGCGAAGGGCAACGGTTGCTCAGGTTGGCTTATCAGGCCAATCCAGCTGATCACTGGATTAGTTATGCAGTAGCCGACGCCACCCTGGCAAACTTTGAAGTTGCGAAGCCGGCGGGAATTTCGGAAAAAACTATTCTTGAATCGGTTTTACGGATCAGGCCTGATCATGCTGAGGCCTTGAAACGAATGTGGCAGTTGGAGGAAGAGGGTGGCAATTTTGAAGCTGCGATGCAATATAAAAAGCAGTTTGCGGAACTCAGTCCGCTGGATAAGGCCTTACATTAATATCGATTATAAGCAGTTGTTTAATATGCTAATTTTTCAAATTAAGTGAGCGTTCACTATGAGTATGGTATAGTTTAATAATGCGTAGTAATGATTCCCTAGGTGGTATTCCAATAACGACAGAAACACCTAAAGCGAGCATGCGTTTGCATTGGCAACGGCGTGCGCTGCAGATTTTCACCATTGTTGTTGCAGTTCTGATACCTGCCACCGGCTTGTTTCGAATTGATCCAATTGCCGGGGCTTTTGTTGTTCTTGATCGTCAAATCTGGTGGTCGGATTTTTTTCTGGTATTCGGTTTCTGGCTGGTTATCGCCAGTGGTCTGGTGTTGTTGTATTCGACGATTGGTACTGCATTTTGTGGCTGGTCCTGTCCGCAGAACAGTTTATCGGAATGGGCAAATCACCTCACACAAAAGCTGCTGGGTAAGCGCGCTGAAGTATCGCTCACTGGCGAGAAAATGAAAGTTGGCGTGGATAAGAATAAGTGGACCAACTGGTCGATACTTGGTATCGCTTTTTTGCTAGCTTCCATGTTTTTTGCTTTGATTCCCTTATTTTATTTTTATTCTCCTGCTGTCATATGGTCATTTGTCACTTTTCAGCAAGATGAGCGGTTGGCGGAATCACTACATTTTATTTATTTTGTTTTTGTCGCGGTAATTTTTCTCGATATTGCGTTTATTCGCCATTTCTGGTGCCGGTTCATATGTATTTATAAAGTCTGGCAACACGGCTTTAAAACGCAACATACATTACATGTCGCTTATGATGACTCACGCTCCGAATTGTGCGAGAAATGTAATTATTGTGTTACGCATTGTTTTCTGGAACTGGATCCTCGACAGACAGAAATTTATGATAGCTGCATCAATTGCGGTGAATGCATAACGGCGTGTAACAACCTGCAGGCAAAAAAAGGTCGCCCGGGATTGCTGAGTTTTAAAATCGGTGATCGAGAGGCAACAAGGGCCGAATTATTAAAAACCCGTTTGTCGTCGTTGTCGTCGCGGGTGCACTGGACACTCCCTTTTGCATTATTGGGTATTGCAATGTTCGTGTGGGGGCTAGTGAGTTATGAGCGTTATCACCTGGCTGTATATCGTGCAGACACTATGCACGGCGCCCAAATATCGGATTATCGGGTTGCTGTCTCCAATAAGCTTTATCAGCCTGCGGAATTAGATATTACACTGGAAGGTCTGGATTCTTCCATGTACCAGCTTGACCAGACACAGGTACAATTTCCTGGTGTGGGGCGTATTGATCTCAAGTTGCATATCCGGGAAGGATTACCCGCGGGCATCCACTCGTTTCTGGTTCACGCCAAGTCGCCAGAGGGCTGGAAAGATAGCTATCGAATACAACATTTTGTTGCAAAAAAATAGGTATTTCTAATATGACTGAGGTAGACAAAGACGCTAACCCGGACTTGAAAGAAGTCAATGACAAGAAGTGGGGTGAAATCCCCGTTGACAATTTTGGTTATGCATCCGATGAAGAGCGTCGGCAAAAAAGAGGATTAGAAGACTGGGAATTGGTGGAGAAAATTCCTCAATCCCAGAAGGGTGTTCCGAAATGGTTTCTGGCTGTCATTGCGGCTGTATTACTCGTGGCGATTGGCCTCAGTTTTCCATTCTGGGGAGATCGTCCTGGTTATGAAAGGGAATGGATTAACTGGGGATTCGGCGCAGCATTATTGTATTTGTTAGTATTTGGCGCATTCGTGTATTTTATGGTAAACAAGTACAGTCCCAGCGTGGATGGCACCGAAGATATGGATCTGCCAGACCGTGGGGTTACTGGTAAAGAGAAAAAGTCCGAATCCACAAAATTAGAAAATTCAGCAAAATGAGCAATAGTATAATACGTTGGCTGTCGCTAGCAGTAGCTGGTTGCCTGATACTGGTAACGGTCACGGGGTGTGACGCCGATTTTAATCATTCTCAACAAATTCAAATGAGTGACTATCCTGAGCATGAGACAGAGGCCGCAAAGCTTTATGTAAGCAAGTGTAGTGGTTGTCATGCGGCACCGTTGCCCAAGATACATGAAGCCGATCAGTGGCCCGGTATCGTCAGGCGAATGGAAATGCGCATGAATAATAAAGCGGTACAACCTCCCGATACGGAAGAAACGGCAATCATTGTTGGATATTTACAAAAACATGCTAAAAAGTAACTGCCTGAAAAAACTCTACTGGCTAATTATCGTTGTTCTGCTAATTACTGCACTGGCTGGCTGTGGTCGTAGCGATGCTTATATCCTGATGCCTCAGCGTTGGAACGATACGGAGTTTCTGGTGGAGATACGACCGGGGGCGCCTACCAGAGGCATGAACGAATTCGTGGTGGTTGCAACAGATAGCAACGGTGTGCCCGGTTATGAATACGTTGTGTCGATTAAAATGAATACGGCAAAGAACTGGCAGCAAATGATCCAGGATGGGCATTCCGGTGTTTATCGCAGGGCAATTGCCGTTGATGATCCTGAAAAAGGTGTATTAATGGTTCAGGTTCGCCACAAGCGGGAAGAAAACAAACAAGTCAGTTTAAGTTTTCCTTTGGCAAAGCACGTTCAACATACAAAGTAAAATACATTATTTACGTTGCTGGGAAATACGCTTGGCCAACGTACGACTTTCTTTCCAGCGTCGTAGCAGCAATATTTTGTCCCCACCTTTTTTATCTGCACAAATCGGGCAAGTCAGGTAACACAGATACAACTCTTTGGGCATTCGGCCCAGATCAAATAATTGCATCTGCAATTCACGGGTGCTTTGTTTAATCGTGCCAATGCCTCCCTGGTGCAAATATCCACGTAGCTGAAATGATCCATCAAGGTTACGCACGAAACGTGATGGTGATTCGCCGGATTTCAGTAAACGTAGTATCTCGCCGCGTAGAAATCCGGTTCGGGTAAGGACCAACTGGGGCCATTCTTCTTCAAGCTCCAGTTGTTCAAGATCATGTTGTTGCCGCTGTACGTGGTGTTCATAAGATAACGGCATATACAAAAAACAGGGGAGTGTGATCGCGTGAACTGGTTTACCACCGAAGTCCAGGTCTTGCTCATGCCATTGCGGATATTTGGTTGGGCAAAGGCATTGGTTGGTCATTGCAGGGGAATTTTCTTTTTAATGGTCAAAAAAACGTTTATAAAATAGATCCAGAAGCCCATGCCCATGATGCTTGAAACGGTGCCGATGACAGGGCCGTAATAGCGATGTATCGCCTGAACCGCATCATCAGTATGGGGATTCGCCAGCATGGCCTGACCTTCCAGATAACCAAAGATCATCAAAGTGGAATAAAAACCGGCAATGCCACATACCGTCCAATAAAAGGTATGATTGACAAGTTTCTTGGAATAGATGGCAATGCCACCCATTTTCGGAATTAAATAATAGGACGCACCCATAATAAAAACCACCACACCACCGACCACGTTGATATGAGCATGGGCGAGGGGGTCTATCATGTGTCCTGGACCACCATAAGGACTGCCAATCGAGTCCAGCCAGGCACGAATAGGCGCCAGTACCTGGAGTACGCCATGCACTGTCCCGATAAAGAAACATACTGCGGATGCGATGACGAATTTAACTAAGTGTGGATCACTGCCGGATTGGTTGCTCATGGTACTACTGACTTTACAACTTATTTTTCATAGTTATATTTCAATGACAACAAAGCCCGGTTAACCGGGCTTTATTGTACTAAAACTCTCAAAACTAATTATTTTATTGCTGCTGAAGAGATTACTTGCTTTGGTTTTTACGCGCTTCAGCTGCTGTGTCGCATGCTGCTCCACCCAGATAAAGTGACAAAAGGAACAATGCGCCGAATAAAATGATTGGAGTTAAAGATGCCATGAGATTCTCCTGCTTTGTTATGTAGTGCTTTTATTTAAAATTACTGCCGTATAGATTGCAAACTTTCAAGCTATACGCCCCTCCCCGAAAATCTGTCGCTGCGGGTAATGCCTTGAAAAATCAGGGTTGCAGCCCCCCCGAATGCGAGCGTTAAGTCTAACCAAACTACTCTATACAGGCAAGTATTGACATCGCTTAGCGTAATTATCGTTTTTGTATAGTTTCATGATTTCAATAAGTTACTTAACTTCAGCGTAGCCGCCAACACGCGGATCGCTGGCGGCAGACAGTTCATTATTCTTTTTGTCCCACATTACGGCCTGCATGTTGCCATAACGCCAAC
>JGI2160J19893_10000177_pt1 | contig 21782 bp, 20 predicted proteins | sample DeeMarSeWOR28_12_FD_19893 | JGI IMG/M metagenome (IMG submission 19893)
CTTTGTGGTGAAATTTAAAGTTCTTAAAGATCCCGATCTTAACCGGACAACGGACAACGGGCAACAGGCTAACCGGCCAACCGTTATTGGCTATTCCACGATAGCCAATAACAACGCCTGGTCATCATCGGCCGGGCGCCCGCCGGCAAAATCGTTTACATCTTTCATGATCGCGGCGAGCAGCTCCCGGGGGCGGGGATTCCCGTCGCATGCGAGCTGGTGCAACAAACGTTCTTCCGCATACGTCTCTCCATCACTGCTGAAGCGTTCGGTAATTCCATCGGTATACATCAGGATGCGGTCGCCGGGTTTCAGCTCGACGTCAGTCACCGGCACCTGCTCATAGGGGTCCACACCCATGGGAAACACGCCGCTGCAGTTAGTCTCGAAGGCTTTTTTCTCGGCAGATCGGTAGATCATCGGCGGGGGATGGCCGGCACGTGCAATCTTCAGGGTCTGTTGGGTGGCATCGTATACGACATATAAAGCAGTAACGAAGCTCGGATCGGCGACTTTGCACAGGTGCTGATTTAAAAAAAATAACAGTTTGCCGGGCTCTGCGGGCGGTTCCGGATACGAACGGAAAAGCGCACAGGTCATGGCCATCATCACCGCTGCCGGGGCACTGTGTCCTTCGGCATCGGCCACCAGAAAGCCCCATTGATTATTTGCCAATCGGGTAATATCGTAATAGTCGCCGCCGGCATAAAGGCTGGTTTCATAATGAACGGCAAGTTTCAAGCCGGCAATTTCAGGCAGATTCTTGGGCAGCAGCCGGCGCTGAACATCGGAGACGACTTTGAGTTCATTTTCCAGGGCATCTTTTTTCTTTTCGACTTCCCGCTTGAGTCGGTGAATGGTCAGGTGGGTATTGACCCGCGCGATGACCTCATCCGGTTGAAAGGGCTTGGAAACATAATCAACCGCTCCCAGTTGCAGCCCCTGGACCTTGTCCTTAGTGTCGCTGAGTGCTGAAAGAAAAATTACCGGGATATTGGCCGTAGCCGGGTCATTTTTTAGACGCCGGCAGACCTCAAATCCATCGATGCCGGGCATCATGATGTCCAGCAGGATCAGATCGGGTGAGGCTTTTTGAGCGATGGACAGGGCCGTTTCGCCGTTTTTGGCCACCAACAGCTTACAGCCGGTGGTTTCAAGGGTTTGGTAGAGCACCTGAAGATTGGTTGGATTGTCGTCGACAAGCAGCAAGGCCTCATTTTCGCGACGGTTGTCTGACATCTGCTACCCTTTCAGCAGAGATAGAAGTGGTTTCAAAACCTCAGATCAGGTTTCCCGCTTGAACGCGGGATCGCACGTCTTGATTTTAACCAATTAAGGGGTGCATCAAAACAAGGCGCAGGCCGATCGAGAAATTCATTGTTCCCAACATACGAATAATAGTATGGGAGCATTTATTGGAGATTGCAACGCAGCTCTTGGGCCCCAGATGGGGTTTTGAAATCACTTCTAACAACACTGGTAAAAATTGTCATCAGTCAAGAAAAATAGCGTATAAAACTCAGGTTATCTTTTTTATGCCCGCTTCAACAGATTCTGCAATGGGGATAATGGTGCCGAATCCACTGACCTCAAACACTTCCTTCACGTAAGCATTCAGCGAACAGAGAACAAATCTGCCATCCCGGCGCTTCATTTCTTTGGCCGCACCCAAAATCACGCGCAGGCCGGCACTGCTTAGATATTCAAGAAGCTCCAGATCGAAAAGGAGCCGGTCATTTTTATTTTCCAGAATGTTTTTAACCGTTTGCTCGGCTTCAGGTGCAGATGTCCCATCCAGACGTCCCTTGAAAGCCAGAAAAACGATCCCGTTCTCCTCTTTTTGACTGATCTCCATTACAAACCCCTTTGTCAAATAAATTCAAGCATCCGCTCAATTGCAGTCATAAATTTAAACATCATATAATTATTTTAATGATCAAATCAACTTAAAGTTGGTCTCTTTGATTGTCAATCCTACCATCATACTGAAAAAGATGATTCCTGCCAATGAATTTCTTTATTCCCCATTAAATATGCTTTTATATATTGCTTGGTGTCCCATCAACCCCGCGATCTTCAAATAAAATACTTGTGGAGAAATCGATTTGATGATACTAAGATTGAACTTAGTCAATCTGGAATTAAAAAATTTGTACATTTTCGGAGGATTTATTTTGAATCCGCGTTCGGGCAGTTTCCCGATTTGACATCATTTCTGCCAATGACCTTCTTCGGCTGTTTTGAAGTAGCCTCCCAAAAAATCGTACAGATATTTGACCCCAAGGAGGATTTCATCGATGGCTGAAGGCCGCATTAAATGGTATAACGAAAAGAAAGGATATGGCTTTATCGAATCTGATAAAGATGGCGATATTTTTGTTCACAGTACCGGTATCGAAGACCACGGCTTTTTTACTTTGCGAGCCGATGATCGCATCTCATTTGAAATAAAGGAGACCCAGAGGGGCAAACAGGCAGTCAAAGTCAAGCGAATTTAAACGTTCGCTGCCTTATTTTCATTAACCAAAAGGCAGAGTCAAACACGGCTCTGCCTTTTTTTAACCGGAAGGGAGGAACATGAAACAAAGATACTTTATTTCCCGCGACGAAAAGGAACGTGAATTGACCATTGAGGAATATGCAGTGGTTGCCGGCAACTTGAAAAGGCAGGAGATCGGTGCTTTAGCCAAGGACGATTTTACCCTGTTGTGCATTGAATCCTATGAGGACAAGCTCATCAAAGAAGCGATTTCACAGGGTAAGGATGCGCTCGTTGCCGCAATACGGACGGATAATCTATATCCGATAAGCAACTACGCCGATGTCATTGCCGACTCGGTAATCGAGATTTATGGAAAAAACGACCGCCGGTCCAAAGAACTTTTGTTTGATGATCTGGATTTGCTCGAACCATTTCAAGATACGCTTTAGACGCTGCCTTACCGATGGTTAATAAATGAACCTTTGAAGAAAATTAATGAATACCCTGCTCCTGTACCCATCCTTTCCGGACACATTCTGGAGTTTCAAGCATGCGCTAAAGTTTATTCGCAAGCAAGCGGCCTTCCCACCCCTGGGGTTGTTGACTGTCGGCACCATGCTGCCTTCCGGTTGGCCCAAACGTCTTATTGACCTCAACGTTACCAAGCTCACGGAAAAAGACCTGGCATGGGCCGACAGCGCATTTATCAGCGCCATGGCTGTGCAGAGGGAATCCGCCCGCCAGATCATCAACCGCTGCCGTAAAGCAGGCCTTAAAGTTATTGTCGGTGGGCCGCTTTTCACCGACGAGCATGCAGCGTTTGCTGGGGTTGATCATTTTATATTGAACGAGGCGGAGCTAACGCTGCCGCCTTTTCTGCAAGACCTAAAACAGGGGTTCGCTCAAAAAGTCTATGAGACCTCTGAATTTGCCGACATCAAAAAAACGCCGCCACCGATGTGGGGCTTGATCGATTTGAAACACTACGCTGCAATGAGCATCCAATTTTCGCGCGGCTGTCCGTTCAATTGCGACTTTTGCAATATAACGGCGTTGCTTGGGCATCGCGTGCGAATTAAAACCGCGGCGCAAATTATTGCCGAACTGGACGGCCTTTATCAATTAGGCTGGCGAGGGCAGATTTTTTTTGTAGACGACAATTTTATCGGCAACAGAAAGTATCTCATGACCGAGCTTTTGCCGGCTTTAATTGAATGGCAAAAAGACAAAAAACAAATTCGCTTCAACACCGAATCTTCCGTCGATTTGGCTGATAATCAAACCCTAATGGAAATGATGGTGGCGGCAGGGTTTGATTCGGTCTTTATCGGGATTGAGACCCCGGATGAAGCGGGCCTGGCGGAATGCAATAAAAAGCAAAATAAAAATCGGGATCTGGTCGCAAGCGTTAAACGCATGCAAAGAGCCGGCCTCCAGGTTCAGGGTGGTTTCATCGTAGGCTTCGACAGCGACACGCCCTCCATCTTCCAGCGACAGATCGACTTTATTCAGAAAAGCGGAATCGTGACGGCCATGGTGGGTTTGTTGAATGCCCCGCCGGGCACACGGCTTTATAAACGTCTGAAACAGGAGGGCCGCCTGGCCGGCTTGATCTCATGCAACACCGACGGTACAACCAATATCATTCCGCGCATGGAATTTAAAACTTTGAGCGAGGGCTATAAAAAAATATTGGATCATATTTATTCACCGAAACACTACTATGCACGCGTGAGAACCTTTCTTCAAGAATATAAGCCTCTGAAAATTGAAACCCCATTGAATCTTGCGAGCTTAATGGCGTTTTTGCGTTCCAGCATCCGTCTGGGGTTTTTCGGCAAAGAACGGTTTCAATACTGGAAACTTTTGCTCTGGACCCTCCGCAAACGGCCTGAGCTGATGCCTTTGGCCATTACATTTGCCATTTATGGTCATCATTTCCGAAGAATTTGCGAAATTCATCTCTTATGAATCAGGACAATTCAAACTGACCTTTAAAAACAGGCGGCAATTCAGCCAACTCCAGACCATTCCGCAATAAAAATTAGGGCCTAATCCCAGTAAAGAGTCCCATAAGTTCCCTTAGATGGGATTTTGTGACCACTTCTATTGACTGGCTGTTGATTTGCGGTATCATGTCCAGTGAACATCGAACCTGTGCAACGACAGAAGACGGAGGTGTAAATGTATTTCAAGAAACCCGGAAAAGACAACACAGATCAGACCCTGAAGCTGGCGGCCGATCGGGCAAAGGAACTCTCGATAAACGAGGTGGTGGTGGCTTCAACCAGCGGCTTTACGGCCTACAAGGCCAGCGAAATTTTCGACGGATACCGCATAACGACCGTCACCTACCACAGCGGATTTAAGGAACCTTTTAAAAACGAAATGAGTGCCGATGTCAAAGCAGATTTGCAAAATAAAGGCATCGCGGTGCTCGCCGCCAGCCACGCCCTGTCAGGCGTTGAACGCTCGATTGCCAAAAAACATTCCGGCGTATATCCGGTCCTGATTATCGCCGACACCTTAAGGCTTTTCGGCCAGGGCGTCAAGGTTGCCGTGGAGGTGGCGGTTATGGCGGCAGACGCCGGCGCTTTAACCGGAGGTGACATTATCGCCATCGGCGGATCGGGCCATGGTGCCGATGCGGCGCTGGTGCTGAAACCCGCCCACCAGAACAATTTTTTTGATATGAGGATACGGGAAATTATCTGTAAGCCAAGGTCATTCTGAAATCGCCTGTTTCTGCCGGCTAGATATAAACTTAGGAATTGCAATTAAATTCGAAGCTCGAAATCCGAAATTCGAAACAAATTCAAAACCCGAAATTCAAATGCTCGAAACAGTGTTTGGGATTTTGGTTATTCGAATTTGGGGCTTGTCTCGAGTTTCGATATTCGAATTTCGGATTTTAAAGCGTCATATATTGCACTTAATTTAGACGTATAGTTACAAAGCCCAGCACGCATATTTATTTGTTGACATGATCTTCATCGCCGGTGTGTCACCCAGAGTAAAAGTTTTAGATCAGAAGCCCCGCAGATGCCCGGTTTGCGGATTGCATCAGGCCTACTATAAGCGCACGGACCATTACCTCAGCCTGTTCTTTGTTCCGATACTCAGAGTTAAAAAGGGTGAGCCCTTTATCATGTGCGACCGCTGTGAGCAGATCGGGCATGCGGCCGGGCCGGATTTTACCCGGCAGCCGCACGAAGGAGCAAGTATCTGCAGATCCTGTGGCAAAGCACTGGATAAGGATTTCAAATACTGCCCGCATTGTGGGAAACGCATATAATTACAGGTTCACGGTTCAGTATTTTGCCGCTGGCGACTCGCTTCTGGCTGCTGGCCGACAATTTGGAATTGTTGCCCGCTCGCAACCGACCAGCATGTGGCGGGTTACTTTTGGCCTGAGCGTTCGACACAGCTCAAGCCCGGGTCTCGAGCCAAGGCAGCTAAGTTCGAGCCAGCAGCCAGTGGCTAGAAGCCAGAGACATATTTTAAACCATAGAAATGACTAAGAATCTGCGAAATAACAGCAGCGACACGTTTGAAAGGCACGTGGTGCTGGTATCACCCGAAATTCATTGGAATACCGGAAATATCGGCCGCACATGTGTGGCCACCGGATCTTATCTGCATCTTATCCGGCCGCTGGGGTTTTCACTGGACAGCAAAGAAGTCAGACGCGCGGGGCTGGACTACTGGAAGCAGGTCAAGCTGACGGTCTGGGATGATTTTGACGGTCTGGATTCAAAACTGGCGCCGCGCCGGCATGAGGTGGCCATCTTTTCAAAAACCGGCTCGCAGCCTTTCTGGTCGATGCCTTCAGCGCCACGGCTGTTTCTGATCTTCGGTTCCGAAGCCCGGGGGTTGCCCGCAAGCATTCTAAACCGATACCCGGAGGCCACGTACCATATTCCCATCACCCAAAATATCCGATCATTAAATCTTTCCACGGCTGCCGGCATTGCCATTTATGAAAGCCTGCGCCAGGCGCCGCCGTTTCATGCCTGGCCCGCCGCTTGAAGGAGCAGTTTGATCTATGATATGTTTAAAAGCGGCCTCAAAAGTGCATTTTACCCGCCTGAATCGGCCAAGCGCCGTGAGGCTTCAGGTGAAAAATCATCAGCACTCCTTCGGCCGCAAATATGAGACAGGCAATTTTATATTACTTTTAGCTTATTGACATTAATAGTAATGTGATTATTTTCCCATCATTAAATATGATTGGCATTCAGGGGAGGATTAAAACGAATGCGTTTTGACAAATTTACTATAAAATCTCAAGAGCTTATACAGAATGCCCAGGCACTGGCCTCGCAGCACCATAACCAGCAGATTGAACCCGAGCACCTGCTGGCCGCGATGCTCGCCGAGACCAACGGCGTTGCCGGTGCCATGCTGCGCAAATTGGGGGCTTCTCCGGGAGATATCGCCCGGGAAGTAAACGCGGCTCTTGCCCGGTTGCCCGGCGTTAGCGGAACCGGAGAGGTCTATATTTCGCCCCGCAGCAAAGCGATACTGGAACAGGCGTTTGCGCAAGCAAGCAAGATGAAGGACGAATATGTCAGCATCGAGCATATCTTTCTGGCCATCGCTGAAGAAAAAACAGGCGAAGCTGCCAAAATTTTATCGCGGGCAGGCGTCACACGCGATTCCATATTACAGGTTTTAAAAGAAATCAGGGGAAAACAGCGCATTACCGATCCCAATCCGGAAGACAAATATCAGGCTCTGGAAAAATTCAGCCGCAACCTGACGGATCTGGCACGGCTGGGCAAATTGGATCCGGTTATCGGCCGGGATGAAGAAATCCGCCGCATTGTTCAGGTGCTGTCCCGGCGCACGAAAAACAACCCGGTTTTAATCGGGGAACCGGGTGTCGGCAAAACCGCCATTGTTGAGGGCCTGGCACAACGAATTGTGGAGGGCGATGTTTCCGAAACGCTGAAAAACCGGCGACTGGTCGCCCTGGATATGGGGGCCTTGATTGCCGGTGCCAAGTACCGGGGGGAATTTGAAGACCGGCTCAAAGCAGTATTAAAAGAGGTCGAAGCCGCGGAAGGTGAGATCATCCTTTTTATTGATGAACTTCATACGGTGGTGGGTGCCGGCGCTGCAGAGGGTGCCGTCGATGCATCCAACATGCTCAAGCCCGCACTGGCCAGAGGCACCCTGCGATGCGTGGGGGCAACGACCCTCAACGAATATCGCAAATACATCGAGAAAGATGCCGCCCTGGAGCGACGATTCCAGCCGGTACGGGTGGGAGAGCCCAGCGTGGAAGATACCATTTCGATTTTGCGCGGACTGAAAGAAAAGTATGAAGTCCATCATGGCGTTCGCATCAAAGATTCGGCCATTGTCGCTGCGGCCACCCTTTCCCAGCGCTATATTGCCGATCGCTTTTTGCCGGATAAAGCCATTGATTTAATAGATGAATGCGCGTCAAAGCTGAGAATTGAAATTGACAGCATGCCGGCTGAAATTGATGAAATACAACGTAAAATCACCCAGTCCGAGATCGAACGCCAGGCCCTGAAAAAGGAAACGGACGCGACTTCCAAAGAGCGGCTGAAAAAACTGGAAGCCGAGCTGGCCGACCTGAACGATGAGCTGATGCGCATGAAAGGCCACTGGCAAAATGAAAAAGATTTGATCCAAACGATCCGCAAAATCAAAGAAGACCAGGAGCAGCTGAACACCGAGGCTCAAGTGGCTGAAAGAGAAGGCAATCTGGCTCGCGTGGCGGAGATCCGATACGGCAACGCCCTGCAGCTTGAAAAGCAGCTGGAGGAAGCCAACCAGAAACTTTCCGAGCTTCAACAGGCCAGCAAGATGCTCAAAGAAGAAGTCGATGATGAGGATGTGGCCGAAGTCGTTTCGCGCTGGACCGGGATACCGGTGAGTAAAATGCTCGAAGGTGAAAGAGACAAACTCGTGCGCATGGAGGATAGGCTCCATCGCCGGGTCATCGGCCAGGAAGAAGCCGTATCGGCCGTATCCAATGCGGTTCGCCGCGCCCGCTCGGGCCTGCAGGATCCCAACCGGCCGATCGGTTCATTTATCTTCATGGGGCCGACCGGCGTGGGGAAAACCGAACTGGCGAAAGCGCTGGCGGAATTTATTTTTGACAGTGAACAGGCCATCATTCGCATTGATATGTCAGAGTACATGGAAAAGCATTCCGTTGCCCGACTGATCGGTGCGCCTCCCGGCTACGTGGGATACGAAGAAGGCGGTTATCTGACAGAAGCGGTCCGCCGTCGGCCATATTCGGTTGTGCTGTTTGACGAAATTGAAAAAGCGCACCCGGAAGTCTTTAATGTGATGCTGCAAATTCTCGATGACGGGCGCATGACTGACGGCCACGGCCGTACAGTGGACTTTAAAAATACAATTGTCATTATGACATCCAATGTGGGCAGCCAATGGATTCAGGAATTGGGCACATCAGACCGTGAAGAACTTGAAAAGCGGGTGACCGAGGCGCTGCGGGCCAGCTTTAAACCGGAGTTCCTAAACCGTATCGATGAAATCATCATATTTCAGAATCTGACAGCGGATCAGATCGGGAAGATCGTTGACATCCAGATTAAGCGCCTTGGCCGACGCCTTGCCGACAGAAATATCGAACTTATATTATCAGATGGCTCCAGAGAGCTGATTGCCGAAAAAGGTTATGATCCGGTCTATGGCGCACGGCCGTTGAAGCGCGTCATCCAGCAATATATTGAAAATCCACTGTCTCTGGAGATCCTGGAGGGGAAAATTTCTGACGGGTCCCGCATCCATGCTGAAGCCGAAGGAGATAAAATCACTTTTAAAATCGGATAAGTGACATCAAAAATGAGCCAAGCCCGGCCGNATACGAGCCGGGCTTTTGCGCTTTATTTGAAAATACGGTTGTAATCTCAGCCAACAATGGTAATATCCTGGCATTTACCTTTGGATATCAATTTCTTATGAGCCGCTCCATACCCGAAAAACTTCGCCGATTTTACAATCAGTTTTCTGGCAACGACCATGTGCTGATCGTGATCAATGCCGATCCTGATGCGATTGCCGGTGCGATGGCCGTCAGCCGTTTGCTTTGGCGCAAGGTGCTCAGTGTGACCATTTCCCACATCAACACCATTAATCGGCCGGATAACCTGGCGATGATCCGGCTGCTGGACGTCGCCATGGTTCCCTTTGAGAAGATTGAGCTCAATAAATTCAGACCAATTGTTCTCGTGGACTCCCAGCCGGACCATAATGAGCAACTGGCTGAACTCAACCCGAATGTGATTATTGACCATCATCCGGACTCCGGGGCCAAAGCCCCTTTTTTAGATATCCGATCCCATTACGGCGCCACGTCCAGCATTTTAACGGAATATCTACAGGCTGCAAAAATCAAACCCTCAACGAAACTGGCCACCGGCCTCTATCACGGCATTAAAACCGACACCAATGATTTTAAAGGGCAAACCCAGATCGAAGATATCCGCGCATTTCAATATTTATTTCGATACGCCAACATGCATCTTGCGGCCAAGATAGAGAAAGCTGACCTTAGATTTGACCTTTTGAAATATTTTAAAATTGCTCTTCAAAACATGCGCAGGCGCAAAAGCAAGATATATGTTCATCTGGGCAATGTGGTCAGTCCGGATGTCTGTGTGCTGGTTGCCGATTTTTTTATGCGGATCAATACCGTCACCTGGAGTATCGTGTCCGGAACCTGCGATAAAAAACTGACCATTATATTCCGAAACGACGGTATTCGAAAAAACGCCGGCAAAGTTGCCAAGGAAGGATTCGGAAAACTGGGCAATGCCGGAGGCCATAAAAACATGGCCCGGGCGGAAATTGCGCTCAACGACCTAAAGATGCACGTGGACTTCAGGGACGACAAAAAGTTGCAGTCGTGGATTATTGCGCGGACGGCTAGACGTGCGGAACCCAAGTAGCTTCCATACCCTAAGTGGCCATTTATCGCGTTGCCTCTACAGATGTGTTCTCACAAGGTAGACGGCATGGGGCATGGGGCAGAGGGCACAGCGCAAAACATTAAATTTGAATTCGTTTCATTTAAATCAAAACGCTATGCGCTATGCCCTTTGCCATCGGGTAAGTCTCAACAATAGAATATTTTAACAGAATATATAGCTAAAACATGACCGGGAGCACATCAGGCATTAGCGTAACAATACTGGGTTCCGGGACCTGCGTGCCGTCACTGAAGCGCAGTTCGTGCTCGGTTCTGATGCAGACCGGCAGTTCACGGTTGCTGTTTGACTCAGGACCGGGAACCATGCGGCGGCTTTTAGAAGCGAAGACCTCCATTTTTGAGATCTCCCATATTTTTTACAGTCATTTTCACCCCGACCACACCAGCGAATTCGTGCCGTTTATTTTTGCCACTAAATATCCGGACGGCAGTCGGCGTAAAACCCCGCTAACGGCCGGCGGTGGCCGCGGGTTTCTGAATTTTTACGAGGGATTAAAGACCGTCTATGGTGACTGGATCGAACTTGCCCCCGAAATGCTCGAAGCGATTGAATTCGATATTAAAAAAAGCGACCATCGTCAATTCAAAGACTTTGCCGTCGAAACCGTTCCAGTTGCGCATAATGAAGAAAGCATTGCTTTTCGTGTAACCGGGCGTGATGGGCGCTCCGCCGTGTATACCGGCGATACCGACTACAGTGAAGCAATCATTGACCTGGCTAAGGAAACGGATCTGTTGATCTGTGAGTGTGCCCTTCCGGACCAATTGCGGGTGCCGGGCCACCTGACACCTTCACAGGCCGGGGAGCTTGCTGCCAGAGCCAAAGTTCGCAAACTGGTCTTAACGCATTTTTACCCGGAATGCGAAATAGAAGACATCGAGGCCCAGTGCCGCAAAACCTATGGTGGTCCGTTGGTCCTCGCCGAGGATTTGATGCAAATAAAAATCGGTTGAATTGGTTCGATTGGTTTAATTTGTTCTTTGCATGTACACATTGAGCTCAACAAGCAGTTTTTCTTTGTAACCAATCAAACCAATAAGACCAATTAAACAAATTCAACAAATCATGAAGTACTACCCCGTACACTTGGACATCAAAAACCGCAAATGCCTGATCGTCGGCGGCGGTGCAGTGGGCACCCGCAAGGTGAACACCCTGCTGGAATGCGGCGCCCGTGTTACCGTCGTTAGCCCCGAGCCAACACCGCAGCTGACCCGCCTGGCTTCAGAGGGATCCATTACGCTGGAAAAGCGAGACTATCGCAGCGATGATATGACCGGCATGTTTCTGGTAATCGGGGCCACCGACGATGAAAGCTTAAATCATCAGGTCAGCAAAGACGCCGAGCAGGCGCACATCCTGTGCAATATTGCCGATCGCCCCGAGGTTTGCAATTTTATCCTGCCGTCGATCGTGCACCGGGGGGATCTGGTCATTACCGTTTCGACTTCCGGTAAAAGCCCGGCACTGGCAAAGCGCTTGCGGAAACAACTGGAAACACAGTTCGGCCAGGAATATGCCGATTTTCTACTTTTGATGGGCGCCATCCGCAAAAAACTTCTGGCGCAGGCCCATGAGCCCGAGGCCCATAAAGACCTTTTCCATAAACTGATTGAAAGCAATATTCTCAATTTAATGCACGCAGGCCAAAAAGAGGATGTTAACATGCTTCTTTATAAAATATTGGGAGAAGGTTATCGACTTGAGGAACTATTATAAGTTTACTTTTTTAGGTTGAGTCCGTTAGCGTGTTGTCTTGTTAAAAAAATAGAAAAACGGATGGTTTTATTAATGAAACAGGCTCAATCCGGCTGTAACGGAACTCAACGGGCCAACAGATAGCGGAGAATGAATGGAATCTATCATTTTCATCAGCGTCATATTGTACTTGCTTAGCAGCGTCGGTTATTTTGCTTATCTATTTATACAGAAGAACTATCTGCAGCGCAGCGGGTATTTTATGCTGCTGATCGGATTTTTGTTTCATACCCTGACCATTGTTTATGGCTTTATCAAGACCGGACACATGCCGGTCAGCAATATGCATGAAACGCTTTCTTTTGCCGGCTGGGCCATTGCCTGCGTATTTCTGGCGATTCAATTAAAATTCAACTTAAAAATTTTAGGCATATTTGCAGCACCCATCCTGGCCCTGATGATGCTAATCGTCTCCCGGCTCCCGAATGAGCCGGTCCAGGCAACCGAGATCTTTAAAAGCTTCTGGCTGATAAGTCATGTGACGGTCATCTTCATCGGTGAGGCCGGCTTTGCTCTGGCCTGCGGGCTGGGCGGGCTTTATTTGCTTCAAGAACATGAAATTAAAACCAAAAAGCATCGATTTTTCTTTAAACGGTTACCATCTCTGGAAATGCTGGACAACATCGGATATGTCTGCATCATTGTGGGCTTTAGCATGCTCACCCTGGGACTGATAACCGGCTTCGTTTATGCGAAGGCGGTCTGGGGTCGGTTCTGGAGCTGGGATCCCAAAGAGGTCTGGGCCGGCATTACCTGGCTGTTTTATGCGGTCCTGCTGCACAAAAGACTGACAGTGGGATGGCGCGGACGGCGCTCCGCCATTTTGGCCATCATCGGCTTCGGTGTGCTGATCTTTACCTTTTTAGGCGTTAACCTGCTGATGACAGGCCATCATGAGGATTTTACCAGATTTTAGTAGGTAAAACTTACTATAAGGAAAATTACTGATACTTAACCATCTTTCATCAAAACCCGAAGCACGAATGTCGAAATCCGAAACAATTTTCAAAAAAACAAATTCCAATGTTCCAAACGGTTTTGAATTTAGATCATTTGATATTCGAATTTGTTTCGGGCTTCGATATTCGAATTTCGAATTTATGTTTTGCTTAGCACGACCCTAGTAGGTTGTTGCAAAACAAGATTTTTTTGTTCAACAATATTTGGAATAATTTCAGCGATGTTGGATATCGTATTAGTGGGCATCAACCATAAAACCGCCCCCGTTGAGGTCAGGGAATGTATCGCCTTTTCGGAGGATGATTCCAAATCGGCCCTGCATTCCCTGCTGCGGAATTCTTTTATAAAAGAAGCGCTGCTTTTTTCAACCTGCAATCGGGTGGAAATTTTACTGGTTACCGACAATAAAGCCCGGGCGGTTGCCGAGACCAAAGGGTTTATCGCCGAATTCAATAAGATTCCGCTGGAAAACTTTGAAGATTCCCTCTATATCCATGAAGGTAACGATGCGGTTCGTCATGTGTTTCGCGTGGCTTCGAGCCTGGATTCAATGGTCGTGGGTGAGCCTCAGATTCTGGGCCAGGTCAAAGAGGCTTACCGGACCGCCACCGAGGAAAAGACCTCCGGTGTCATTTTAAACCGTTTGCTGCATCGCACCTTTTTTGTTGCCAAAAGAATACGCACCGAAACCGGGATCGGTGATCACGCTGTTTCCATCAGCTATGCTGCCGTCGAGCTCGCCCGTAAAATTTTCGGGGTGCTGAATGACAAAACGGTGATGCTCATTGGCGCCGGGGAAATGGCTGAATTGGCGGTGGAGCACCTCATCCGCAACAACGCTGCCAAGGTGTGGGTCGCCAACCGGACCTTTGAAAAGGGGGTTGAACTGGCCAAACAGTTCAACGGGCAGGCGATTCGATTCGAGGAGATTCCGGAGAGTTTAAAAACGGTGGACATCATTATCAGCTCGACCGGCGCCCCCGATTATGTGATCCAGCGCGATGAGGTCAAAGATGTGCTGCGCAAACGCAAAAATCGGCCTTTATTTTTCATTGACATTGCGGTTCCGCGGGACATCGATCCGGAAATCAACCGCCTCAGCAATTCCTATGTTTATGACATCGATGACTTAAAGGGGGTCATCGATGAAAACATCGAAGATCGACGCAAAGAGGCGATTAAAGCTGAACGCATCGTTGACGAGGCCGTCATTCGGTTCCGTGAATGGTATGAAAGCCTTAATGTGGTTCCGACCATTGTCGCGTTGCGAAATAAAATGCAAACCATTGCCGCGGCGGAACTGAAAAAANCCCTGCAATCCAGCAAGATCCCGGAGCAAGAAGCCGAAGCCATCCACAAAATGGCGGGTTCGCTGATCAAAAAGATTNTGCATGATCCGACCCTGTTTCTGAAACAACAAAGTATGCGAAAAGACAACTCTTTTTATATCGATGCGGTCAGAAAAATGTTTAAACTGGATGAATAAACACATTCCGCTGTCAGTGGTCAATAATGTTTGCTGTCAGTATTCCGTTGTCCGTTGCAATTTCCTAAACCCTACCGGGTGCTTGGCTCAGAAACATGCATCAGATGGATTCGCTTCGATCGCGGCTGGAAGCTGTTCGCACATGTTCATCATCTAATTGTGGGATCCCGATATAGCGGTAAAAAAATCGATTAAGCTGATTGTCTTTTGTTTTTCTTAGGATGTAAATGCAACGGACAACGGACCACGAACAACGAATAATAAATCCGGAGGATTTGTTATGAACAAAACGGCGTTTCTTTTTCCCGGTCAGGGGTCCCAGAGTGTGGGTATGGGGCAGGAATTTTATCAGGAATACGATTTTGTTCGCGAAATTTTCGATATGGCCGAAGAAACAATCAAAATGAAGATCTCCAAACTTTGTTTCAAGGGTCCTATGGAAGAATTGACCCGCACGGTCCATCTGCAGCCGGCAGTCACTACAGTGAATCTGGCCTGTCTGGCGGTTCTCCAAAAAGAAGGCATCGCCTTTGATTTTTGTGCCGGCCACAGTCTGGGAGAATACTGCGCGCTGAATGCCGCCAGTGTGGTATCCAATGAAGACACCATCAAACTGGTGTATAAAAGGGGCGAGCTTATGCATCGCGAGTCCACTAAAAACAGAGGGGCAATGCATGCCATTGTCGGGTTGCCTATCGATGAAGTTGAGATTTTGGTCAGCGATATCCAGTCAGAAGGGACGATATCGGTGGCCAATCATAACAGTAAGCTTCAGATTGTGATCACCGGCTCGCCGAAACCGGTCGAAAAAGTCTCGACACTGGCTGCGGCAAAGGGAGCCAAGGCCATACCCTTAAAAGTCAGTGGAGCCTGGCACAGTGAACTGATCAAAGGAGCCGAAAAGGAATTGAAAGAGGCGCTATCCCAAACGGTCTTTAATCCTCCTGAAAAATCCATTATTTTCAACGTTACGGCCGATATCTCCACCGAGGCAGACGAAATTAAAGACATTATGGGCCGGCAGCTTTGCAGCCCGGTGAAATGGTATGATTCCATGGCCCGGCTGATGGAAGAAGAAGTGGAAACCTTCGTGGAGGTCGGACCGGGAAGGGTCCTGGCGGGTTTGTTAAGAAAGATCCTGCCGACCGATTATCCGGCAAAAATCTATAATATCAGCAGCATGAAACAGCTTGAAACCTATCTAAAGGAAACCGCATAATCCGCTATGATTCATCAGGCAAAAAAATCATTTACTTGATGGTTGACCGCCAGGCGCACGGTTTTTTTGCCGTCTGTTTCCCGGTGTTTGCGGTTTGCCGCCCAGGTTTTAATCCTCCGGTTCGGCCCACACGATGTGCTCTTTATTTACAAACATGACGCGCCCTTTGCTTTCTTTCGACATCACATCAACCATGATTAAAAAAGGCGCGGAGCATTTGGTAAACAGATCGGAAACTCTTTGTTTGTAGGAAAGGTTGACCTTTCCCTGGATGGTCGAACCGTCTGAGGTTTTAATGGTAATCAAACGGTATTCCGTTTCTTTGTAGTTTGGGGCGTTCATAATCTTAAGTTCACCTCTGTTTTGATCATATGAATTGATAAGAATTTAGGGCAGCCTGGAATTAGCGATAGTACCTCAAATTTAGTTTTATATCGGCATATTAGGTGGTAAACTTTAGATTCGATTTAACAAAAATTCAGGCAGTCGGGACTTTTGTCAATCCGCCCGAAGGATCTAAACATGTTTTCCCGGCCGTGGAGGCGCGACGCGAAGCGATATAACTTGCCAAAATATCTAAAGTTATCGCTTTACAACACCGATATCACCCTAAAGACGGATTTGACCTGTTTTTGTCACATCCAGCTGTATTAAATGCAGGTAGGGCATAATTCGGCAAAAAGCGATTAACTTTCAATTAATACTTTACAGGCAAATTCAGTTGTGTTATTGAAAACAATTTTTGAAGGACCTTATATAGATCGGAGTTCGATGACAGGGGTTTGGTTATGAAAAAGAAAGACAAGGAATATTTTAAAAAACTGCTCAACGAATGGTTGGAGGAACTTTTGGATCAGGCCGGTGATACGGTCTCGGGCATGACCGTGCCGAAAGAGAATTTTCCTGACCCGACAGATCGTGCTGCTCTTGAAGCCGACCGCAATTTTATGCTGCGAATACGGGATAGAGAACATAAACTGATCAAAAAAATTAAAGAGGCCATTGGCCGCATCGAAAATGATACTTACGGAATTTGTGAATCCTGCGGGGAAGATATCGCCTTAAAACGCTTAAAAGCACGGCCGGTAACCACGCAGTGCATCGATTGTAAATCCAAAGAGGAGGCGCTAGAAAAGGCTCTTGGATTATAATCACCATCTGGGGATAGACCTTCATATCCATTCAACCGCCTCAGATGGATCCCTAACACCTGCAGAAATCCTCGACCACGCCCAGAAGCTCAATCTTGCCGCAATCGCGATAACAGATCATGACTCCATAGACGGATCCAGGGAGGCCTTGCAGACCGGCATACCGCCTTCCTTTCATTTTTTAACCGGAGTGGAAATCAGTGCAGCGCATCCGCCTTTTTTCTCGGGTTCTGGCAGTTTTCATATTTTAGGATATGATATCCGTCTCGATGACCCGGCCTTAAACCAAGCCCTGAACAAGCTCCGTCAGGCCAGGAAAAATCGCAATCCAAAGATTGTGCAGCGCCTGAATGAATTGGGCTTCCAGATTACTTTAAAAGAGGTCAGTCAAACCGTCGGACAGGTTCAGCTGGGCAGGCCTCATATCGCATATACCATGATGAAAAAGGGTTTTGTAAGGTCCATTGATGAAGCCTTTGACAAATTGTTAGGCACGGCGAAACCGGCATATGTGGACAAGGAGCGCATCGAATGTGAAGATGCGATCAAAATGATCTGTAATGCTGGAGGGATTGCGGTGCTGGCGCACCCGGGGTTACTGGATATCGCTGATCAAAGCAGGCTGGAAGCGCTTATCCAGGATTTAATTCATCTGGGTATCGGCGGGATAGAAGTCTACTATCCGGAACATTCAGACGAACAGACAAAGCGCTACCAGGAACTGTCAAAACAATATAACCTTTTAATGACCGGCGGAACGGATTACCACGGCTCCATAACACCTGAAATTGAAATGGGATCAGGAAAAGGCAGATTGTTTATTCCGTATCTGCTGTATGAGAAATTAACCGAGCGCAGGAATTTTATGGATACCACCGATCAGCCAAATATCGAAAAAATGCTTGGATACCAGTTTCATTCAAAGGTCCTGCTGGAGGAAGCCTTGAGGCACAGCTCATATGTAAATGAGCAGACAGATTTGGATTTGCGGGACAACGAGCGATTTGAGTTTCTTGGTGATGCCGTATTAAACCTTGTCATCGGCCATATTTTAATGGAACGCTACCCGAATTTAAATGAGGGTGACCTTTCAAGAATCCGGGCCAATCTTGTGAATGAGACCCAGCTAGCCATGATGGCACGCTCCATAGAGCTGGGCGCATGCCTTCAACTGGGCAAAGGCGAAATGCAAACCAACGGCAAAGAAAAAAACTCAATACTTGCAGGGGCTTTTGAAGCACTGATGGCCGCAGTTTATCTGGATGGCGGTTTTGAAGTGGCCTTTAAGACGATAGAAAATAATTTTATTCCCTTTCTGGATCAGATTCCCTCGGCGATCGACAGTTCTGACTACAAAAGCCGTCTTCAGGAACGGGTTCAGGAAAAACACGGCGACATACCGAGTTATCAAATTGTCCGCGAAGAAGGGCCGGATCACGATAAAACCTTCTGGGTTTCAGTGAAGGTTTTTGACATCGAAATGGAAGGTACCGGTAAAAGCAAGAAAACAGCCGAACAGGATGCAGCCCGCAAGGCGCTGGAGATTCTGAATAAAGAATCTCAATGAGCATCCCACCGTTGGCGGAATTCGAGGAGCGCTCCGCTTGAAGAGCGTTTCACTTGATGAGCACCCCGCTTTCAGCGGGATTTGATGCAGCGGGTTGAAGCATAAAGGGCAATTAACAGTAACTGCGGGTGGGTGGTTATTTCCTAAAACCCGTCAGGGCGCTCCTAAAAGCCCGAAGGGCTGCTCCTCGAACGAAGTGCTCCTCGAGCGCAGCGCTCGACGAACCGCTGATACGACAAGATTTCGGGACATTGGTTTGAAAGAAAAAGCCACCTCACAAAAGCCTTTTATCATCCCCATTTTTCTGCCCCACGCCGGCTGCCCTCACCGGTGCGTTTTTTGCGACCAGGCATCCATTACCGGCATGCCTTCAGAACCGGCTCAACAAAATGATATCCGCGATCGAATCGAGGCGTTTTTAAAATTTAAAACCGCCCGGCACAAAAAAATCCAGATAGCCTTTTATGGGGGAAATTTTCTCGGAATGCCCCCGGATGAAATCGAGCGCCTGCTTGCGCTCGCCGCTGAGTATGTAGAAACAGGCCGTGTTAACGGTATTCGCTTCTCGACCCGACCCGATACCATTGACCGTAAGCGGTTGGATTTGATCAAAAAATTTCCGGTAACCACCATCGAACTCGGCGTGCAATCCATGGATGACAGGGTGCTGAAACGCACAAACCGCGGGCATAACGTTTCAGACACGCAAAAAGCCATTCAGAATCTCAAACGATTTGAGTATGCAATTGGTGTGCAGCTGATGGTCGGCTTACCGGGAGATACGCCCGCGCGACTGATCGCCTCCGCCCAACGGCTTGCCCGGCTAAAGCCGGATTTTGTTCGCATTTACCCGACATTGGTTCTGGCTGGCAGCCTCCTTGCGACCCGGTATAAAAAAGGCGACTATGTTCCCTTGCGCCTCGAAGCCGCAGTAAGCCAGACCAAAGCGCTGTATCTTCTGTTTAGATCAGAAAACATCCCGGTAATCCGGATGGGTCTCCAGGCAACCGAAGATTTTGCAGGCGATTTGACCATTTTAGCCGGGCCCTACCACCCGGCTTTCGGGCACCTGGTTTATTCAGAGATCTTTTTGGATATGGCCACGGCGGCGATAAAATCGGCAAATTCGAATGGAAATAGGGTTTGCCTGCATGTTCATCCGCGCAGTGTTTCCAAAATGAGAGGCTTAAAAAACCAGAATATTAAAAAATTACGTCGAAATTTGCAGCTGGAATCAATAGAAATCGTTCCGGATGATTCATTGAAAGAAGACCGATTGAACGTAAGCAGCTTCATTTAATTTTATTATTCTGTTCGCAAGGCTTTATATTTATCGTATAAGATGTGAACAATACCATCGGCCAATCCGATCTGGGGAACGTAGATTTTGCGGATACGGGCCCATTTCATAATCTTAAGATAGATATCCAATGCCGGGATGATGACGTCAGCTCGATCCGGCCGCAAAGCGAGTTCCCTGATGCGTTGCTCAACGCTAAAATGCTTTAAAAACCGGCGGACTTTGATCATTTTGTTGTCCGAAAGCGGTCTGCCGTTTTTACAGTTTGCCAGACGGAATATTTTATTAATATTACCGCCGCTTCCAATCGCCGCCATGGAATTGAAAGGCGCGGCGTAGTTTTTAAGCCACTGTCTCATTTCTTTCCAATACGCCTTTGATACTAAGCCCTCCAGCAATCTTATGGTTCCAATGTTAAACGATCCGGCTGTTATGATTCGGCCTTGCGAAAACAGGGTGATTTCCGTGCTCCCCCCGCCAATATCCACGTACAGATAAGCATCGCTTCCACCGAACATGTCAGCACTTTTATTCTCAAAAATGAACTGCGCTTCTGTCTTGCCGTCAATAATCTCGACTTTTATGTCAGTTTCTTCGAGAATTTTTTTGCTTATCTCCGGCCCGTTTTCAGCCTCACGCATCGCCGATGTGGCACAGGCCATAAAATCCAACGGCTGAAAAGCGTCAATCAGGTGTTTAAATCCAATCATGGTTTTGATGAGTTGTGAGACCTTTCGATCTGATATACATTTCTGTGTGAAGGCATCATCGCCCAGGCGAATGGGCATCCGGATGAGCGACATTTTTCTGAAAGTCGGTGAATACTCTTTTTCGAATACACCGGCCAACAAAAGTCTGACGGCATTTGAGCCGATATCGATGGCGGCAAATTTTAATTGTGAATCCATAAAAAATTGACCCTTAAATGAAAATTTTAAAACTCGGCATAAAAGGCCGGCCGGCTTGCGGCAGATGAAATTATTGACAGCAAAAAACATCCGGGAAGACGCAAAAATGAGCTTGCGTCAATGATATTGTGAAACAGGTCTGATAGAAAGTCAAACGCTGCATGGCTTCCGCTATTGAACAAATGCTTGGCGCATGGGTACCAACTAACCAAAATCGGTCTGTGCACAAAAATGGCCATGCTAAAAATCGATATAAAATTAGCAGGTTATCATGATGCCTGTCTGATTTGGGTTGACATTTAAACCGGCGGTCATCTATAAGAAATGCATTCGGGCAAAATATTTGATTCATCGATCTGCGACAACTCTGAAGTCGAGCCACAATTCGCTTTTTTCGTCTCGCAGTTCTCAAACGCGCGGACCTGCCAATTGATATTTCCCATTTCTTCGATTCATTAAATATGCGCCCGATCCAATGTGATAGGCGGAGACCAAAACAAAATCATGAGTCCTAACGAGCATCAGCACAAACAACCGTTACTTGCCAAGCAAGACCGGCCAAGCGGCATTCCTGTTGCCCAGGATATGGTCAGCAAAAAGGCGTCAAGCACCGCGGAAAAAATCGATGTTGATTCGCCGAGTACACTTATCAATCGTGAATTAAGTTGGCTCAGCTTTGCCCGTCGGGTGCTTGCGCTGGCAGAGGATCAGGGGTTACCGTTGCTTGAGCGTGTCAAGTTCGCCGGTATCATGGGGATGTTGTATGACGAGTTTGCGATGAAACGCATGGGTGGGCTCAAACGCAAGATAGAAAAAAGAAAACACAAAAAGAAAGAAAAACGATCCCCTGATGGGCTCAGCGCTGAAGAGGAACTGCAAGCCTGCCGGCGGGAATTGCAGAAACAGGCTCGCCTCGTTTCGCGCCTGGTGACGCATAAGCTTCGACCCGCT
>JGI2160J19893_10000178_pt1 | contig 21716 bp, 23 predicted proteins | sample DeeMarSeWOR28_12_FD_19893 | JGI IMG/M metagenome (IMG submission 19893)
CCTCCACGCCTTCATCTGTCATAATTGAAATTGCAATAAAGTCTGCACCTTCCCTGGCGGCCTGCAAAAACTTTTCAACCGGGACTGACTTCCCCAAATCCTTCACATTAAAACCATTTGCCTCTAGGGTCATGTGCACAATGTTTTTGCCAAAATCCTGTATATCGCCGAAGACGACTCCAATTACTCCCCTTACTTCCGGATCTGTTTGCAGGGTAAGGATTTGGTGTTTAACCTTTGCAAGTGCTTCCTGAAAGATAATGGACGCTTTGTACATGTCAGGATACATGTGTTTTTTGTTTTCATAGCGTTTTGCAACTTCGAGAAAACCGGGCAAAAGACCCTGCAGAACAATTTCCTGGGATGTAATATCTTCCAGTATTGCCTGTACTGTGAAGGAAATTGTTTCCTCCCTGTCAAGATGGGCTAAAGACTTTGTAAGTTTTTCTAATATCATTCACGTTTCCTCTTTTTTTTAATATAAGCCTCAAAGCTATATAGGGTTTTTCTACGATTTTCTGCCTTACCCAGGACAGCCAGTCGCATTTTATCGTCCATTTGCTGCCATTGAGCAATTTCTGCAAGCGATCTGAAACATCCGACACAGACATTATCACTATTCAAGCAACACTTCTCTATACAGGGAGATTGAACAGGGTCTTCAGTCTGACTCATAATTTATAGTTGCCTAAAAATTAGAATTATTCATAATTAAGCAGGTATTTTTCAGGAATGGGTGTAACCCTGGCAACCTGCCCTATCGGACTTTCATCAACCTGCATCCGACAGCCGTAACTTTGTTCAAGGAGTTCTGTATCGAGCACTGACTTGGGATCGCCGGTTTTAACCACCCTGCCGTCCTTGAGCAGCAGCAGCCTTTCACCATACATGGAGGCCAGGTTGAGATCATGGGAAACCATGATAATGGTGGTCCCCTGTTCCTGCCTGAATTTTTCCATCAGGTCCATAATTTTTAACTGGTGGGACGGGTCAAGGGCGGTTGTCGGTTCATCGAGAAGAATTATCTCGGGCTGCTGACAGATGGCGCGGGCAATTATTACCCGCTGCAATTCGCCGCCGCTCAGTTGATGGAGCTTGCGTTCCGCCAGGTGCGATACTTCAGTGAATTTCATTGCTTCCTCGGCAATGTGAAAGTCGTTTTTACCTTCCATGCCAAGGATACCCAGATGGGGCGATCGTCCCATAATAACTGTGTCAGCAACCGTAAAGGGAAAACCCACTTCTATCTGCTGGGGGACAATTGCCATGATTTGCGAGAGATTGCGCCGCCTGTATTTCGAAATATCTTTATCCTTGATCGCCACCGAACCCTGCTGTGCTTTTTGCAGACCGGCGAGAACTTTTAACAGGCTGGTCTTCCCGGCACCGTTCGGTCCGATAATAACAAAAAACTCTCCCGCTGTTATTGAAAACGACACATGATGTAAAATTAATTTATCACGTAAACTCAATGATATATTTTTTATATCTAAAATTTTTCTCATGCCCTGTTCCTCAACAGTAAAACGATGAATAGCGGTGCACCAATCAGGGCAGTGATAATGCCTACCGGCAATTCACCGGATGAGGGGAGGATTCTGGCCAGAAGATCACATAGAATAAGATACGAGGCACCACCCACCAGACAGGAGGGAACAAGCAATCTATGATCCGGTCCAAGTAAAAGTCTGAAAATATGGGGAATGACAAGTCCGACAAATCCAATCAAACCGGACAGGCTCACGATAATACTGACCATCAGGGAAGTGATAACAAGAAGCAGCAGAACTATGTTTTTTACATTGATCCCCATGGCAGCAGCTGTTTCCCTGCCCAGAAGGAGAAGATTCATCGGGCGGGCTAAAATGAAAATCACCATAAAACAGGGAAGTACCAGAAGAAGAATCGGCAGTTGTTCTTTCTGCATTGTGGCCAGGTCTCCCATGAGCCAGTAGAGAATATGCTGGACCTGGAATGAACGGGTCATGGAAATAAGAAACATGATGACCGCAGCACAGAAAGCATTCATCATCACGCCGCCCAACAGGAGAGAATCCCTGCTGAGCATGGTGTTTCCCATGGTGGTGCCTGCAAGTGTTGTGACAAATGCCAGAACCAGAAGGCTTCCGGTAAAAGAAAAGATTGTAACCCCGGGGAAATAGGACAGGCCTATGAGCATTGCCAGGATAGCGCCAATAGCTGATCCCCCGGATATGCCAAGTATATATGGTTCTGCCAGGGGGTTGCGCAGCAGGGCCTGGAATACCAAGCCGCCAAGAGCCAGACTGCCACCAACAAATGCCGCAAGAATAACCCTGGGTAGACGTATCTGATAAATTATTGTTGCAGTCGCATTATCGGGTATGCTTTTCCCTGTCAGGAACTCCAGGGTTTCCCAAAAATGGACACCCGCCGACCCTGCGGAAATGGCAATTATGCTGACCAAAATAAGAACTGTACCCAGCAGTAGTGTGGTGAGAACAATTTTTTTGCCAATGGGCATACTCATTCTTCTGTCTGATTATTGCTTTTTATAAAAAGTTCCGGATGAATTATTGCCGCAATGACCTCAAGCCCGTCAATCAATCTGGGAGTTGGACGGTCAAACAACTCTGCATCAACAACAAATACCTTGTCATTTTTCACCGCTGATAACAGGTTCCATTTTTTCCAGGAGTTTAAAAGATACTCCGGTGCCAATCCTCCTGCCATGGAACTTATCATGACTATCTCAGGCTGCAGCACGATAATATCCTCCCAGGAATAGCGGGGATAGGAAACTTCCCCTGCAGTTGTGTTAATCCCCCCGGCCAGTTCAATCAGCTCATGAATGAATGTATCCGTACCTGCAGAGAAAAGCGGTTCTGCATCAATCTGAAAGAATACACGTGGTCTGTGATCTCCTTTTTTAACTCGTGCCTGCACCCGCCCTATTCTTTTCTCCATGTCAGAAACCAGTTCTTTTGCAGCCTGTTCTGCACGTAACAGAGATCCAAGCCTGGTAATAGTATCCATGATCTGTTGAAGATTTCGCGGATTAATGACATAGACAGGTATCCCGAGACTGACGATCTTATCCACAATATGCTTGGGGTTTCCATCCTTGGTAGCAATACAGAGATCGGGTTTCAGGGCGACAATTTTTTCAATGTCAAGACGGACATATGAGCCAACCCTGGGCAGAGATTCCGCCTCTGGAGGATATGTGCTGTACTGGGTTACCCCGACGAGTCTTTCTTCCTGTCCAAGATCATAAATGATCTCAGTGATGCTGGGAGCAAGTGCGATAACTCTCGTGGGATTCTCAGGGACCACAAGGGTTCTGCCAACCTGGTCGACGACCGGCCCGGCCAAGATGTTGCCGGGCAGTATCAGGAATATCAATACCAGTGTAAGCATTATATGCGTATATCTTGGCATGAAACAAACCGTTGTGGATTATTTTCGCAGTTTAAAGGTTACCGGCACCCTGACCCACATCGGTATCCTCTCTTCGCCCCGTCTCCCGGGTTCAAAGCTCCATTTCTTTACAGATGATACTGCAGCACGGTCAAGCAGTGTAAAACCACTTGAGGTTTCAATTTCAAGGTCATCCACCCTGCCCTCTCTGTTAACCAGTACCTGCAGGAAAACTGTTCCTTCCTGTCCTCTTTTTCTCGCCAGGCCAGGGTATACCGGTGGAGTGTTGGACTGGTAACGCGGATATGCCATCTGCAGCGTTCCGGGCAGCGCTACACCTTCATGTTCCTGTGCAGCTTGAGGTTCTGCCGATATGGCGGATTCCTGGACCTTTACAGCTTCGTCTGGTTCAGGCACTAAATCTTCTTCAATACTTACTGCTCCCTTCGATGCCGGCATAACCTTTTCAACAACAGGCTGCCTGACTACTTTTTGGGGCAAGACCGGCTTCGGAAGCTGATTAATCGGTTTTTCTTTAACATTAGGGACTTTCTGCAGAACAGGTTTTTCCGGTTCTGTTTCTGCTGCTGGTTGTTCCTCGAAAACAGGTTCAGCAGTTTGTGTTTTTCCTGTCTGCATCACAGTTTTTTCAACCACCTTTCTCTGACCCAGAAAAACGCTGACTGAGCGCGGAAGCGATACATTTGGGACAAGAACCGGCTCCAGATCAAATTCAAAATTCATCAGGCCGATGTGGATTGCTGCTGCCAAAAAAGCTGCAATAAGCATTCGGGATCGGTTATTTAACAGTGTCAGCCTGTAGTGAAACATTCGATATACCCGCAGTTCTTATAATATCAAGGACACGGTACAACTCCTGGTAGGAAAGCGCCTTGTCTGCAAACAGGTCGACCTGAACAGATTTGGCATCAGTCTTACTTTGCTTCTTTTTCAGCAAAACTGCCTGCAGTTCATCCTGGGAAACATTTTTACTATCAAGAAAAATCTCCCCATCGGCTTTGATAGTTATTGTCAGGTTCAGTTCAGTATCAATTTCTGCTGCCGAGGAACCCGGTAGAGACACCGGCAGGCTGCGGTGCACAGCCATGGAAAGCATGGCGTAGATAAAAAAGACAAGCAGAAGAAAGACGACGTCAATCAACGGCAGCATCTCTATGCGGGGCTTTTTAATCCCCAGATGGCTGCTCGGCACCTTCATGATCTGGAAGCCTCATGCTTGCTATCCAGCTTTTCATAGACAATCTCGAGGCTGGTGGCATATTTTTCGATATTAAGCACTGCCTTTTCCACCTTGGAGTTAAAATAATTATAGGGAAAAACAGAGAGAATGGCGATGCCGAGTCCAGCGGCTGTAGTAATAAGGGCCTGGGCAATACCGGCGGTCACAGCCTGGGGCTCTCCGATGCCGGCAATGCTCAGTGCCTCAAACGAACCAATAATGCCTATAACCGTACCGAAAATACCGAGCAGCGGCGCCACGGTGATCATGGTATCCAGGACCCCCATATAGCGCCGCATGTTCCGTATTTCTTCGGCTGCCGTGGCCTCCATGGCCTTGGTCATAGAGAATTCACGGTGCAGTATCCCGCTCACCAGCACCCTGACAATAAAATCCTTAGAGCCGGACACCTTGGCACGCACCGCTTCCCAGTCGCCCTGGCGGCAGAGCTCCAGGACATCCTCGATCAGTTGCCTGTTCCGGGTAAAATCAACCGAAGCCCAGAAAAACAGGCGTTCTATGACCACGGTCAACACCAGGATGGAGCAGGCCAGCAACGGATACATTACCGGCCCGCCGTGGACAAAAAGGTCAATCATGTTTTCACCATCAAAGAGTAAATACTGAATCAGGTTATGAAGCTTTTTTTTACTTACAAACTACGATTAGTAGGCATAAGACAGCTTGGCATAGACAGACCTGCCTGCCCCTGGATATCCTTCAACAGTTGTTGTAAAGGTATTGTAGTCAGTAAATGAGTCCAAATAGGTATCATATTCTTCATCAAACAGGTTTGTGCCCAACAGGGTGATGAAGAAGTGATCTTTTATCTGCTGTACCAGTTTCATGTCAAAGGTCCAAAAGCTGTCCATCTCATATGCAACAGTTTTTGTGTTGGGATAAAAGCCGTCAGTTTCAGTTCGGTATGTCACCCTGTCTCCTGTATAGCGTGCAACTGCCGAAAGGGTCAAGCCGAAATCCGTAAAGTAAGTGAGAGCACCTTTAAACAGGTGCTCTGGTGTATAAGCGGCTCTCCTCTTCACCCAGTCATATACAAAATTGGGTGGAAAATCAGGAGGAAAGCCATAATCCATAACCGTATAGGCCTTGCTTTCCTCCTCAGCATCAATGTACGTGTAGTTCAGGCCGAACTGGAGGTTGGTCATCAGCTGGAACTTTGCTCCTGCCTCGAAACCGTCCCCGGTAAAAGAACGCAGGTTGACCGGTGAATAAATACCATTGGAATCAGGTTCCCATTGGATTTTATCGTCAATTGTCCAGTGAAAGTAAGAGGCAGAAAAGAAGATGCGGTCATCTTGCAGGGATTGTTCCCAGGTAATGTCCGAATGCCAACCNGTTTCAGGCAGGAGGTCAGGATTACCCTTGCTGAAACCGTCATCCGGCCAGAAAAGATCATTGGGAGTCGGTGCTCCAAAATGTTTACCGCTNCTGAATTTCAGCGCTNTGTTCTGCCAGGGTGTCGCTATAATACCAAAACGCGGCAGAGTTTCATTGCCAAATCCTGAGTTGTCCTCATAGCGCAGGCCTGCAAGAACTTTCANAGGTGAAAAGATCTGGTACTGCAATTCACCGTAAATGCCGGTACTGTGAAGATCTGCGTCAATTATATTCCTGCTGGCCTCAAGCCTCTGCCCTGAACCATCCAGGTCAATGCTCTCATTTTCCCAGTCATAACGAAGATATTCTGCACCCAGGAGCAGATCGCCTTTGTCAGAAAAGGCGATCTCCACATTTCCCTCAATTTCATAGACCCTATTGGTGGTCCATGATTCAGCACCGGGCAGAGACACAGGAACACTGAAGCTGTTTACATATCGCAAATAGTTATAATTCTCCGTTGAGGTAACATCAGCCAATACCGTTATGTTCAGCATATCATTCGGCCTGCTGTTGGCGGTAAGGACAATCAATCCGTCCTCATCCCCTCCCCTGTCAAGCAAACTGGCTGATTCGTTATTATAAACAGCAACACCGTCAACATAATAGGCATTTGTTCCTTCTGGTGGTTTAACTCCAGGCCGGCCGAATTTCCGGTCAAGATATTGCCCATAGAGGCTGAGATCGAATTTTTCACCCTTGTCCAGCACCAGGTTTAAAGAAACATCCTTGTGATCAAGATCACTGTTAGACCGGAAGCCGTCTGTTTCATCATAATTGGCTGCCAGGTAGTATCCCAAGGTATTGCTGAAAAACATGCCGTTTTCAAAACCAAGATGATAGGTCTGTTCGGTACCTGCACCCCCTTCAACCTTGAGATCGACAACATCCCGAGTCGGTCTCTTGGTAAAAATATTAACAGTGCCTCCCATGGCACCGGTCCCGTATAACAATGAACCAGACCCCTTAACCACTTCAATATTTCCAATATTATTAAGAGGAAGCCGTCCAACTTCGGCAAGACCCAGGGAGGGTGAGTTGATATTGACGCCGTTAATGAACACCTGGGTGGCTTCTCCGCTCATGCCGCGTATGTGAACAGTCTGCGCAGCGCCACCTGAGTCCCCTTGGGTCCGCCAGTCAATACCAGGATCATTTGCCATCAGTTCACCGATGCTTATGGCAGGATCATCCTGTATATCATACTGATCATAAAGGATAACTGTGTTGGGAACATCTTTTCTTGTTTCTTCTGTTTTGGTGGCGGTTACCACCACCTCGTCAAGGGTTTTAATTTTTTGTTCTTCTGTCTCCTCTGCCATGGATATGGCAGGAAAAATCATAAGTGCTGCAACGGTTGAATATAGGATTTTCTTGTTCATCGGTTGCTCCTCCTGTCAGAACGCATCACGATTTCCCGCATGGCTGCCTGGAAACCATCCCAGTCCCTGATCAGCAGAAGCGTCATCCTTAAGTGTGTCTGTTCCTGTTTCATTTACCTTCTCCTTGAAAATTGTTTATCAAGGGTCCGGGCAAAAAAAATCCCGGACCGATTTTATCGATCCGGGATGTCCCTTTTTTATCCTCAAGATCAGGATATACCTCTGTCCGCGGAGATATACCATGTAGCAAATATCAGGCAGGTTTTCTGACTTCCGGATCTTCCTACTCACCGCGCCTTCCCATCCGTCAATGCGGAAAGTGACATGCTGCGGTTTTCGTCCCCGGTTACAGCGGCGGGCCCGTCTCCGAATTGCACGGAGTTCCCTTTTTGCTCTTTACCGAGCACCTGAATATGTATTTTTTTACTTCATTAATTACTACCGGTCAAGATTCATTCTATGTTTTTATACAAAACAATCCATCAGCAGGGCAGAATATCGGTGTAAACAAAGCCATCTCGCATGACTGTTTCCCCTACACAGATATTCACTTTACTTTTAAACATTGGACCATCATAGACGAAACTGTGAAATTCCCCGTTTTCTCCACATGGATCGACGGAGTCCGGAATTTGCTCAAGAAAATCCTTATCATAATCATGGCCGGCAAAATCCTTTGAGAGATGTTTGGGATCGATGCTGGTAATTTTTGCCCGGAGGCCGCTGCTGACCATTTCTCTGGACAGCTCACCTGTTGGCATTCCCCAAAGAGGGAACAGCGCTTTAATTCCGGTTTCTGCCAGATTGGCTTCCCGGTAGCTGCGTATCCCTTCCAAATACAGATCGCCAAAAGCAATACAGTCAATTTCCTGAGATTTTACCTGCTCAATAAAATTCTCCATGATTGTTTTATATTCGGAATCGCTGCATGGATATGGAATTGGAATGAGCTGTAAAGGAAGGCCAGTTCTTTCTGCCTGTTGTTTAATCAACTCGGTTCTGACTGCATGCATTGCACCACGTTCAAATTTCTGATTAAACGTGCAGAAAAGGCCGACAACTTCTATGTCCTGCTGGTGTTGCAATATATGAAGAGCCCAGGCGCTGTCTTTGCCGCTGCTCCATGATAATAATGTTTTCTTTTTCATTTTATCCTTACGCGTAATTTATTTTTTATCCATGTTGCATCAAACGGCAACCAAAAGGCATTACAGGTTTGAAAATTGGTTTGGAATATCTGGACACAATTCTTTAATATTTCCGTACTATTTATCAGAAATATATTTCCTGCATATCGTCCAAAGGATGAATTTTTTACAAGATCAGGAAACTATATGGTTAAACCCACAATTTTTTCCAACTTGTCTTGCTGGGAGAAATTGTTCAATCATTACATTCATCCAATTCCTTAGAAACAAAAATACCCTGAGAAATTGTCAGCTATTTTTCCTTTTCAAATTTGTCAATTTTTTTCAGCATGTTTTCCGCTTCAGTTTTCTTCCGGCTGTCTTTTGGCAGCATTGTAACTGCTTTTAAAAAATGGTTCTTGGCACTGGTCAGGTTGCCTTCATACCAGTAATAATAACCATAGTAATAAAAACCTTCTTCCTGTTTGTTTAACTTGGCTTTGACATTGGCCAACTGGTAATACAATTTCGAGTAATCGGGCATTATACCGAGCAGTTCTTCATAAAGTTCGGATGCCATCTGCAACTTGCCTGTTTTCTCATAAAGCATGGCCAGGTAATAACTTGCATATCCATTGTCGCGCCCAGTTCTTTTCGAAGTCTGCAGTAAGTTCAGTGCTTCATCATATTTTCCCGATTTCAGATATATGACGCCAAGGTCCGCCTGTAAAATCTGCTTATCAGGAAAAAATGCCATNGTCCTGCGTAATGCCGTTTCTGCCTTATCGTAATCCGCAGCAATTAAATATGCCTGGGAGAGAACATAATGCGCCATAGCCGATGCCCGGGAGTCCGGTTCCATGGTGGCAACCGAATTCTGGTAATAGGAAATGAGCTGTATGGGATCTTTGGTCAGACTTATGACTCTGCTTTTAAACCTTTGAAAGGGAAACTCATCAACATCTATATACTGCTTTTTGGGGCTGAAAAGGATGAGGTCCTGGATATATCCCATACGGACATCCGGGCCGGGATGGGTCAGAAGATATGGTGGGACATATCCCATCCTGTAGCGGTTCATGGTGTGGATTTCGTGCAGCATGTCCACCATGGCCTTGGGATCACGTTCCTGTTCCTGCATCCATTTAAAAGACAGACGGTCTGCTTCTTCTTCATCCTGACGGCTGAAGGAAAGAACTGCTGATTGTCCCGCAGCAGCTGAGCCGGCTATAAGGGCTTCAGCGAGAGGTCCACCGCCCAGGGCGATACCCGCAAGAATACCCAGCATGGAGACTGCATTTATCTTGGCGCTTTTATCAATTCTGTCTGCCAGATGCCTGCTCACCACATGCCCTATTTCATGGGCCATGACCCCGACAAGCTCTCCTTCACTCTCCAGTGATTCGATCAAACCACTATGAAAAAATATGAGTCCTGAGGGAGCGGCAAAGGCATTGAGTTCCTTGTTGTTGATGACGAAGAAATGATAGTCAAAATATTGCGACCCAGCCACTGAAAGGGTTTCCTGACCCAGGTTATTGATATACTGGATGACGTCTGGCTCGTCTATGAGNTTGAATTCTTTGCGCACCAAGGTGAGCAGCTGTTCTCCAACTTCCTTTTCCTCTCCAACTGAGAATGCAAAAGCANGATTAACCCTGTGAAAATTCTGCAGCAGGGTTCCTATGAGGANCAGAAACAGGATAAGTTTTATGAGACGGAACATTTTTAAAAATTATCAGTTATGAATTTTAAGAACTTAGTTATGAGTTTAAATTGACAGATACAAGAACTCCAGAGGAAAAACTGAAAAACTTTTTACCCTTGAACCCTTTTTTCATTTTTAATCCATGCCACCAGCCGGTCGAGACCTTCAGCGGTTGAAACCCGTGGTTTATAACCAAGGTCACGCCTGGCTTTTTTAATTGAAAACCAGTGTGACTTGGCAAGCTGTTCTGCCAGAAAGCGGGTCATTCGCGGTTCTTTTGCCATGCTGAACCACATGTATATGCCTTCCAACAGCGTTCCTGCAGCATATGCCGTGCCAAAACTGACTTTTTTCTTCACCGGCGTAATGTTGAGACGAACGAATAGGTTATTTATCCAGTGCCAGAGATTGACCGGCTCGCCCTGGGATATAAAGTAAGCATTGCCAGCTGCCGTTGCAAAACTGTTTAAATTCTCTGCTGCCAGGACGTGTGCCTCAGCAACATTATCAATATACGATATATCCACCAGGTTGCTGCCATTACCGACAATTTTCAGCTGCCTGCGTTTTCCTCTTTCCACAAGTCTGGGNATGAGATGCGGGTCACCGGGACCCCAGATCAGATGNGGACGGATGGCACATGTTTTCAGAAGCTTTGAATTGGCAGTAAGCACCATTTGCTCTGCCATGGCTTTGCTTGANGCATAATAACATAAAAANCGTTCCGCATAGGGTGTTGTCTCATCAACACCCTGTAAATCCTTACGGTCAAAAACAACACTCGGCGTTGATGTATATACCAATGTTTCCACACCATTGGCAAAACATGCTCCCAAAACATTCCTGGTACCAGTTACATTGATCTGCTCAAATTCATGTTTCGCACCCCAGATACCCGCCTTGGCTGCAACATGGAATACCGTGTCATATTTCTGCATGGAGCGGATAAGATGATCACTGTCCAGAATGTCTCCCTGAACCTGTTCTACATCAAGTTTTTCCAAGTGCGGATAACGGTTGCGGCCAAATACTGCCACATCTTCACCCTTATCCACCAGTTGCCGGACAATGGCTGAACCGACAAATCCTCCACCACCTATAACAAGAGCTTTCATGCTTATTCTTGATTTTAATTGTCTTTCATTGAAAGTTCACCCGCAGCCCATATGGCGAGCTTTTCTCTGAATATCTTGGCATTATGCCTAATATCCACGGGAAAATCAGGATGAACAAGAAAGTGCTTAATTGATCGGGTCATTTCATGCTGCCGGGCTATCACCAGCAATTCAGCAATGAGTGCTTTTTTTTCTGTTTTTTTATCATGCGGCTCAGCAATGAGAACCGGGACCTGTCTCCCGGTCGGGCCAATTCCAACCAGAGCAGACCTGAAGACTGCCGGATGCTCGTTGAACAATGCTTCACAGCATATGGTAAACATGATTTCGGTACCGGTTATGACCCGGTGTCCCTTGCGGCCGCAAAACCATAATCTTCCCTTTGCATCAAGAAATCCCAAATCCCCCATACGGTGCCAGAATTCATCACCATCTGCGATCTTTGCCAGCTGATTTTCCCAGTCATTATTATCATATCTTCGGGTGACAACCGGGCCCTTGACCACTATTTCCCCTGTTTCGTAATCCGGCAGCAACAGGGAATCATCCCATTTATGTATCGGCAGGTCAGAAATTTTAATAATTTTAATAGTAATGGATGGCAGTGGTTTCCCGACGCAGACACCCCTGCCTTTTCTAGTTTCATCCCAGGTCTCGGCAAGAATTTCTTTGGCCGTGATTGAGGCTATTGGTAAAGATTCTGTAGCACCATACGGGGTATGGACTTCAGCATCTTCAGAAATAATTGACACGGTCCTTGCAAGTAATTCTCCTGAAACAGGTGCCCCGGCCATGAGAATTTTCTTAATTGTACCAAGCTTAATCCTATGGTCAAGACAGTATCTGCTGACAACATTCCAGATTGCCGGTGATCCAAAAGAATAGGTTACCCTATGTTCATTGATAGTGCCGATGAATCTGGCAGGGTTCACTTGAGCAGGTTTTGCCACATTCATTTCCGGTATTACAGAGCAGGCCCCAAGTCCTGTTGAAAAAAGAGCAAAAAGGGGGAAAGCCGGCTGATCAATATCATCGGGTCCTATACAATAATAATCCCTGATTAGTTTCAACTGCGCTTCAAAAACAGAATGATCGTAGCATACTCCCTTGGGCGGTCCGGTTGAGCCTGTGGTAAAAAGTATAGCAGCAAGATCATCAGACTTTACATCAGCTATTTTAAATAATTTACCGTAATATGGTGATTTTTCAGCTTTTTCAGCAGAGAGAGAAGGCCCGAAAAGGCCAAGGGGAGCCCCTATACAGACTGAGATACGTATTGTCCTGAATGGCCTTGGAAAGAAGAGCTTGAAAAGATGGGCCTTCACTATACCGATGAAAATCTCGGGCTTCACCTGACCGATGCAGCGAAGCAGATTTTTGTACCCCATGCCGGGATCAATCAGGATAATGACTGCCCCGATCTTGAAAAGTGCAAAGGTAAGGGTGATAAACTCCAGCGATGGTTTCACCATCAGCATAACCCGGTCGCCCTTTCTAACTCCACGGTCGCTAAGGCTGTGGGCAAACCAGTCTGCAGTATTGTTCATTTCCTTAAATGTCCATGAGCGGTATCTCCTGCCCGTTTTGCATATCAAACCGGTCCGGTCTGGATATTTACGGGCTGAATCAGAAAGCGTCTGTGCAATGTTATGATTCATTGTCTGATAAATATTTCTGAAAAAAAACGGTGATCAAAGGCGCTATATCCTCAAAGGCATCTTCAAGGACATAATGGCCGGCAGCAGGGAATAGATAATGCTCCGCTTCAGGAAACCTCTTTAACCATTCAGCATAAAATTTCGTAGTAAAACAAAAGTCCCTACCTCCCCACAAAACAAGCATGGGAATGTTCAGCAGCTTCGTTAGGTTATTCTCAATTTCTACCAGGGTCTGCCAGGAAACATCTTTGCCGGTAACCGGAATATCCTGGACAAAACGAAGGAGAGCAACTCTGTTGGCCCAGGAGTCATAGGGTTTCAGATAACCGCGGGCAATATCCGGTGTCATTTTATTTGCCACTGCCATGGTCAAGGCAGCACGGGCAAATCCGTTGAAACCGCGCACTATGATATCTCCCAGTAATGGAACACGGCATATACTTATGCGCAGAGGAATTCTCCCGAAACGGAAAGCGGCTGTGTTTAAGACGACAATCGATTCCAGCCGCTCAGGATAGCGCACAGCCAATCCCATACCTATGGCACCGCCCCAGTCATGAACCACCAGGGAATATTTTTCAATTTTTTGCTCTGCAAGAAGAATTTCCAGATTATCTATATGTGTTTTCAGGGTATATGGATAATCCTGAGGCTTGTCAGAATAACCGCAGCCCATGTGGTCAGGGACAATTACTCTGTATTTTTTTTGCAGGTGGGTTACAAGGTTCCGGTAATAGTATGACCAGGTCGGATTGCCATGCAACATGACAATGACCCTTCCCCGCCCCTGGTCCAGAAAGGAGAGATTATGTCCCTGTATGGAGATTTTCTTGACAGTAAATGGGTAGAGTGAGTCGTCTGGCATACAAAGCGTTTTTTATTAAAATTAACATCATTGGTAACGCAGCACCTTACTAAAATTCAGCCAGAAAACCAAATTCCATCTTGCTAAAAAATTATACTAAATAGGCGGAGCAATAGTCACGATTATACGCATATTGGTCGTAGCCCTGACACCATGCGGTTCCTGTATATCAGATATGAGTATATCACCTGTTTTGGCAGGTATAGAAGTATCGTCTTTACCGAGAAATTCGCCCTCTCCTTCAATAACCAGAATGGAAAGCTGCCCATCAAGGTCATGGGAATGGACAGGAAAAACAACTCCTGCACCAAGGTTAAAGTTTATTATCCTGAAATAGGCTGAATCATGAACCAGGAATTTTTTCATGTGTTCAGGATGGAAATTTCTCGCTGGATCCAGATCAATTTTTTTCATCATGTCGATTTCCTCTTTAGATATTGACAGGTATTTTCACCAATTCTGCCTACTTTATAGCATATATTCTGCACACACATCCTTGACTTATATCAATGGCTTGTGAAAATAATGAAAAACGTTGATTCGGGAACAATATGGATCGGCCGCAGCAAATTCACACCTCTGTGTGATTTCTAATAGCTAGAACACGCTCAAAATGATTGAAAGTGATTAAACGGTTGAAAAAAATCACCAACTTTTTTTCTATTTGACACTGTCAGACATATCAGCAGAAATCAAAAGTCGGCTATTTAAACATGCAATGTGTATTGAATAGTTAGGTGATGCAGAAAAGTTAACATAAGATGCAATCATCTGCTTAACAGAAAGCATAATTTAGCACTTAATTGTCTCCCTCTCCAACATAAGGACAGATACGTCCATCAGGTCGACAATTTTTACACCATCAAGCAATTCGTCTTCGGGTATGCCAAATTTTTTTAAGTCAATTTTGCAGACATACAATTGAGCATCCCCTTCAAGAATTATTGAAAGAGAATCTCTAACTGAAGCAATATTTTCCTCAACTGCGATGGTTTCCGCCACACCTTTTTGGACTATTTTCGCTCCCTTTGACATGAAGAATAAAGCAACATCTGCTCCTTCTAAAACAAGACAGGATGCCAGCCCCATGGAAATACTTGCCATATGGGGCTCATCATTGGAATGGCTAATTATCATCATGTATTTCTTGGACATTTTTCACCCCCAAAAAAAGGACAGTATTATTGCTTCGTGAATTTAATGTAAGGTTCTTCACATGCCACGTCAAGAACCATAGTCCAAGCCAATTGTCCGCACCATATCATCCAGCGTGGTGATAACTGGCCTTAGAGCTCGCTGGTGATGATGACTACCTGTTTTATTTAAATAATCTCCAAGAATGGAATACAGATAAAAAAGCACTGTAAAATCCATATATCTTGTCACAATCTTTACTCCTTCATGGATGGCTAGCAAGATATAATGTTCAGTGGCAATAGCAACAAGTAAAATAAGTATTTTGATATAAGTTTGAATGTATGGTGTGTTAGGCTGGACGACTAAAACGAAAAAATAAATATGGGGCAATAGCTACCCAAGTCAAGACGACAACCCAAACTCGTCCTTTAAAAATATTATAGTTGCCGAATAGCTCTGACCAAGAGTGCCCTCCGACATAATGGAAAAATAAAAACTCAAATGCAACTGTAAGTCCCATCCATAGTAGACCAATAAAAACAGCTTTTTGTGCGGACGAAGGTCGATAAAGCCTCACAAAACCCCAAATGATGATACCCAGTAAAAATACGCTGCTAAGTGTTGAGAGTTGATGGGCTGTTAACTCGTCCAAGTGATTGCCATATGTGAAATCTCGAACGGCCCCATTTGCAATGGAAATCAACAACATCACGAACCATGCTATCAGGTATTTCCACATTTCCTTGCCAGAATGTAAAGTTTTGGTGCTGCCTTACCCGATTAATACGTCAACATTTTATCAATTTCAAAAAATTAAGATTGCTTGCCACAATGTTGAATCTTGGCAGGCAGATATCGAGTTATGGTGGATAACAGACATGTGGATTTTTTTATCGGCAAAACTTAACTACTTTCCATTCACTTTTTTCCTTAAGATCCCACTTGGTTTAAACGTAACTACCTTCCTGGCATCCAGCATCAATGCTTCGCCGGTTTGAGGATTTCGACCTTTCCTGGCGGATTTAGCTTTGACATTGAATTTCCCGAATCCTGACAGTAAGACATCTTCACCATTTTCAAGACTAGCCTTCATTATTTTCAGAATGGTTTCGATAGCTTCATGTGCTTGAGCTTTGGTAAGCTTGGGATTAGATGCATGGACTTGGTTAATGAGGTCAGCTTTGGTGATGGTCACTTAGAATGTCTCCATGTCGATGGTTGGAATAAATTTTTACAACCATTTTGCCAACAAATTACAATCTGCATTAATTACCAATGGTTTAAGTCAGATAACCTTTTTTCGTAACAACAATCGTAATGTGCCAAAATATTTTTTATTTCTTCAGCATTTAATCTCATAGCAAATTCATGTTTTTTTTCGATTGAGAGGTTTTTACGTTGTTTCCATATTGGACAATCTTCTTTTGTACAGGTAAGAAAACGACATTCGATAAGTAGCTCAAACAAATGAACTCTTGGCCTAACCGAAGATTTTTTGTGAATTGAACCCATATACCTGCATCATCACCGATGTTTGCACTAAATGGTTTACTACTGCAAACCAGGTTATCCATAAGACCTAATTATGTACTTAATTTAATTATAGATTATGATTAAAGAAAAACAATCGACCGTCAGGAGTATTTCTTGGAGTATTTTATTTGTCAGGTTGGAGGGGAACCCAGTCCTTTAGTTGTATTTTAGTCTTAGTTAACAACAAGTTATAATGTGACAATACGATATGTATCTGAAACCGACCCAACCTATACCTGCAGGCTCATATTTAATTTTACTAAACTGCAGATTACCTAACACAATCTTGAGTTTTTGTGTGTGGAAATAGACTTAACATATCCACTGGCAACTTGATATTCTAAGAATCAATTACGACTCAAAAGATATAGTAGTTATTATTATTTTCATTGTGTAGGGTTTGCGTTAGGTGAATCAGATGTTTCAGGAGTTTGATCGATAAATTGAACCTGTTGATCTTTGTTGTGCTGAGCATGATATTTTCCATAGGGCATAGATGCTAACGCACGATAGTTAGCTTGTCTGGCGTATGGTACATAGTCCGCCATCGCAGTACTCATAGCTGTTACTATTGCTTTGGCTATAAGACCCGCCACACCTCCACCAGTATTACCACCTGACAAATCAACAACAACCGTTCCATTATATTTCCATAAAGTTTGATCAGAAGTTGTAGATTTTAATTGACAATCAACGGAGACTGTTAATGTTGATGCTAATACCATATAACTTAAATCCCATTTTTTAATGGTCGTAAATAAAACAGCATCGGCCCCAAAGTATTCTTTGAATTTTGCTAGTGGTGTATTTATCAGAAGCTCAGTGTCGTAAATTCCCTCCATTTTAAGAATATCAGCAGTTATGGGATATGGAAAAGTGTAATATCCATAAAACGCTAATGGTTCTTGAATGGTAGTTGAATAATATTCCTTAGCGTCTGCCGCCGTTGATTCGTTCATAGGAGGAAGTATAAGAATTGTGACAGGATTTTCTTCATACATTAATGGAAATTCTGACGATTTTGTAGACATTGTAGGTGCACAAGCAGACATAAACAGCACAATCAAAATACCATAAAGCCAATATGTAGATTTTTTCAATTTTATTACCTCGTCAATTTACTTTGAGTCAGAATTGTCTGTTGCTGTTGTTGATATATTTGACACATTGGTATCTGAACTTTCTTTTGCTTTTGCACTTTGTATCAATCGGTCCATCAGATGTTTAGATTCAGGGTATAGCTGTGATTCAGTTTCAAAAAGCGTCACTGCTTCTTTAGATTTGTTCTCTTTTAAATATATATATCCCAACTCGGCATAAATTCCAGGCGGAACGGCTAAATTTTGCACTTGTGATTCAGAAATAATTTTTTCAAGCTCCTGCTTATGTCTAATCAGTGTTTCTTCATTTTGGTATTTTTCTAAAGCATAAAGGGTTTTAGAATAATTGCCAAAATAGTACGTCTGTTTAGGAACACATCCAGCAAAAAAAATACTGATACAGATTGCTAAAATCCAGGTTAATTTTCCATTCATGGTATCTGTATCTCCTTTGTGATCCCGTTCCCAAGCAAGATGTCTCTATTGACAACCTCTGTTCCTGATTTTATTACAACAATTTTATGTTTCCCTGGAGAAATTTGATAGTGAATTAGCCCTTTTCTATTGTCATTCTCATCTTCGTCATTTAAATTGCTGCTTTTTTCATTTAATATGAAGGGGTTAAGGTCATCAATATAAACTACAGCATTATCAGTATTTCCAGTAAACCAAATAAAACTCTTTGGTTCTTTGAGCGTTACACCTTCTTTAAGGCCACACCCACCAATTAGTCCCAGAAGTACCAATCCGATATATATGATTTTTTTATATGACATTTTATTTTATCTCCCTAATTGGTTATTCCTGAATATACAGTTGAGCAAAATCTCCAGAGGAAATAAATTCCGAAAAATCCCCCTCTATAATATCGCAAAATGTTACTTCTGTTTCAGGAGTATCTCCCACGGACATAACTGTTTTTATTTTTCCAATTTGATCTCCAGGAAGAGTGATCATCATATTGGTTTGGGGATTTTTCACTTTTTTCCCTTCCTTCATAACATTAAAAATATCTCCACTTGTAATATTTTGTAATTTGCCTCCAGCTATAATTAACTTGTCATCTTCAAAGCCCAAAATATAACTACGCCAGGGTCTATCAAGGAGGTTTTCGATAATGTTTGAGGCTAAATTTGTAATAGCTGCATCTATTGCTTTGTCATTTAGTGCGGAATCATAGCCTGCTCGACCACCTACACCAAAGACTGTCCCAGCTTCCGAAAAGGCTTCTCCTTCTCCTTCCTCGGAATAGAGTATTTTTCCTGAACGGACTTCAATAAGTCTTACATGGACTTTCGCAAAAGCAATTTGTTTTTTTGTTCGACTGAAAATACCTACTTCACCTTGGTCTTTTCTCCCAAACTCTGTAATTGAACCAACAATTAAATAGTCAGCCATATTTTTTAGTGGCTCATAATTTTCCATGGCTAACTCATTATTTATTTTGTCAAGATCAGCTCTCTCAAGGAGGATAAATTTTTCTGTCTCAAGTAGCTTTGAAGATAGTATGTCTACTGCCTGTTTTCCTATTCGATCATTATTTTCATCTATAAAAAAACTTTGGCCGTATCTGGTTTCATTTGTAAATCGAGCAATGGCAACCTTTCTTTTAAGTCCCTTTTTGCTATCGGTATTTGCTCTATCATGTTGAACAGTTTTGCTAATTTGTGGAGTATCTTCAATAGTAACAACCTCTGGCGTGTCAATGGTTGCACATGACGCTAATAATGCCACCAATAATAAACTAAGAAAGATGTAAATTGTTTTCATCATGCTACGTTTCTCCTATTTCAGTTGTTATGTAAGTTTTATTGAGCAATATTTATTGTAGATTGTAAATTACTACCTAAGTCAATACAATTTTAATAATATTATTATTTGTTCTCTGTTCGTCTTAGTAGGTGAAGAGTGAATATTGCTTGCCAACATCTATGGTCTTGGCAGGGCAAATTTCAATTCAACATGTGCAGTGGACACCTTCAAATTAGAAAAAAATCCCCATCAATACGGCAAGTATTTTTTTCATTCTGACCCTCTATTGGCACAATTAAAGATTTAACTTTTTCATCATATTCATAACAAATAGCCATTGTTTGTAATGAAAATAAAACAAATACAATCATTAAGTTTGCAATATATACGCCAACGACTAATAAAAAATAAATTTTAATAATCAGAAGGGGTTATAAGAAAAACTGCAATTATTATTATTATTATTTATGCAGATTAGAAAATTATGTGACGAGTTTTGGTTAGGATTATGACAAATTTTGACTTTGAATAAGTATGTATGATAGTCTAAATGTCTTGCCAACATCTATGGTTTCGGCAGGCAAAATATGATTCATTATGTCTAGTGGGCACCTTGGGATTTTAGGAATGACTCACAACCTTCAATGGATTGCAGCAGTGTTACATTTAGTATGATACCTCAGGATATCAGGACCTTTTCACGCTTAGACCTGATTGTTCACTGATTTATTTCTATTCCTTGGTTTCATTTTATTCAGTTTAAAATTTATAAAGATTTTTAAAGATTCTACTGTACAGGCACTGAGGGGGTGTTTGAAATGGGGGGATGGTACTATTTTAGTGGCTTTATACATCCACCCTGGGGATTCAACTATCAAAAATCCTTTGTGTTCTTCAGGTTCCATAGTAACTACTCCTACAACATCTAAAAATAATAACGCCCATAACACCTGTTATGAGTGAGTGGGCATAGAGATTTCCCAGATACAAATATTATTATTTTTCGTTACTATTTTATATTGTAAGTCAAGTGGGTTTTTTATCAATATAATATTTATATTGTGACAGATTTTGCCACAATCGTGAATTGCAGAGTCGGTAGACAAAGTTCATATATCTTGCCAACATCCTTGAGTTTAGTCAGCCAAAATTTACTTAATATAACCACTGCCAATTTTGAACTTTTAAGAATCAGTCTTCTCTCCGAATGGATAACAGCCTTCACAAATTGTTAGTGCCCCGTCTATGAAATGAAAAACCCCCTTTAAAACTGGGGGCAATGGCTTAGTCTTTTCTCCTTGACACTGTCAGACATATCGCAGCCATCGTAACTTTTGACCTGATTTGGAAAATTACGATTGAATATAGATATATATCTTTGCGTTGGAAACTCTTGGCAAAATGATCTAAAAAAATAAAACTTGATCCATTTCCTGTCAGCGGGTCCTCAATTCAGTAAGTTCCTCTTTCAGCCAGTCCGAAGTGACCATGTTCACACCATTGCAAATCACCCTGTAGGGCTCACCGGTTATAGCGCTTTTCGTAGCTGAGTATAGAATAAAATCTTCAGCCGTGGTTATACGGTCTTTATAATAAGCATACTTTTTTTCAATATGTTCCCTGGCCTTGAGCGCATCGTAATGCTTCCCGTTCCTGATAAAGGTGCATTCCGACTGTTCAACAAAAAGGAGCAGGGATTCTATATGCTCAGTTGTCCCGGCAGCGCAGGAAATGTGAAAAGAAAACAACATGAGAAGGCAGAAAAGCCCTGCTGCAGCCTGGCGCAGTATTATAAGAAAAATTCCTTTATGCATCATCCGCCAGCCTGAAAGTTACCAGCATGGGATTATGGTCAGAGGTCGTCACCTTTTCTGTCAACGCCTCTAAAGGCACTAGCTTCCTGTAAAAAATATGATCAACCTGCTGTCCCATAAACGTTGCCCGTTGGTCTATGTCAAAGACAACTTCCTTTACACCGAGTTCCTGCATAATATGGGCAAGGAGCTTCCGGCGCGTTTTATTCCAGGAATTAAAATCCCCGGAGATAATGAGCGGACCCTGGTGCTGCGAGAGCATTTCTACTGCTTTTTCCAGTTGGGCACGATAGTCTGCAAGATCAAAAGAAAAGTTAATCATGTGGATATTGGCGATGACAAGATACTCATCAGTGCCTGAAAGAGGATACCGTGTTATGAGGACAGTTTTGGGGATCCCACTGAGCGGTTCCGGCGCCCTGAAAGAACATAAAAAATCAGGTTTGACCTTTGATGCGGTCAGCACCCCCGTATAAATGTCCTTATAG
>JGI2160J19893_10000179_pt1 | contig 21714 bp, 21 predicted proteins | sample DeeMarSeWOR28_12_FD_19893 | JGI IMG/M metagenome (IMG submission 19893)
GGGGAAATTGCGGACATTATCAGCAGAAACGCAATAGACGTGCCAGCCGGAGGAATAAAAGCAGAAGGAGGAGAAATACTTCTTCGCACATCAGAGCGCCGCGATTATGCCAGTGAGTTTGCCGGGATCCCCCTTGTGCAAAAACCTGACGGTACGGAAGTCACGGTTGGAGAGATTGCGCACATTACTGATGGCTTTGCTGATTCTGAACGTGAGGCATATTTTAATGGACAGCGGGCAGTGCTTTTTTACGTATTCAGAACAGGTGAGCAGACGCCGATTGAAATATCAACAGACGTAAAAGAATATATGGATACCCTGAAACCTTCATTGCCTGATGGTATCGGGTTTAATATATATAACGACAGATCAGAGCTGTATCAGGACCGCCTTTCCCTCCTTTTGCGAAACGGAACTTTTGGATTGGCTTTGGTCCTGCTCACTCTGGGACTTTTCATGGAGGCCCGACTTGCATTCTGGGTGGCCATGGGTATCCCTATTTCAATCATCGGTTCCTTCCTGATCCTGAACTACCTTGGCGCCAGTATCAATATGGTTTCCCTTTTTGCCTTTATTATTACGGTTGGTATCATTGTTGATGATGCCGTTGTCGTAGGGGAGAATATATATTACAAACGCGAGCAGGGCCTTTCACCCATTCATGCATCTATTAAAGGGGTGCAGGAGATGTCAACGGTGGTAACCTTTGCAGTAGTGACGAATATAATAGCCTTTCTGCCACTGCTCTTTGTGCCCGGATCAACAGGCAAGTTCTTTGCAATTCTTCCTGCTGTTGTGATTGCGGTCTTTATAATTTCACTTGTAGAATGTCTTTTTGTTCTGCCGGCACACCTTACCTATGGCCGGCGAGAACAGAAGGGGAAATTGATGTCAATCCTTGAGACCGTACCGAAGCTCTGCGAAAAAGCACTTCAGATGTTTATAGAAAAATACTATACGCCTTTACTTCGTATGTCAGTAACAAGCCGGTATCTGACTGCCATTATCTTTCTGTCCGTTCTGGTAGTTGCCTATGCATACTGGGACAGCGGGCGGATCGATTTTTCTTTCAGGCCGAATATACAGACAGACCGAATCGATGCTGAGGTGACGCTTCCCTATGGGGCTCCCGTTGAAGAGGTGAGGCGCATTGCCAGCATTATTGAAGAAGGGGGTGTGCGCGCGATTGAAAAAACAGGGGAAAGAGAAATTCTTGAAGGAGTCATGACAGAAATAGGACGCAGAGGATCAAATACAGCTGAGATAAATTTTTATTTAGTCCCCCAGGACATGCGTACTATCTCAACACGTGAATTCAGCGTTCTATGGAGGCAGGAGGTTGGAGACATTGCAGGGCTCGAAAGTCTGTTTTTCGATTATCTCGTTGGTCCCGGAGGTTCATCAGCAATCAATGTAGAGTTAACACATCCTGATCCGGATACTCTTGAACATGCTGCAACTGACCTGGCTTCAGCGGTAGCCTCATATGAAGGAGTAACAGATATTGATGACGGATATGCACGTGGAAAACTCCAGTTTGATTTTACCATGCGATCAGAAGGAAGAAGCCTTGGCCTGACTGCCCGTGAGCTGGGGAGTCAGGTGCGCCATGCCTTTTACGGTGCTGAATCGCTGAGGCAGCAACGTGGCCGTGACGAAGTCAAGGTGAAAGTCCGGCTTCCAAAATCGGAACGGACGTCGCTATATCATATGGAGGAATTAATGATTCGAACTCCCGATGGAGGCGAGATACCTCTGGTCAGGGCCGCTGAACTGAAAAGCGGCCGGGCATATACTGAGATTAACCGGGTAGATGGCAAGCGCGTACTAAACGTCACAGCAAATGTTATCCCGGGATTGGCCAATGAAAACAAAATACTTGCTAATCTGAAGAGAGACTTTTTACCTGAACTTGTTTCAAAGTACCAGGGGCTTAAATACTCTTTTGAGGGGAGGCAGCGGGAATCGCGAAAGGCGCTTCAGCACCTGTTTTACGGGCTGAGTTTTGCCCTCCTTGCCATATTCACGCTTCTTGCCGTACTGTTCAAAAGCTACGTGCAGGCCGTTCTTGTGATGGTGAGCATTCTTTTCGGTCTTGCAAGCGCACTGTTCGGTCATGTCATTATGGGATTTAACCTGAGCATTATCAGTCTTTTCGGTATGATAGCACTTTGCGGAATCGTTATTAATAGCGGACTGGTATTGACCGTGACCGCAAACCGGTTGTGTGACACCGGTGAGACTGCCTTTGAAGCAGCAATCAATGCAGGAACACGTCGTTTCCGTCCTATCATGCTGACGGCAATTACGACCTTTATCGGGCTTGCTCCCATGATATTCGAGACCTCTGTTCAGGCTCGATTTCTCATTCCCATGGCTATATCTCTCGGGTATGGCATCCTTTTTTCAACCCTGGTAATTCTTATTCTCCAGCCTGCCCTTTATGTAATTCACCGCGACACGGGCAATCTGTTCAATAGAAAAAAGAAGAGCTGATTCTCGTAAGCAGAAGAAGAAATTCGCAAGAATACTTTGGTATCGTGCGAGTATCTGCTCCTGCTTTCCGACTATTCAGCAAAGAGGAAAAAGTTTCCTGCAGGAGATTCATGGACTGGGAAATACTTGCACCCGACAGTTGAGCAAAGGTTTGATTGCTAATAAAATCAAATAGTTAGCGCAATGTTGGCCTCTGGCATGGTGATTGCATTTAGTCATGCATGGAAATGAACGTTTCTGAACTTCAAGTACTGAACCAGAACAATCCAATCAATGAAAGTACTGGTGCCTGCAGATCCCAGGGAACAGAGAGCAGCAGCTCAACATTCACCTCTTATCTGAGCAGGGAAACAGAATCATTAGAGCAACAGTCATTCTCCTCTAAAAAAGAGAACAACATACATGCTGATACTCAAGGGAATGAAAGATACAGGGATGTACATGAGCATAAAACGTCCCCCGATAATACAATGAATCAGGATAATTCTAAAGTTCAGGAAAAAAGTAGTACTCAAAGTACTGATATTCATGAGTATCACGAAGAACCACAGAGCAATGATGATGCTTTTGATAACAGCAGTATCGGTGTAAATGTAAGTGATCAGGACAATAGTGAAATGAGTGATACCGCAGATACTAGTCAATGTACAGTCAGCTGTGAAGAAACATCCGGAGAAAATGACGAGCAGGGGACTGAAGATAGTATGGAGACAGTTGGAGTGAATCTGCTGATAACGAAGCAAATTCCCGCTGAAATTATAGTCATTAACACTGAGGAAACGAAGGTTACAGGTGAGAGTAAGGTAGAAATAAAGACTCCTGCCTCTGACAAATCAGGTGGGAGTGATGCAGAAATAAAAACTCCTGGCTCTGATGAATCAGGTGGGAGTGATGCAGAAATAAAAACTCCTGGCTCTGATGAATCAGGTGGGAGTGATGCAGAAATAAAGGCTCCTGCCTCTGACAAATCAGGTGGGAGTGATGCAGAAATAAAGGCTCCTGGCTCTGATGAAGCAGGTGAGAGTGATGCAGAAATAAAGGCTCCTGCCTCTGAAAAAGGAATACCGGGTTTAGACAATAAAGAAGAGACAAGGATTGAAGTGGCATCAAAGGCAGTGGACAGCGATAATGAACTTCAGTCACCCATTGAAGAATTGTCGCCTGGAGAAGAGCAGTTACCTGAAGCAGAAGACATCAAGGTAGAAGATCTCAGCCAGAAGGACATTGATAGAGAGGGCGCCCCTAAAATTTCATCAGAAAATAATAGTCAGGAGAATAATCCGGAAAAAGGGGCATTTAATCAAGAGGATAAAGTAGGGCCTGGGGATACTATGTCAGACAAAGGGAATGGCCAAAGGCACAGTGATGAAAAAAGTGGAAATAAAAATCCTGTCGCTGAGGCGGCCCATGCTGTGAAAGATACTATAAAACCAGGTGCTGTTGATGAAAGTGATGGTATTCATGCATTAAATAAAAATATAAAGGAAATGATGCACAGACATTCAGTCACAGGCAGCTCCGAATTGAAGACTGGAGCTTCAACGCAGTCTGTGGCTGAGATTGACACGGGCATGATGCATCACCTCAGTAGCTCCGCTGATATTGCGGCAGTGAGCAAATCAGCCGACAGTCCATTGCTCGCTTCAGTAAACAGGCCGGCAGGTATAGCAGAACTTCTTGATTCAATTGTTTACGCGGTCAAGGGAAACAACAGGTTGGGTGTAACGATAGAACACAGTGAACTGGGCAAGTTGAACATTAACCTTTCTTTGGACAAGGGAAATGTACATGTGAATATTCATGCATCCGACAAGGTAACAAAAGAAATTATTGAGAATAACATTCAATACATAATCGATTCCCTTGAAAAAGAGGGAGTGAGTATAAGCGGCTTCTCAGTAGGAACAAAAGGGCATCAGGAGAAAATCTTTCAGTCTCCGATGAGCAGAAATGGAAGAATAAAAGTATGTACAGAGAGCGTAGAAACTACATATAACCGTAACGGCCTTGTCAGTGTTTTTGCATAGGTCGTAGAAAGGAGCAACGATGGACATTTCAGGCATAACGGGGATTGATATAAGGCCTGATGAACCGGCAACTGTGCCAAAGGGGAACTCAAAACTCGGAAAAGAGGACTTCATGACTCTCCTTCTGAAACAGTTAAGTTATCAGGACCCTCTCGATCCCATGGACAGTGCTGAATTTACGACGCAACTTACACAGTTTTCCTCTCTTGAGGAGCTGGCCAACATGAGGCAGACTCTTGAAGATGTACTTGCTTTTCAGCAGTCCATGCAGAATGCTGCCGTGACGAATCTCATTGGAAAGTCTGTAAAGGTCTCAGGAGATACAACGCAGTTGGAGGGCAGTGCCAGCCTGGATTTTGAACTTATGAGTAATGCTACTGTTGCTGAGGCTACTATCTTTGATGCAGGCGGCAGGAGTGTTGCGACAGTGAGTCTTGGCGCATTACCAAAAGGTGAGCAGACGCATACCTGGAACGGCACTGATGAAGATGGAACTCATTTACCTGACGGGACCTATACCTTTTCAGTAACGGCGCAGGACATTTCAGGAAATCCGGTTGCGGTGCAAACCAGCAGTATGGGTACTGTTGCGGGCATCAGTTTTCAGGATAACATCACCTACCTCATGCTGGAGGATGGGAGGAAAGTACATTTAAATGAAATCAGGACAGTAGAAGAAAGGAGAATTTAATATGGCGCTAACATCATTATTTACAGCAGTAAGCGGTATGAACGCAAATAGTTTGGCACTGTCTGTCATAGGTGACAATATTGCCAACATGAACACGACGGGGTTTAAGTCGAGCAGAACAGCCTTTGGTGATATTCTCGCCTCGCAGCTTGGTGAATCACAGGTTGGACGTGGTGTATTGATGACAGCAATTACTCCACAGTTTAATCAGGGAACCTTTGAGAATACTGCAAATGTCCTTGACCTGGCAGTCGACGGAGACGGGCTCTTTATTCTCACTGATAGTGCAGGTAGTTACTATTCAAGGGCCGGGCAGTTTTCCATGGACTCAAACGGTAATGTCGTAAATCCAAGTAACCAGCGCCTGCAGGGATACCTCTACTCGGCTACCGGTGCTACTACAAGCGGTTTGGGAGATATTAATATTTCGGCATTGAACAGCGCTCCGAATAGCACATCCGGTGTGACCATATCAGCCAACCTCGATTCTCGTTCAACAATTCCTCCCGCCTTTGCTGTGGGTAGCGCAAACGCAACATCNAACTTTTCCAGTTCAATAACGGTCTATGACTCACTTGGGAACGGACATATTGTTGATGTCTATTTCAGAAAGGCTTCAGAAGCAGCTGCAGGGAACTCATGGGAGTGGTTTGCAGTTGTCGGAGCATCTGATTCACTGAGCGGTTTAACGGAGATTCAGGCAAACGGAACAGTAACATTTACAAATAACGGAGCCCTGAACACTGAAAGCGCTGAAAACTATCCCCTTCCATCCGGCGGGTTTGATTTTACCGGTGGCGCAGCACAGGGGCAGGTTATAGATTTTGATTTTGGTACTTCGATAGTAACAGACAGCGGAACAGGATTGGATGGCACGACGCAGTTCGGAAGTCCGTCATCTACAATTTATCAGAATCAGGATGGATTTAGTTCAGGTTCACTGAAGAGCATAACCATTTCCCAGGACGGGACCATGACCGGAATCTTTACAAATGGTCAGACACGGGCAATTGCGCAGGTAGCGCTTGCTAAATTCGCGGCCCCTTCCAATCTCCAGAAAATGGGTAAAAATCTCTATGCAGAGTCTACCCGATCAGGACAGCCTGTAATTAGTACACCGGGAACATCAGGTACGGGGACAGTTCTTTCCAACACATTGGAACAAAGCAATGTTGACCTTGCAGAAGAGTTTGTCCGGCTTATTATGTCACAGAGAGGATTTCAGGCGAATTCGCGAATGATCTCTACCTCTGATGAGCTGATGATGGAACTGGTTAACCTGAAACGGTAATTGGTAAACTCGCTCAGTAAAACGTAAAAGGGTAATTGCAGGTTTTCTCTGCAATTACCCTTTTCCTATTTAGTGGCTGCTGACAAATTCAGCTTTTGTCATTGTCCGGCTTAAGCGGACAATCCAGGTAGTTGTGTACTTCGTTATGGACAGACTGGATTTAAACAGCTTTATTTAGCTGCCGCCTGGTATGCCTGACCGGGTTTCAGCAGTGTAAAGCTATCACTCGGCTCTTCACCCTTTACCTGCTTGAAGAACTCACATGACATGCAGGACACTGACTTCTGGGCAAAATCACCCTGAACTTTTCCACCACAAAANGTCCCNGCAATTGCCCAGCAGATACGGCCTGCGTTATTGCCCTCGTTTAACCCGTTACAGGTTTGATCTGTTGATGCGGGGCAAACACCCAAATCATGACTTTTTTCACCACCGGGCTCCCTGCCGCATTTTTTTACTTCCCAGCAATTTAATTTAGACATACCATACCCCCCTTTTGAATGTTCAGTCTATGTCAGCGTATTTATCATAATAAACGATTGTCCATATAAGCCTGATACAGCCGTTAAGTATCTTAACGGTAAATTAATTTAAAACTTTAATCNGGNAAATGTGTTGCAATCCGATCCANNATCATACGGAGTTCATTATCTCNCCGGCTACTTCATCAACGGGCACGATTTTGTCAGCAAGGCCAGAATTGACAACGGCCTTGGGCATTCCATAGACAACACAGCTTTCTTCACTTTCTGCAATTGTACGACCACCGCTGTCTTTGATTGCCTTCATGCCCTTTTCTCCGTCATTCCCAAGACCGGTGAGAATAACGCCGAGCATCTGACCAGGATAGCAGTCTGCAACGGAAAGCATTAATGCATCAACGGAGGGCTTGTAAATATAATCTCCTTTTTCTTCTGATATACATATAACCGTTTCCGTAACTTTTTTACGTACAATCCTCATGTGACCACGTCCGGGTGCTATATATACCGTCCCTTTTTTTATGGTTTCTCCTTCCTCAGCTTCTTTTACAGTAATTTCGCTCAGATGGTTCAGTCGTTCCGCAAATGGTCCTGTAAAGGCTGGGGGCATGTGCTGGGCAACAAGAATAGGCACGGGAAATGCACCCGGTATATTTGTGATGATGTTTTGAAGGGCTTTAGGTCCCCCTGTAGAGGTGCCGATAACTACAATATTCATTTTTCGGCCTATTGAGTAATCTGTGGCCTTGGGCATTTCAGGTTTTTTTGACGGAAGGGTTCTGGTCCTCTTCCTGAGCACAAGTCCTTTTTTGCCGATCCCCTTGATTTTCTCTATGAGCATATTTTTTATGTTAACGATATTTGTTGACAGTTCAGAGAGGTTTTTGGGAATAAAATCGACAGCTCCAAGATCTATAGCGTCCAGTGTTGCCTTTGCACCATCTGTTGTAAGAGAGCTTACCATCAAGACAGGCACCGGGTTGTCCGTCATAATCTGCCTCAGTGCCTCAATACCGTCCATTCGCGGCATTTCCACGTCCATAGTAACAATGTCTGGTTTCAGCTCGGCGACTTTGGCGATCGCTTCTTTTCCGTCTCTGGCTACGCCAATAACCCTGATCTCAGGATCGGACATGATCATCGTTGTAAGGGCATTCCTCATGAATGCCGAGTCATCAACAACTAATACATTAACCATGTGTCAGCATACCTCTTCGTGCTGTATAAGGATTCAATGATCTGTCAGCTTAAATCTGAACTGTTTCACCAATTAATTTGTCACTATCAATGAGAATTAACAGCCTGTTTTCCAGCTTTGCAATACCTTGAATAAATTTACTTGCCATGCTTTCTGACAATGGAGGCGCAGACTCTACAACGTCCACCGGGATTCTGAGTACTTCTGATACAGAGTCGACGAGAAGGCCGGTTGTTACACCCTGAATATCCATAATAATGATCCGTGAAGATTCATCGATTTCCCGGTCCTCGAGGCCTAATTTTTTTCGAAGATTGATGACTGGAATGACCTTGCCCCGCAGGTTGATCACACCTTCAATAAAAACAGGAGCATTGGGTACCTGGCCTATTTCTGTGATCCTGTTTATCTCCTGTACACTTAATATGTCAACTGCATATTCCTCAATGCCAAGGGTAAATGTTACTAACTGGAGTACCTGTTCTCCTGCCGCTCTGGCCTGCATACGAGTGACCTCCTTATTTAAAGATAGGGCTTATGAGTTTCTAAAAGTAATCAATTAAAAACCAAATTCATTCAGCATTGACTCAACATCTGACTGGCTTACTTTCTCATTTACCTTGCCGTCAATCTCAGCTGCATTTTCTATTTCCGGAGCTGTACGGGTTCCGATCTCTTCCATAGTAACCCTGAGAGGCATACCAAAATTCGCTATGAGGCTGACCAGTTCAACTTCAAGGCTGCTCACCAGAGATATGACTTTTTTGATTGTCTGGCCGGTAATGTCCTGAAACTGCTGGGCTGTTATAATCTGTGTCATATCATTGTCCATGGCTGTCTTAAATAATTTCAGGTATTCGATACTTTCCTCGTCACCAGATATATTTTTAAGATGCTTTGAGAAATCGTCAGATTCTTCAAAATAGCGCTCAACGATCTCCATTGTCTTGTTTGCAGCGTCCTCAGTTTTTGCCATAACAAACTGCAGCTTGTCTACTGCATTCGGGACATTATCTTTCGTGATTTTGTCGAGCCCGCTGTCAATGGATGATTTGAACTCTTCAAGGGAATCGTGGAGCTTACGGGTTATCTTGCCTACTTCATTAAAGAGATCGTTGTCGCTGTCAGCTGAAAGCTCTCCTACGATTTTTTCTACTTCATCATAATTATTGTTCGCCAATGCATCCATGAACTTGAGCATCTTGTCAAAGATAACGTTTTTTCCTTCACCCAGTTCATATTTCTCATCAATAAAATCCTTTGCATCTCGTAATTCTTTAATTGTAACGGTTCCACCGATGGTTTCTACTTCTCTCATGACTTCCAGATTCAAGCCGTCACCCGCCTCATGAACATTGACTATTGCTTCCTCAAGGAGGGAGAGTTCACTCACGGGGAATATTTTATTTGTGTCGAGCAGGATAATCAGACGGTTATCGAACTTTGCTACACCCTCAATCTGATCGGTATTATTGGATATCAAATTCTCCGGATGTTCTATTTTATCGGCATCAATATTTACAACACCATTAATTCCGTCTACGATAATTCCATAGGTGATTTTGCCCGTTGTAATGACGATGACAGTATCGCCTTCTCCCGTAGCAGTTTCTGATTTTAAAAGCTTTTTGAGGTTAACAATGGGAATGATGGTCCCCCGAAGGTTCGTAACTCCCCGTATGTAGAGAGGAAGCTGGGGAAGGACGGTTATGGACGGCATTGTAATGATTTCCCTGACCTTGAGAATAGGGATCATGTATTCACTGGAATCTACATCAAAGCCTATATATTGTTGCACGTGACCCTCCTGAAACTATATGAATTAATCACTTATTACTGCCCTTTCGTTATGCCAATCATATTTCTTGATATACTGCTCACATCGAGTATAAAAACCACCTTGCCGTCGCCTGTTATTGTTGCTCCCAGCACGTGAGAATTTGAACTGTCCAGTCCGCTGAGAGTCTTAATGACAACTTCTTCCTGTCCCACAAGTCTGTCAACAGCAATGCAGAATCTCTTGTCTCCCATGGAAATGACGATGATATATTTCTTTTCACTATCATTATCTCCGTTGCCGTTTCCGTTACCATTCGAATCAATACCGAGCAGATTGGTGAGCTCGAAAAGGGGACAGACCCTGTCACGAATTACGATGACATTCTGCCCCGTCACATTATCAATATCATCCATGGAGACCATGAGTGTCTCTTCGATAGGTGTAAGCGGAATTGCATATTTTGTACCGGAGACTTCAACCATCAGGGTCTGAATAATGGCAAGCGTCAAAGGTATGCACAGCTTAAAGGTCGTTCCAACGTCTTTTCTGGTAGACACCTCTACATAACCATTCAGGAGCGATACGTTAGTCTTAACAACGTCCATTCCCACTCCACGACCGCTCAACTCCGTGGCCTGTTTCTTTGTTGAGAAACCCGGCATGAAAATGATGTCCGTTGCAGTTTCATCAGTCATTTTATGGGCTTCTTCAGCGGTTATCAGGCCTTTCTCAACTGCCTTTTGTTTCAACTTCTCCACATCCATGCCTTTGCCGTCATCGAGGATTTCAATGACAACCTGGTTCCCTTTTTGATAGATGTTGATTTCAACACGGCCCTTGGCAGGCTTGCCTTTTGCTATCCTGTCTTCGGTAGGTTCAAGCCCGTGGTCAATGGAATTCCTTAATATATGCGTCAGGGGATCGCCGATATGTTCTATGACTGTCTTGTCAACTTCAGTGCCCTCGCCGGATATGACTAAATCAACATCTTTATTTACTGAAGCCGACATGTCCCTTACCAGCCTCGGAAATTTACTTAATACTTTTTTGATCGGCTGCATTCTCATCCTCATGACTGCAAGCTGCATATCAGATGTTACACGGTCAAGAAAGGATACTGTCTCAGCCAGTATTTCCGCCTGTTCATCGTTATTATATTGCTGCTCAAAATAGTTAGATATGTTTAAAAGCCTGTTTCTTACCAGGACCACTTCACCTGCGAGGTCCATGACTTTGTCAATTCTTGACACTTCCACCCGCAGGTTCTGAGCTCCCTCCTTTACTTTTGGAGGACTGTCTTTTTTAGTCTGGACAGGAGCGCATTCCTGCAGTGCAGCAGGTTCTGGTATTCCGGCAGCACTCCTTTCCTGAACTGTTTTAACTATCTCAATCGATTCTTCAGATGGTTCCGGGAGAACATCGAAAACCTCTTCCACGCTTTCACCAGGAGAAACAGCGTCATTGTTTTCAGATGGCAAAGTTGCATCTTCAGTAGTTGCGGCGCTTAAGGCATCTGTAAGTTTTTGAACCAGGGGAGCGACATCCTCTTCGATATCGTCTTTTTCCTTGAGGTGATCAAGAAGAGCTCGCAGCATATCTACTGATTCCAGAATGACATCCATTAACGGTTTTGATGCAGCTAATTCGCCATCACGGAGTTTTTTCATGATGTTTTCTGATGAATGGGCTACGTCAACAATTGGTTGAAAACCAAGGAACCCGGCGGCTCCCTTAATCGTATGCATGGACCTGAAAATATCGTTCAGGAGCTCTTTGTCTTCCCCTTTCTGTTCCAGTTCGACAAAGAGCGGCTCTATTCTTTCGAGCGATTCTTCGGCCTCAGTAATAAATTCGTTTATAATTTCATCCATTTCATCAGTCATGACTCGGCTCCTAAAAAAGCAACGCTCTGGATTTATCCTCCTGTATTCACTTTATCAAAAATTTTATCGATCTTTTCCTTGAGAAGCTCACCGGTGAAGGGCTTAACAACATAATTGTTAACACCAGCCTGTATGGCAGTAATAACTTTTTCTTTCTCAGCTTCAGCAGTTACCATAAGAATGGGTAATTCCTTGAGTTCTGCGTCCTCACGGACTTTTTTCAGAAGACCAAGACCGTCAAGGTTCGGCATATTCCAATCGCTGACAACAAAACCAAAGCCGCCGTCCTTTAACTTTGCATAGGCATCTTCTCCATCTTCTGCTTCTTCAATGCTGGTGAATCCGATCTGTTTCAAAAGATTTTTGACAATTCTTCTCATAGTTGAAAAATCATCGACAACAAGCACCTTCATTTTCAAATCATACATTTGAAACCCCTCCTTCATTTGATGTATTCTGTAAAATGGATTTTATGTTATTAGCAAGTTCATCACCCATGACAGGTTTTACAACATAACCGCTTGCACCGTAGCCGAGAGCCCTGTCTCTCTCTTCATCATCGTTCTCGGTGGTGACCATTAATACTGGAATTTCAGAAAGAACCGGATCTGTCTGCAGAGTCTTTATAAGCTCCATTCCGTCCATATAGGGCATGTTCAAGTCAGTCATAACAAGATTCACTTCTTCAAGACCAATTTTCTCCAGGGCATCGAGACCGTTTTCAGCGTATACCACGGAGTATCCCCGTGTTTTGAGGTAATGACCGAGCAGTTTCCTTGTGGTTCTGCAGTCATCTACAATCATAATTTTCATGGTTGCACTCCATTATGTATACCTATCGGATATTTACCGGCATTTTTTAAATCAAACTCTTTCATGGTCATAGTTTTTGATATAAGACGACTTTGTTAATGGTGGAAGGCCTGAATGCTCTTGTTACGCTATGCAGGCTTTCAGATGAGCCGATTATAAGATATCCACCNGGATTCAAGGCATTGTACAGGTTTGATATAACCTTCTGTTTGGCTTTTGTATCAAAGTAAATCAATACATTCCTGCACAGTATAATATCCACGTTCCGAATGAGCCTTAACGTACTTTCATCGATAAGATTTACTTTCGTAAATTGGACAGTGCGTTTAATCTCATCTTTTAATATGTAGGATTTGTCCTGTGCTGCAAAGTATTTGCCGAGATATGACGCATCTACATTTCTGACTGAATATGAGTTATATACAGCCTGCTTTGCAGAATGGAGCACTGACTCGCTTAAATCAGAGCCGATTATCTCAAACTGACTATTGTTCAGAAACTTGTTTTTCAGCATGATTGAAATTGTAAAGGGCTCTTCCCCTGATGAACATGCCGCTGACCAGATTTTTATATTTCTTTTTTGGGATGAAACTGCTGGAAGAACCTCGTTAACCAGCACATCCAATTGTTCAGGCTCCCTGAAAAAATAGGTTTCATTTGTTGTTATAGCATCAAAGAGCCTGTTCATCTCCTTGCCATTACTATGAAATTTAATTAATTCAAGATAATTCTCAAAACTATTCAGGTTCTTTTCCTGTAATATTCTTGATAATCTGTTTTCTATCAGATATTTTTTTGTGTCTGATATATAAATCCCACATTTTTCGTAGATATAGTCTCGAAGGTCTCTGAAGGTTGAGTCTGTGAGGGGAATGCTCAGCATGGTAACTCCAGGTTCAGGTCTGATATATAGCGTGCGGTTATTTCATGAACTGTGCTGTTAAACTCATTGATTCTGGATAGAAATAATGTAGCATCGATAGTAATAAGAGCTTTAACAAACTCGTCAATAATATCAGTGTATTCTTCCTGTTTCAGCATATTAACAAGGGATTCGAAGGAAGTGCTGTCACCTATTTTCCCAAGTGCAGACACAGCAGTTTTTCTCACATGACTGTCATGATCGCCTATTGCTTCGATGAAGCATCCTGCTGCTTCTTTGCTTTCAAGCTTACCCAATGATTCCATGCTTGAACGCCGTACATCTCTGAAATTGCTGTTCAGGAGGGTTATCAGTGCAGGAACTGCATCAGAGCACCTCAGGTCGCCCATGACTTCAATTGCAAGTACTTTTCCCCTGTATTTCATGGAATTGTCATTGAGAATATCGAACAGCTCATCAACGCACCCGAATTGACTGATTATTTCTCTCACGACAATGAGCCTCTGCTCCTGCTCAGGCTCTGAGAAATCGAGGGAGCCGGCTGTATCAATAATATGACGAAGTGCAGTATTATCCCTGATGGCAAATAACCCCTTTATTGCGATCATTTTTTCGTCCCATTCACCATCCATGAGCATATTCAGCAGAGAGTCAGATATGCCTGGCAGGGAAGGGACAGAGCCTACCTGAACAAGGCTTATAACAGTGGCTTCTTTTTCAAGGCCCTCCGAGATCTCAAAATGATGAATGAGAGATACTCCTGCTTTGGGAGAGCCAATCTGTCCAAGTGCTTCGATTGCCGCAAACCGTATGGATTCTGCAGGACTTCTTAAAAGTTCAGCCACAGCATCAACAGAAGATTCGTCATGTAATAATGAAAGTGCCTCTATAACTGAGAAGGCAACCCATTCCTCGTCATTGAGGGCCTGAATGAGCTGGGGTACGGCTTTTTTATACTGAAGCATACCAAGTGTTCTTGCTGCTGCAGCCCGTACATTCGGGTTTCTGTCAGACTCAAGGAGAACAATCAGGTTGTCGGCATAGTCACACCATCCGATATCATGTATCAGGTCAAGTGCAAATTTTCTGACATCACCGTCAGTATCTTTCAGAAGCCCTCGAAAAAGGGGGACAGCCTGCCTTCCTATCTCCCTGAGAATCAACATGGCGGTGTTCCGCAGAAAGGCATCTTCCCTCAAAAGGGGGAGAATCATATATGCTGTTGACTCGCCCCTCATTCCCATCAGTGATTGCATGGCAGCATCCTGTACTCCGAGGTTCTCGTCTTTCAATGCCTTGATGAGGGGATAAACAGCTCTCTCATCACCATCTGAGAGGGCCTCTGCTGCAGCTCTCCTCTCTGCGGGGTCATCGTGTGAGAGTTTATTAATCAGGCTTTGTAGCCTTGACGCATGCATAGATAGTATCCTGTTTTACGGTTAATCCTGTAGTTCTCAATATAAATATATAAATCAATCAGGATGCTGTGAACGTTCCTGAAATTCTGTCATTCATCCCAAAGATGACACTTATTCTTAATCATCGGTAGAATATTAGTCGTTCTTTAATAAGATAAATAATAGAAGGCCTGGAATGAAGAGACTGTTATTGCACCCCACTCAATTAGGGTTTATCAGAGACAGGGTCTTTTTTCAGATTTAACCTGGTTCCGTTCAGAATTTATTGCCAGACAGAGCGCCTTATCAGCTCTTTCGAAGAAAGAGTGACTGTTCTGAGTTCACTGATTCCGAAACTGACTTTAAGAAGTATCTGCTCGCCTTTGTATGAGAATACAGCCTCATTTATGTAACTCCTAATGCCTTCACCAGCTTTCTGCCAGTTTTAAGAGATCATGCGGTCTATTCTATCAATGATAGTGTGATCATTCGTTCCTGTCATAAAACAAACATTCTGCAGCACAGGTCATTGATCAAGTCAGATATTTGACAAGGTGTGAGGGTCCTAAAATACATAAAATCAAGACATTACAACAGGCACGTTTTTTGTATATATGTTGGTCAAATGAGAATGGCGATCGAAAAAAACGGATACATTAATGAACATTCATTTATCAGGAGGTAACCAAGATGGCAGAAGAAAAAGATGATGCTCAGATTGAAGAATCTGAAGCAGCGCCGAAAAAGGGCGGCAACACGAAGCTTATCATCATCATAGCAGTTGCGGCTCTTGTTCTTGGAGGTGGCGGCTTCGCAGGGTATAAACTGCTGGCTTCCAAGGGAGAGGATAAAGCAGAAGACAAAAAAGTTGAATTAGCTGATTCAGCCATTGTACCTCTTGATCCCTTCGTACTGAACCTCTCTGACAGAGGAAGATACCTGAAGGTGACCATTCAGTTTGAGGTCTCTGATATGACGCTGCAGGAAAAGATACGGGCAAAAACCCCTCAATTGCGAGATACCATTATTACACTGGTAAGCAGTAAATCACTGAGTTCAATATCAAGTCCTGAGGGGAAATTCCAACTCAAGGATGAAATACTTTTCAGGGCAAATCAGCTCTTTGGCATGGAAAAAGATATTTTCAAGAATCTTTATTTTACGGAATTTGTAATGCAATGACAGAAAAAGTTCTTTCACAGGATGAAGTTGATGCCCTGTTAAAGGGTGTTGCCTCCGGCGAAATAGATACTGAAGAAGCCAGGGAGAAAATTCTTGACGGGGTCAGAAACTATGACTTTACGAACCAGGAGAGAATTATTCGCGGCAGAATGCCTGGTCTTGAAATGGCAAATGAGGCATTTGCCAGGATCTTCAGGAGTTCCATTTCCAACCTGATAATGAAATTTATTGATATTAGTATTCAGAGTGTTGATATAGTGAAATTCGGAGACTTCATAAAAATCATTCCAATGCCTTCAAGCATCAATCTTTTCAAAATGGAACCACTCAAGGGTTATTCACTACTTGTGCTGGAAGCGCCGCTGGTATTTGCCTTCATAGAGTTTTTCTTTGGCGGTAGTGATGCAAAACATGTTAAATCCGAGGGCAGGGCCTTTACAAATATTGAGCAGCGGGTTATCGGTAAGATTGTCAATATGGCGCTTAAGGATATGGAGGCGGCATGGAGCGGTATTGAGAAAATTAGTCCTGAGTATGTTGGATCGGAAATCAATCCACAATTCGTAACAATCGTTACGCCGGCAGAAATCGTTATAAAAATAGAAGTGCTCATCGAGATAGAGGACTTTGCCGGAAGGATGTTCTTCTGTATTCCCTATTCAATGATTGAACCGGTCAAGGAGAAACTCTATTCGGGTATTCACGGTGATAAGCTTGAAACCGATCTGAGATGGGCCCAGGTTATGAAGGAATGTCTGTACAATACTGAAGTCGGCATTGTAGCTGATATTGCCAGGTTCAGGCTTACCTTTCAGGATATTATGAATTTTGAAGTAGGAGACGTACTCAATCTTGGAACATCAGTATCAGATGAGCTGGTATTGAAGGTTGAAAACTCTCCGAAATTCAAAGGGGTGCCTGGATTTTCCAGGGGCAACCAGGCTGTGAAGTTAACAAAGGTGCTTTAGGCTGTGGGCGCTAAAGAAGGGCAGTGTATTACTCTGCAAGAAAGGGGTTAACCAATGGCACAGGAAGTAAAGAGTAATGAACCAGAAGTGCAGGGTCATGAGTTCGATGACTTGAAAGATGAGGGGAATCACACAACAACGAGAGATATAGATTTCCTCTTAGACATACCTGTGGAGATCAGCGTACAACTCGGGCACTCACGAATGCTCATTAAAGACCTGCTGCAACTGGGGCAGGGATCTGTTGTGGAGCTGGACAAACTTGCCGGTGAGCCTATGGAGATACTTGCAAACAGCAGGCTCATAGCAAAAGGAGAGGTTGTAGTTGTGAATGAGAAATTCGGTGTCAGACTTACAGACATCATCAGTCCATCAGAAAGGTTAACGCAACTCAAATGACCCAGGCTTACGCACAAATGGCAGGAGCGCTTATCTTTGTGATTATTCTCATATTTGCAGCTGGATTTTTCATGAGAAAAAAACAAAATAAATTCGGACTTATGGAAGTTATCAGCTATCACTCATTTGGTCCCAAAAAAGGTGTTGCTGCATTAAAAGTAGGGACTGAAGTGCTGATTCTCGGTATGACTCAGAATGAAATGAGACTGCTCAGGACTTTCAGGAACGGAGAGCTTGAGCTACCGGAGAACAGGCCTTTTCAGAATAAACTTCAAACCATTATGAAAGCAAAGAATAACTGATATGTCAAAATCTGGCAAAAAACATAACGTACTAACTCTGTTCCTCAGCACCGTTATCCTGCTGTTGATCTCAACACCTGCATATGCCATCGACCTGAAGGAGATTAACAATCCCTTAATTGAAGTATTTCTCATAATAAGTTTTCTTTCATTTGTCCCGGCAGTGCTTATCATGTTTACCTCCTTTACGAGGATTGTTATTGTTATGTCATTCCTTCGTCATGCTTTCGGAGGTGCTCAGGTCCCGCCGAATATGGTTGTTATAGGGCTCTCATTATTTCTGACTTTTTTTATTATGTCGCCAACTATTAATGCAGTCACAGAAGGGGCTATCACTCCGTACATTCAGGAGGAGATGAGCTTCAGTGAATCCATAGAAAACGCAGTGCCCCCGCTCAAGGATTTCATGCTCAAGCAGACACGACAAAAAGATATCGCACTCTTTGCAGGTCTTGCAAAACAGGACTTGCCGGAGTCACCGGCCGACCTGTCATTGAGTGTCCTTGTTCCTGCATTTGCCATAAGCGAGCTCAAGACAGCCTTTGAAATAGGATTTTTACTTTTTCTTCCCTTTCTGATCATCGACATGGTCATTGCGAGTATTCTGCTGAGTATGGGTATGATGATGCTTCCCCCTGTCATGATATCTCTGCCCTTCAAACTTCTCATGTTTGTACTTGTTGACGGGTGGAATCTGATAATCGGTTCAATAATGAGGACTTTTTAATGACAATAGAGATGGTGAGCGGCATATCAGCAGAGATGTTCCGGACGGTCCTGTACGTCGCCGGACCGCCGCTTCTGGTAGGACTGATTACAGGCCTTCTTATCGGCTTTTTTCAGACTATTACACAAATACAGGAATTTACACTCACCTTTGTTCCCAAGATGCTGGCTGTATTTGCCTGCCTCTTTATTATGATGCCCTGGATGTCTGAAAAAATGCTGAGCTTTATGACGAGACTGATAACAGAGATACCGAACTACATCAAATGAATATGGAGACGGCTACATTGATGCTTACCGATGAACAGATAAACATGTTTTCCGGGTACTTTATAAATTTCCTTTTTATTCTTCTTCGCGCAAGTATCTTTGTCAGCCTGATGCCCGTCCTTGGAGACAGACAGGTCCCTCCGCAGTTCAAAATAGGTTTTGCTGTTTTCATAGCCATCATCATGACTCCGGTCGTGCACTTTGAGATAAAGGGGAATAATATTCCCATGATTATCCTGCAGGAGTTAATGATCGGTGTTGTTATGGCACTCTCGGTGAGATTTGTTTTTCTTGCTGTCAATATGGGCGGGCAGTTTGTAAGTCATATAATGGGTATGTCCATTGCACGTGTCTTTAACCCCGAATATGGCTCATCCACCCAGGTTGCCGAGGCATTCGGCATAATAGCAATGCTGGTTTTTCTCACTGTTGATGCACATCATGACCTGATTTATGCCTTTGTGAAAAGCTACGAAATCCTCCCTGCCGGCAAGATGAACATCATGGGGCTTGTTCCCCAGGTGCTTGCTCTGGGAACAAAGTTCTTTATCCTTGCCATGAAAGTCGCGGCCCCTGTAGTAGTAGGTTTGTTAATATCTCACATACTCTCAGGCTTTCTCTACAAGGCTGCTCCGCAGATGAACATCTTTTTTATTACGATGCCGCTCAATATATTCCTTGGCATACTGTTAATCGTTCTGAGTCTCCCTATTTATGAGTATATATTAAATGTCAACATTTCAAACCTGAGAAGCGATATGATGCGCATGCTCTCAATAGCAAAGGGATAAGGGAAATGTCCGAGGAATTCCAGGAGAAAACAGAACGGGCGACCCCGCGAAAAAAGAGTAAGGCCAAGGAAAAGGGCCAGGTTGCACGGAGTTCGGAACTAACCTCCATGACTGCAATGGCCGGAATCGTGATGCTTCTCTATTTCGGAGGCGAATACTTCTTTAACTCCCTGGCAGATATGACGGGCAGTGTATTGAGCATGCAGTATGGAACAGACCCTATGTATGTAACAAGGTCAGTCGTTATTCAGGCGGGCTTTATTCTGGCTCCTTTTTTTCTGACATCAATGGTGCTGGTACCTATGGCAAGTGTTGCTCAGGGCGGCTTTTTCCTCAAGGAGATGAAATTTGAGATTGAAAAACTGAGTCCTATGCAGGGAATGAAGAAGATCTTTTCAATGAAGGGAATCACTGAATTTCTCAAAAGTCTTCTGAAATTTTCTGTAGGCGCATGGATCGTCTACTATGTCCTTAGCAAGGATATGAAAGTTCTGCCCTCACTTATGGCAATGGAACTGAATAATCTTGTAGCGTTTTCAGGGAAACTTATTATGGAGGCCATTGTCATAGCATTTTCCTATTTCATGATTATTGCCTTTATCAGCTACGCATTGGAAAAGTGGCAGTATGAGCGATCATTAAAGATGACAAAGCAGGAGGTAAAAGACGAGCATAAAGAGCTGGAAGGTGACCCGCTTGTAAAATCAAGGATCAGAACAGTGCAGATGGAAGCTGCGCGGAAGCGCATGATGCAGGCAGTGCCTGATGCCACTGTGGTTATCACCAACCCGACTCACCTTGCCGTTGCTCTCAAGTATGATGATCAGAAAATGTTTGCTCCCAAGATTGTTGCCAAGGGTGCCGGAAAAGTTGCTGAGAAAATCAAGGAGATTGCTCGAAAGCACAGGGTTCCTGTTGTTGAAGACAAACCGGTTGCGAGGGCTCTCTTTAAATTTGAACTGAATACTTTTGTTCCTGAGGAGCTCTACATAGCTGTAGCAAAGATACTGGCACAGATATTTAAATTGAAAGGCAGGGCATGAAGATACTGACCATGATGCAAAAGAAAGAGGACGTAATGGTTGCGGCAGCGCTCGTCATGATTATCGGAGTCATGATTCTGCCTATGCCTCCATTCCTGCTGGACCTTATGCTTTCCATATCAATATCCCTCGGCGTGACGATTCTTATTACTTCCGTCTATGTAAGGAGACCGCTTGAGTTTTCCGTATTNCCGACCATTCTCCTCATAGCGACGCTTTACAGGCTGGCTTTGAACGTTGCAACAACGAGGCTGATTCTCCTGAGAGGGAGTGAGGGTGTTGAGGCAGCAGGGCAGGTCATAAGATCATTCGGCAGTTTTGTTGTCGGAGGGAACTATGCCGTCGGGATCGTGATTTTCCTGATTCTGGTACTCGTAAATTTCATGGTCATTACAAAGGGTGCAGGCAGGATCGCGGAAGTTGCAGCACGGTTTACCCTTGATGCAATGCCTGGCAAACAGATGGCAATCGATGCTGATCTCAACACAGGTCTGATCGATGAAGATGAGGCAAGGGCAAGAAGGGCTACGATTTCAAAAGAGGCTGACTTCTATGGAGCAATGGACGGTGCCAGTAAATTTGTCAGAGGTGATGCAATTGCCGGGCTCGTTATTACTGCTATTAATATTATAGGAGGTCTTCTCATTGGCGTCTTTCAGCAGGGAATCCCGGTATCGGAGGCTGCTGCAACATACACCATTTTAACCATAGGAGATGGACTTGTATCACAGGTTCCTGCTCTTATCATTTCAACTGCAGCCGGTCTGGTTGTAAGTAGGGCAGGCACGGATAGCAACATTGGCAGGGATATCTCAAAACAGGTTCTGATGAACCCCAGATCTCTTGTTACCGTTGCAGGTGTGCTGATGGTTCTTGGAATTGTGCCAGGACTCCCCCATACACCATTTTTTATTGTAGCACTCATAGCCGGTGCAATGGCATATTACCTAACCAGGAAACAAAAAGAGGATACTGTCGATGAGGCTCCTGCAGAGCCTGTTGATGAGGAACCACGGATCGAGTCCTTTCTTGAACTGGATCCCCTCAGCCTTGAGATCGGCTATGGCCTGATTCCACTTGTTGATGAACCCG
>JGI2160J19893_10000180_pt1 | contig 21578 bp, 17 predicted proteins | sample DeeMarSeWOR28_12_FD_19893 | JGI IMG/M metagenome (IMG submission 19893)
GAGCCGGTCAGCAAGCGCAGCAAGGGCGGAAGGTCCGCCAATTTTTCGACCACTTTTTCCAGGCCCATTACGGCGATATGCACCGGAGGCAGCGTGGTGCACATGCGGCCGTTGCCCTCATTTTCAACCAGGCAGAGGGTGCCGGTTTCCGCCACCGCAAAATTGACGCCACTGAGACCCACCTGGGCTTTAAAAAATTTTTGACGCAGTGTTTTACGGGCAATGGCATTGAGCGCCTCAACGTTTTCGGTGTAAGGGGTGTCGGGAATCTTTTCATGGAAGATCCGGGCAATCTGTTCCTTATTTTTGTGAATGGCCGGTACAATGATGTGAGAGGGCTTTTCAGCGTTTAGCTGAATGATGAATTCGCCCAGATCCGTTTCGATCGCTTCAATCCCATTTTCTTGCAGAAATTCATTCAGCCCCATTTCCTCCGAGACCATGGATTTGCCTTTGACCAGCCGGGTTGCCCGGTGGGTATTCATGATCCTTAATACCTGTTGATTGGCCTCTGCGGTGGTTTCAGCCCAATGGACCTGAATGCCGTTGTGTGTGCATCTGGCTTCAAGCTGCTCGAGCAGGAGCGGCAATCGGGTCAGGGCCCGAACTTTGATGGCGCTGCCGATGGTTCTGAGTTGTTCGGTTTCGCGATCATCTGAAAATATCTGTTTGCGCTTCAGGATGAAATTTCCCATGGCAAACTTGAAGTTTTTACGCAACTGTTTGTCTTTTAACGCCCGGGAGACATTTTGCCTAAAATCAAATTCGATATCATTTGCCATTGAGCCGCTCCCAGAGAAACTCAGCCAGATGCTGCCCTCTAATGGGTGCATTTTGATATTCCATTGCCCCGCCAATATTCATCAGGCAGCCGCAATCGCCTGTAATCAGACGTGTTGCTCCGGTCTGGGTAACATCCTCGATCTTGTCGGAGACCATGGCGCCTGAAATGGCCGGTTGCTTGACTGCAAAGGTCCCGCCGAACCCGCAGCATTCCTTTTCATTTTGAAGTTCAACCAGTTCAACGTTTTGCAGTTGCCGGACCAGCGATTTGGAGTCCTCGACAACCCTCATTTCCCGCAGCGCATGACAGGAGGAATGCCAGGTGACTTTGATTGGGCTTCCGCGGTCTTTCAGTTTTATTTTTAATACCCGCACCAGAAATTCGGAAAGCTCGACAATTCGATTTGAGAATTGTTGAACGGTATCCAGTCTCGTATCATTTTTGAATAACAGCGGATAGTGATGCTTCATCATCCCGGCGCAGGACCCCGAAGGAACCACAATCGGATATTGTTTCGGGAAAAGCTGCATTTGCATCAGGGCAACCTTGCGGGCCTCCCGGGGGAATCCGGAATTATAGGCGGGCTGTCCGCAGCAGGTCTGTTGCCGGGGAAAAATGACCTGTACGCCTTCGCGCTGGATGAGTTTAATTCCGGCCATGCCGGCCTCGGGGTAAAACATATCCATCAGGCAGGTGCCGAAGTAGTAGACTGTTTTCGGTTTTACATGATCGTCTTTCATTGCGCGCTTCATTTCATTTGAAACATCGAACCTTCAAAAGCGATATAAATCTTATTGACAGAGATTTCGCTCTTTCGCAAGGCTTAATCCTTAACTGAATAAAAAGCCGGTGGCCGGAAAAATGGAAACGGATCACCTCTTATCGAACGGTTATTCGGCTGAGATGGGGTTCACATCTTGACATTTGTACAACGCTATGCTCTATAGATCAGAAATGCACCGCGAAAGCGTTTTCCGCAAAATTAAAAATTTTGTATCATGCAGACTCAATGCTTGTTTCATAAACAAACACTTCAAGATCATATTTTCTCAATTACGCGTCTTTCATAGCAACTGGCTTGAAGTGATTTCAAAATTTCAGATCAGGTTCAAGGGCAAGGCGTCCCGCGCATTGGAAGCGGAGCGTACACGGAAGTACGTGAGCATTTCTATGGGCGGGACAACGCAGCCATTGGACCTCAGGTGGGGTTTTGAAATCACTTCCATTCAAATTGAGCCAATGAGCGAAAAATAGAATGTTCATTCTTCCTTACAATACGACCCTGTGGATATGTGCGGCCATCGTTGCTGGAATTGCCGGATTCATCATCTACGGGCTAATCAAGGGATTTGAAAATCTTTTCCCTAATGATTAGAAGTGTATTCAAAATCTCATATCAGGTTCAAGGGCAAGGCCCAGGCCGATCGATAACGCGCAGCATACACATGGTATGTGAGCATTTATCGGAGGTCTGCAACGCAGCCATTGGACCTCAGATGGGGTTTTGAAACCACTTCTAAGCAAGTTCAGCCACTGAATCATCCCGAGGATTGAAATAGAAAGTGTGCCGGTGCACCTATGACAACACCAAAACCATTTCAGCAAAGGATGAGCAATAATTTGGTTGGGCGATGCTTTCCTGTCAGATAACGGCTAAAGGATTTGGCTATCACCTTAAAATCATTCACCAAAGGAGGAAGCTATGGGCGAGAAAACAAAAAAAGTGAAAAACCCTAGTTCGAATAAATCGCGCCGCGACTTTTTAAAAACGGCAGCCGTTGCCGGCGGAACCGCTGCGGGGGTTCTTGGTTTCCCGGGGGTGATGCGCTTATCCGCAGCCGAGCCCATTAATATTAAAATGCAGACGGCCTGGGATGCCGGCACGCTGGGCTTTGTTAAATTCAAGGATTTCTGCAAAGCAGTGGGCGAAATCACCGAGGGGAAATTGACCGTCGAGGGCTTTCCCGCCGGCGCCATCGTGGGTACCTTCGAGATGTTTGATGCCGTAAAAGCCGGCGTCTTCGATGCCATGCACTGCTTCGACGTTTACTGGCCCGGTAAAATACCCGCAGCCACCTTTCTCTCGTCGTATCCCTTCGGATTGGATCGGCCGGATCAATGGGAGACCTGGTATGAGAGGCTGGGCGGCAAGGAGATTGCGCGCGAGGCTTACGGCAAACACAATATGTATTACATCGGCCCCATTCAGCACGACGACAATTTGATCCATTCCAAGGTGCCGATCCGATCTTTTGAAGATTTTAAGGGCAAAAAACTTCGCTATCCGGGCGGGATCATCGCCGACATTTACCGTGCAGCGGGCGTATCAACCATTCTGCTTCCCGGCGGGGAAGTATACCCGGCACTGGAAAAAGGGGTCATCGACGGCGCTGACTATGTGGGCGCGGCCATCAACTACAATTTAGGCTTCGGCGAGGTTGCCAAGTACATCATCATGGGCCCCCCATCNACCCCCTGCCTCCACCAGCCCGTGGACCTGATGAGCGTAGACATTAATATGAAGAGCTGGCAAAAAATCCCTCCGCATTTACAACAGCTCTTCGAAGTCGCCGTAAAATGGCACTCTTATGACCATTACACGGCCATCCAGGCCGAAGATATCATTGCCTTTAACAAAATGCAGACCGAGCAGGGTGTTGAGGTTATCCGGCTTTCCGAGGAGGATATCGCTAAATTCAGGCGTTTTGCTCCGGCCATGTGGGTGAAGTGGGCTCAGAAATCGCCGCTGGCCATGAAAGCCTTCAAGTCCCAGCTCGATTTTATGAAGTCCGTGAAAATGGGCTACATCACGGATAAGGACATGGTCGACTATGATGGCAAGCCGTTAGTGTTTTAAGGCGGACCCTGGGGGGGAAACGGGGGTCTGCTCTGTTTTCCCCTCTTTCCAGATGACCCTTCATTTCACAGGGTCGAATAACCCGTTCGCAAAAAGAAATCCGTATCGCCTGATCCATGGAATCTGATCAGAATTCAAAGGAGAACCGATGAAGCTGTTGAAGAAATTCATGGTTGCCGTGGAGAAGACCAACATTTTTGTTGGGAAGCTGATGGTCGGTGTGACGCTGTTGGCTGTGCTCGTGATCACCTTTGAGGTGGTCATGCGATACTTATTCAACCGACCGACCAACTGGGGCCATGAACTGATGACGCTGCTGTTCGGGATCCAGTACGCTATGTGCGCGGGTTATGCCCATTACCACCGCGCGCACGTGCGGGTGGATGTGTTTTATTCATCGCGGTCATTGCGCACCAGGGCCCTCCTGGATGTGGGGACCGCGGTCTTTTTCTTCGGATTCACTTTTGTATTGCTCTGGACGTGCTGGACATTTTACTGGAGCTCCCAAACCATGGAAGCGGGTGCCGAGATCTTCGGCATCCGGTTGCCCGGGGAACGCTCCCTGACCGATTGGGGACCGGCTTATTACCCGGTTAAGTTCATGATGCCGCTCGGTGCGCTTCTATTGCTCCTGCAGGGCATTGTCTGGTTTATTCGTGACACATACACCGCTGTTACCGGAAGGCAGATGACATGAGTATCGAATTGATCACTATTCTGATGTTTGGATCTTTGTTTTTGATCCTGGGTCTTGGCCTTCCGGTGGCTTTTGCCGCCGGATCCGTAGGGGTGCTGTTTACTTTGCTCCTGCAGGGTCCCGCCGCCCTTAACCTGGTCTCAACCCGCATCTTCGGCCTCATGGTGCAGTATCTTTTGGCCGCCATCCCGCTTTTTATCTTTATGGCCTGCATTTTAGAGCGGTCGGGAATCATCGAAGAAGTCTATGAGATGGTCTATCAATGGATGTCCTGGCTCAAAGGCGGCGTGGCCGCCGCCACGGTGCTTGCCTGCACCATGATGGCCGCCATGGTGGGGGTCATTGGCGCCAGTGAAGTCACCATGGGCGTGATCGCTCTGCCCCAGATGCTCAAAAGACAGTACGACAAATATATCGCCTGCGGTTCCATCCTGGCGGGCGGAACTCTGGGCATTCTTATCCCGCCCAGTGTCATGTTGATCGTCTATGGCCTGGTGGACAATAGCTCCATCGGCCAGCTCTATGCGGGAGCCATCCTGCCCGGCATCTTGCTTTCCGCGTTTTTCACGGCCTATGTGCTGATTCGGTGTTACATCAATCCGAGGTTGGGTCCTCCGGTTCCCAAGGAAGAGCAAGTTTCATGGAGCCAGAAGTTCAAACTGCTCCTCAAGATTATCGCCCCGGCCATCCTGGTTTTTCTGGTTTTAGGGACCATTTTTACCGGTATCGCAGCACCAACCGAGGCTGCGGGCGTGGGCGCGGCAGGGGCAATCGTGCTGACGGCCTTGCAGCGCAAGCTGACCTGGAAGGGGACCGTGCAGGCTGCGGAAAACACCCTTAAATCCACGGCCATGGTACTGTGGACCATTTTCGGAGCCAATGTCTTTGTTGGTCTTTACATCATGGTGGGCGGCGGGACTTTTGTCACCCAAATGCTCCTGGGATCCGGCTTGGGAAAATGGGGTATTATACTCGTTATGCAGGGCATCCTGATCTTTTTGGGGGCCTTTATTGATTGGGTCGGTATCATCATGCTGTGCGTTCCTATATTCGGACCGATCATTCGACAACTGGGTTTTGATCCCATCTGGTTTGGGGTGCTCTTTGCCGTCAATCTGCAGATCTCATTTCTTTCCCCTCCATTTGGATATGCCCTGTTTTACATCAAAGGCGTGGCTCCGCCGGAAATCCAGACCGTCGACATCTGGAAGTCTGCGTTTCCATTTATCGGGCTGCAGGCTTTAGGCGTTATTATGGTCATGGTGTTTCCCGAAATTATACTCTGGCTTCCGAGAATTCTGTTCCGCGGTTAGAACTTTTTATTTGACAAAACGCTGCGACCCGCGCTTATTTTTCAAGGGACGGTGGCCTTTGGGCATGGGAAGCGAGAGAATCGTGAAGCAATCGCCAAACGCGATGGACAACGCCGTATACCGGGCACCCATGATATTCGTGGCCACTTTTTATTTTCTACTGGCGGTCTGGACGCTTGTCTGCGTTTCTTTGATTGCGCTTAAAGCCAGCCAATGGGGCTGGGCCAATCTGTCCACCTTATTCATGATTGCGTTTATTCTGGTTTATACCTGGTACTTTTCCGCTGCCATTTCGTATCAGATCATGGCCAGAGAGGACGGATGGATTCAGCTGACAAGCTTCAGAAGGACCATCGAGGCGGATGCCGGAAAAATCAGACTGGTGGAGGGTCCGCGACTGCCGGTCGGATTTCTGCGATTGCGGCTGGAACGCGAAAAGGCTTATATTTTCTGCGTAATCCGTGATGAGGCCTTCAAAAGAATTGTATCCGTTATCCGGTCAGCAAACCCGGACGCAAAGTTTAAAAGTCTGGATCTCTGATTGATTATTAGAACTGATCTCAAAAATGTCTTTTGGCCCCATATCTTTGTTGGTGCCTTGTTTTAAATCCTCGACAACCAGCAGGTTGCCTGCGGTTTAAAACTCGGCCCCGCCTCGATCTTGAACCAAAATCCTATTTTTGAGATGGGTTCTAGGAAAAGCAGAAGGCTCATGGCGCTATAAGTCTGCAGCCATATTTCACGCCAGAAACCTTGCCCATCATAAAGGATAGATATCATGGAAGACATTCATAAAATTTTCGGGCAGTTTAAAGAAGAATTTCCGGAAGTTCATAAACAACATGAAGCGCTGGGAAAAGAAGTTCATCAAAAGGGCGGGCCGTTGTCTGAAAAAAGCCGCTGGTTGATAAAAATTGCGATTTCCGCTGCCTGCAACCATAAGCGCGCCCTTGAAACGCATCTCCTCAAAGCCAGGGAAGCGGGTGTTGCCGAAGATGAAATCAAGCATGCCTTATTGTTGCTGATTCCGACGGTCGGCTTCCCGACATTTATGAAGTCCTATGCGGTCCTTAAGAACATCGAATAAGGTGGCATTTTTACCGCCTTGTCAGATGTCCGTTGCTCGTCGTCCTTTGAAATTCGAACGCGGGCAACGGACCACAGACCACAAACAACGGACAGATTGCTTGAAGGTGATTAAGTGAAACCTACCTCAGCAAAAGGTATGCGTGATGGTTTTGCCAGATTTTTCGCGTTTATCCAGGTCGACATCTGGCGAATTCGACTGGCCGATCTGCCCTTCGGCAAATCTTTTCTGATCAGGCAGCTGCGAATCATCATTCTGGCGATTCGCGGCTACGATGAAGACCGCTGTTTACTGCGGGCGTCCTCTTTGACGTTTTACACCCTGCTTTCGATTGTTCCCATCGTGGCCATGTTTTTCGGGGTGGCCAAGGGTTTTGGCTTCGAAAGGCGGCTGCAAGCGGAGATTTTCGACCGATTTCCCGGCCAGGAAGAAGTGTTAAGCCAGATCATCAGCTTTTCGAATTCTTTGCTTGAGCAGACACAGGGGGGTCTCATTGCCGGAATCGGCCTGCTGGTTCTTTTTTGGTCCGTACTCAAGGTCCTCGGGCACATTGAAATGGCTTTAAATGACATCTGGGGAATAGAAGAAAGCCGCAGCTGGGGAAGAAAATTCAGCGACTATTTTTCGATTATGCTGATTTCCCCGATTCTGGTGCTGATGAGCGGCAGCGTGACCGTTTTTATCACCACCCAGGTGGCGCAGATCACTCAAAAAGTCGCGTTGCTGGGTATTTTTAGTCCGCTGATTTCTATTTTGTTGAAACTGATACCGTATGTATTGATCTGGATCCTGTTCACGATTCTTTATATCATTATGCCCAATACCAAGGTGAATTTTAAGGCCGGTCTGCTCGGCGGCGTGGTTGCCGGAACGCTATACCAGATTGCCCAGTGGGCGTATATCAGCTTTCAAATCGGTGCCGCAAAATACAATGCCATATACGGAAGTTTTGCCGCTTTGCCGCTGTTTCTGATGTGGCTTCAGATTAGCTGGTGGATTGTGCTTTTCGGTGCTGAGCTATCTTTTGCCAACCAAAATGTGGATACCTATGAGTATGAGCCGGATTCCCTTAAAGTCAGTCCCGGCTTTAAGAGATTGCTGGCGTTGCAAATTGCCCACCTGTTGATCAAAAAATTTGAAAACGGCGACAGGCCACTCACCGATTCGCAGATCTCAGCTCGACTTGAAATGCCGATTCGCCTGGTGCATAGTGTTTTATTCGATCTGGCTGAAAGCGGCCTGGCTTCAGAAATCAAGACAAAATCCGATAAGGAATTCGCCTATCAACCGGCCCGCGACATCAATAAGATGACCATTCAATACGTTCTGGAAGCGCTCGATCAAAAGGGAACCGCCGACATACCGGTTGCCAAGACCAAGGACTACCATGCGCTGTCCGATGCCTTGCAAAAATTCGGCGAAGCCATGGAGAAATCGCCTGCAAATAAACTCCTCAAAGACATTTAAAATTGCTTTCAAAACGTCAGATCGCGTTCGAGAGCAAGGCGCAGGCCGATGAAAAAGCGCAGCAGATAAGTATGTGAGCATTTATCGGAGGCCTGTGATGCACCTTGGTGTAATTGAATAGATGCAAATCCCGCTTCGCGGGGCAACGCAGCTATCGGACACGCTATATGGGGTTTTCAAGCCACTTCTACAGGCCAACCTGACCGGCATAGAAGCAGGCGGCGAAATGATTTGGGTCTATTTCCTTGAGTTGCGGCTGGCTCTGGCTGCAGGTGTCTTTGGCATAAAGGCACCGCGGATGAAAGCTGCAGCCCGGCGGGGGATCAATGGGGCTGGGGACATCTCCTTTTAAAATAATGCGTGTGTTCGCTTTGCAAGAAGGATCTGGAACGGGCACCGCCGACAGCAGCGCTTGGGTATAGGGGTGAAGAGGGTTTTTGTAGAGCGCTTTGCTCGGGGCAAACTCCGCGATCTTGCCCAGGTACATGACGGCGACGCGGTCACTCACATGTTCGACCACACTTAAATCATGTGATATGAAAAGATAGGTCAGGCCAAAATCATCCTGGAGGTCCTCCAACAGATTGATAACCTGGGCCTGGATGGATACGTCCAGCGCGGACACCGCCTCATCGCAGACGATCAGCTTGGGTTGCAGCGCCAGCGCTCTGGCCACACCGATTCTTTGACGCTGACCGCCCGAGAACTGGTGCGGATAACGGCGCATGTGCTCTTTGCGCAGCCCGACCACCTGCAGCAACTCGAGCACCCGTGCTTCTCTTTTCTTTCTGCCTTTTATTCCGTGGACGAGTAAAGGCTCACCAATGATATGCGATACCGTTTTGCGGGGGTTGAGGGAAGAGAAAGGATCCTGGAAGATGATCTGCATCTTTTCGCGTAATGCCTGCATCTTATTCTTATCATAGCTGAGAATGCTTTCACCTTCGAAATAGATTTCACCGGAAGTTGGCTCTTCCAGTCGCAGGATCGCTCTGCCGAATGTTGTCTTACCGCAGCCGGATTCTCCCACCAGCCCCACGGTTTCCCCCTCCTCGATGGTCAAACTTACACCATCGACGGCTTTAACCGCGGCGATTTCCTTCATGAAAACACCGCCTTTGATAGAGAAGTGTTTTACAATATTTCTGGCTTCGAGCAGAATTTTAGGCATATTTTAAACACCTGACGAAATGATTTTCAGCGACGGGGTACATCTCAGGCTCCACCTGACGACAGTCGTTAAAGACATCCGGGCAACGATCGTTGTACAGGCAGCCGCAGGGTAAATTTAGCAGAGAAGGCACGACGCCGGAAATTGTCTTGAGCCGTTTTTTTTCAGTTTCTCTACCCAGCACGGGGATCGATTGAAGCAACCCGATGGTATAGGGATTTTTCGGACTGGCATATAAGGTTTTCACGTCCGCGTACTCCATGACTTTTCCGGCATACATCACCGCCACATTCTGGGCCATCTCGGCAATGACCCCCATATCGTGGGTAATAAAAAGGATGGCGGCACCGGTTTCGTCTTTGAGCTTGTTCATTAAATCCAGTATCTGGGCCTGAATGGTGACATCCAGCGCTGTGGTGGGCTCATCGGCAATCATCAATTTGGGATTACAGGCCAGCGCCATGGCAATCATGACACGCTGCCGCATGCCGCCGCTCATCTGATGCGGGTAGTCTGAGAGCCGTTTTGCGGCTGCCGGGATGCCCACCAGCTGGAACATTTCGATCACGCGTTCGCGTGTGGCACTGCGCGACAACTTCTCATGCAGCCGGATGACTTCGCCGACCTGGTCGCCGACCGGGAAAACGGGGTTGAGCGAGGTCATGGGCTCCTGAAAAATCATCGAGATCCAATTTCCCCGAATTTTGCGCATCTGTGACTCGGAAAACTTCAGCAGATTCTGGCCCTCGAAAAAAATCTCGCCACTCTCTATTTTCCCCGGTGGATCCTGTATCAGGCCAATAATGGAAAGAGCGGTGACGCTTTTGCCGCAGGCCGATTCTCCCACCAACCCCAATGTTTCACCGGAATGGATGGTCAGGGTGACATTGTCGACGGCTTTGGCCACATAACCGCGAATATAGAAATAGGTTCGCAGGTTTCTTATTTCGAGCAGGTCTCTGTTCGGCATAAATATTAATCTTAATCTCTCAGCCGTGGGTCTAAAGCATCTCTTAAGCCGTCGCCCAGGAGGTTGAAACCCAGCACGGCCAATAAAATTGCCAGTCCGGGAAATGTCATGACCCACGAAGCTCTCAGGATCAGCGACCGGCTGTGGGCGATCATGGCACCCCATTCAGGTGTGGGCGGCTGAGCGCCCAATCCCAAAAAACTCAAAGCAGCCATATCCAGAATGGCCGATGCAAACCCCAGGGTGGTCTGCACGATCAGGGGACCGAGGCAGTTGGGCAAGATGGCGATAAAAATAATGCGCAAATCACCGGCCCCGATGGCCCGTGCGGCACTGACATAGTCTTTTTCGCATTCTTCCAGCACACTGCCGCGAACGATGCGGGCAAAACGCGGGATATACGTGATGGCGATGGCAATCATGGCGTTTTGCAGACTGGGCCCCAGGTAAGCGACCACCACGATGGCTAAAAGGATATAGGGAAAAGCCAGAATAATATCCATGAAGCGCATGATGATGCTGTCCCGGAATCCTTTGTAATAGCCCGAGAAACAGCCCAGCAGGATGCCGCAGAAAAATGCGAGACCGACGCTGATGACGGCCACGACCAGAGAAACACGCGCGCCGTAAATAAGTCGCGAAAGGATATCGCGGCCCAGGTCATCGGTCCCCAGGATATTTTTCCAGGCTCCGGTCGCATGCCACACCGGGGGTTTGAGTTGATCGTAGAGAGCGGTTTCAATCGGATTGTGAGGGCTCAGGTAAGGTGCCAAAATAGCACTGATGATAAACAATACAATGATAACTAAACCGGCTACAGCTGTTTTGTTGCGCCAAAGCTGGCTTATCTGATCAAAAAAGGGGTGCCGGTCTTCCGGATTTTTTTTAGGTTTCGTATTTTTCATATTAAAAGGGTATAGTATTTAGTGTTTGGTGTTTGGAGGTCAGACGGCAAGTGACTAAAAACGAAACACGAAACACGGAATACAAAACACAAAAAACTAAACACCCAGCTATTTCACACTGATTCGTGGATTAATAACCGCATAAAGAACATCCACGCCAAGGTTTATCAAAACAAAGATCGTGGCAATGAATAGCGTGCCGCTGCGGATGACCATATAGTCCCGTTGCATTACGGCGTCATACATCCACTTTCCCACGCCGGGCCAGGCAAAGATGGTTTCCGTCAGAATGGCGCCGCCTAAAAGCACACCGAATTGAAGGCCGATCGTGGTGACCACCGGGATCAACGCATTGCGCAGGGCGTGCTTGAAAATCACTTTGAACTGCGAAAGCCCCTTGGCCCTGGCGGTCCTGATGTAGTCCTGGCGCAGCACCTCCAGCATGGCAGAGCGGGTCATCCTGGCGACGATGGCCGTTGGAATGGTGCTCAGGGTAACCGCCGGCATAATGATGTGCCAGAGCGCATCCCTGAACGCCGCCCAATTCTTGGTGAGCAAGGCATCCAGGATATAAAAGTTGGTAATGGTCTCGAGTTCTATACCGACACTCAATCTGGCTGACATGGGCAGCCATCCCAGATTCAGCGCAAATATGAGCATAAATACCAGCCCCAGCCAGAAAATGGGCATACTGACCCCGGCCAGGGCCCCGAGCATACTGATGTAATCGAATATGGAGTATTGTTTGGTGGCGGAGATAATCCCGAGAATCATGCCGGCAAAACAGCTGATGAACAGGGCGATGATCGAAAGTTCAATGGTGGCGGGAAAGCGCTGTTTGATCTCGATCCAGACTTGCTGGCGCGTCCAGATGGTTTCGCCGAGATCGCCTCTCATCAATTGTTTAAGGAAAAGTCCGTATTGGACATAGAGCGGTTTATTGAGTCCCAGATGCTCCCGTATTTGCTGAAGCGCTTCTTCCGAAGCGCGCTCCCCCATCAGCAGTTCAGCCGGATCCCCCGGGGTGAGGTGCAGCATGAGAAATACGATGATGGATACGCCCAACAGCGTGGGAATCAATACCAATATTCTACGGATGATATAGGCAAGCATTTTAAGTTTTGATTATGGTCTTTTCAAAAATAAAGTCGATTAAATTCCATATAACAAAATAAAATATTCCAAGTTCCAAGCACCAAATTACAAATAAATCTCAAACCTAAATTTTTCAATATCCAGAACAGGTTTGCTATTTTGAATTTCGGTCATTGTGATTTGGGATTTAAGAATTTTGGTGCTTGGCGTTTTCTCAATTCAAGAACCCGACGACACGCAGATATAACGCACGCCTCTGTGATATATTTGTGGGACGTGATCCTGAATTGCATTTCACGCGCCAAGCTTTAAAGCGCTACACCAAAAAAAAGGGGTGTCAAAAAAGGGAAAGAGGATGTCCCTCTTTCCCTTTTCTCAGATCGTTTAATTCTATTTCAAGGAAACGTCTTTCAGCCGCACAGAGCCGGTTGGATGCAGTTTGAAGTTCGTGACATTATTCAGCGCCGGCCAAATGACGGTGGAGTGGGCCACACTTATTACCGGGACTTCATCGTAGATGAGCTTCAAGGCCGTTTTGTAAATCTCGGCACGTTTGGCCTGATCGACGGTCTGTTTTCCCTGCGTCATTAGGTTGTGGTATTCTTGGTTGTGCCACTGAGTTCTGATAGACGATGATGCCAGGCCGTCAAAAAGGACGGCTAGGAAGTTGTCCGGGTCACCGTTATCCCCGGTCCACCCGAGCTGAAAGAGATCCATTTCCTCCGGCTGCTCGCGCTGGCGCTTCAGATAGGTCCCCCATTCGTAGCTCACCACCCGGGCGTTGATGCCGACTTTGGCCAGATCGGCCGTCATAGCCACTCCGATTTTCAATCCATCCGGGTTGTAGGGCCTTGGAACCGGCATTGACCACAGGGTAATTTCCGGCAATCCTTTGCCTTCCGGGAATCCGGCTTGGGCCAATTCGGCTTTGGCCAGTTCCGGGTCGTATTTAAACCCGGGGACTTCCTCGTTGTAGCCCCACATGGTGGGTGGGATTGGGTTTTTGGCAACCTGGCCCATACCCTGGTAAAGGTTGTCCACGATGGCCTGGCGGTTGATCGCATGGGCAATCGCCTTGCGCAAGTGCAGATTGCTCTTCCAGGGTTCCTTTGTGTGGTTGAACGACAGGTAGCCGATGTTCATCCCCGGCTGCGAGATGAGCTGTAAATTTGGATCCTTGCGAGCCAGTTCCACATCAGCCGGGTTGGGGAACTGACAGATATGAATGTTGCCAGCTTTCAGTTCCAGAAAACGCACCGAATTTTCCGGGATCGAACGAAAGACGACTTTATCCAGGTAAGGTCCGCCGGATTTATCCCAATAGTCATTGTTTTTTTCTAGGATGATACGATCGTCTTTAACCCAACTGACAAATTTGAATGGACCCGTTCCGACGGGGTTACGGAGAAACTCTTTGGGATTTTTCATGAATGCCGTCGGGCTGATGATGTCGGCAAAATCCATGCCCATGTTGGCCAGAAACGGCGCTTCGACGCGTTTGAGTTTGAAAACAACCGTGTACTCATCGGTGGCTTCGATAGCGCCGATGGTATCATCCATTTCCATTGATACCCAGTACTCGGGCGTACGATCCTGAGCCGGGATATCCAGGGCATTGCCGAAAAATTTGACAGTGCGCTCTTTCATCATGCGGCCGATTGAGAAAACCACGGCATCGGCGTTAAACGGTGTGCCGTCGTGAAATTTAACTCCTTTTCTTAAATGAAAAGTGTACGTTTTTCCATCCGGCGAAATATCCCAGGACTCAGCCAGTCCGGGCTGGAGTTCTGTCGACTCATCGGCATAAGATACCAATGCCTCATAGACGTTGTCGCACACCATGAAAGAGTTACCATCCGTTTCATAGGCCGGGTCCAGCCCGACACTGTCACCGCCTCGGCCAAAAACCAGCGTGTTTTCTTTAGCAACCGGTGCAACATCTGCTTTTTCTTCAGGCGCAGCGACTTTAGCCTCCTCCTTTTTTTCGCCACAGCCGGGGATCGTAAAAAGGATTAGTAAGCATGCTACACTTACCCACCAACACTTAAATAATAATTTGCTTTTTCTCATGTTATCCTCCTTGATCCAATTCGATGCTTTTGTTAAATTAATAAAGAAAAGAACTGACAAAGATATCTCTGTCCGCAAATTATTACCAAATGTTGTGGTTTGTCAAAAACAAAATAAAATGCTTCCAATAAATCGGAGATTATCACAAAGCTTTCTCCTATTCATTTCTGCTCTAATTTCTTCTTTCCAAATATCTTGTACACTTTTGGGGCTAAAGCCATATCCAAACAAAGATCTGCCGATCTATAAATCCCAAAAAAACATTGTCAAACAGGGCTACGCGGAGGTTCCTTCGCCATACGGACCCATCCCTTCCATATATTTCGGATATCAGCGGGATCGTAATCATCGACTAAGCGAATATGCCAATAATAAACAATGGGTTGATATTATAGAATATAAAATACTAAGAAAAGACGGCAGCTGGAATTGGCAACCCTATTTGGTATTCAGTGATGATAATTTTGATGGCATCGCAGACCGACTTTTTTTGGATTCGAATTTAGACGGTTCATTGGATAAAATTTACGACATTGCATCAGAAGGTCTAATAATTAACAATATTACATTTAAGAAAATTAAGCCGTGGCAGAGAAAGCAGCCGATTAAACTGCCAGGAAATAGCCCTGATCTAATTTGAGCCTGGATTCAGTGACCGGAGATTTTGTCTGTTAGGGTATTTATCTACCAAATACTCGAAAACCGAATCTCTGGGGGTTCAATCAGCCACCAATACCGCTTTTTTCCTCGCTTATTGCAGCGCAACGACGTCCTTGACGATTTGGTTTAAGCGGTTGATCATCCGGGATAAAGTTTTATAATGGCCTATTGAGGGCGTCAAAGCCTTTTGCCCAGGCCGATAACGTCGTCGTTCGTAAACCCCAGTAATAGATAAAACGAGACCACCGCCTGGTTTGAGGTTCTGACTTGTAAGTTGATTTTCGGACACCCCCGGTTTTGAAGTTCGGACTCGGCTTTTTCCATCATGCGGCGGCCGATTTGCTGCCGCTGGTAATCCGGATCCACGGCTAAGTAATAGATCCAGCCGCGGTGCCCGTCATAGCCGGCCATAACCGTTGCCACGATATGACCGCTGACGGTGCCCACAAAAAACAGGTCGGGCTGGACCCTGCATTTCATTTCGATATCTTTTTGCGGGTCATTTTGCGGCACCACCAGGTTACAGCGATACCATAAATCAATAACCGCTGATTCATCAGAAATCTGATAGAGTCGAATTTTGAATTCAGTGTGACCATCGACTGTCTGGTCTTCACCGCTGCTTTGAGAGGGCATTGGATGACTCCTTGTCTATGCTTTTGGCATCGGCGCTTTTGTTCGATTGATAAACACGTCCAGCAGATGATAGCGTTGATAAACGCTGTCCATATTGACATGCTCATCGGCCGAATGCTGGCTCATGTCGCCATCGGCGCCCCAGACGATGCCTTTGATTCTGTGGTCGGATAAAAAAGCGGGCATCGCTGGCGCCGTGCCCGAAGACGACTTCAGTACCTTTTACTATGTCCGGCAGCATATCCAGATAGGGGCAGCTGCCACCATTAAATAGCGGCTCTTTTCTCTCCACCACCCGTTCGCTTTTAATCTCTTTCTGCATGATTTGGAAGACCGCCATCATGTCGTCGTTTTCCATACCCAGATCTATAGATCGCTATATTCTTTTTTCTTCGACCGCATGACAGGCGACCCGGGTTCCGGAGTTCAGATCGATCAACCGGGGGATTTCCTGAATGCAGCGTTCATTTGCGTAGGTGCAGCGACCATGGAAAACACAGCCGGTAGGAAGGTTGATGGGTGTCGGGACCTCGCCTTTGAGTTTCAGATGTTTGGGTCTTTGGACACCGAGCTGCGGAATGGCGCTCAGCAGCGCTCGGGTATAGGGATGACGCGGCGTCGCGTAAAGCGCTGCAGTGGGTGCCAACTCACAAATGGTGCCCAGATACATGACCGCAACACGGGTGCTGATGTGTTTAACGACTGAAAGGTCATGCGTGATGAACATATAGGTCAGCCCCCGCTTTGCCCTGGCATCCATCAGCAGGTTTAAAATCTGAGCCTGGATGGAAACATCGAGGGCCGAAACCGGTTCATCGGCGACGATAAATTCGGGATCGACCATCAGGGCGCGGGCAATGCTGATTCGTTGTCTCTGGCCACCGGAGAATTCGTGCGGATAACGCCGGGCCCAGGCGGGGTCCACTCCGACCTGCTGCATGACTTCGGCTACTTTGTCTTCGGCTGCCTGAGCGGTGATGGATTTGTTGTGAAAGTAGACGGGTTCCTCTAAAATTTTTTTGACTGACATGCGGGGATTTAGCGATGCGTAAGGATCCTGAAATATCATTTGCATTTTTTTGCGAAAGGGAAGCATCCGCTGGGGGCTCAGGGTGTCAATTCTTTTATCTTTATAGTATATTTTACCGCTGTTGGGCGGATACAGTCCCAGAACGGCTCTGGCCAGGGTGGATTTTCCACAACCGCTTTCTCCCACCACGCCAAGTGTTTCCCCCGGCATGATCTTAAAACTGACATTATTAACCGCTTTTACGGTGGTTTTTTTGCGGACAAATTTTCCGTTCTCCAGTGCAAGCTGGTCCAGCAAACCACCGGAAATATCAAAATGTTTGACAAGGTTTTTTACAGTCAGCAGACTGTTATTCGGTTCCATTACTGACATTTTTCCGAAACATTAAGCCAAAGCATCCATTGTTTATTTTACCATATGGCATGCGATCATGCGATCCTGTTGACCTTTACTGATCAGGGCCGGCACTTCCATGCTGCATATCGAATCGCTGATCTTGCAGCGCGGATGGAATGCGCAGCCCGGCGGTATTTCCGTCAGATTGGGCATCATCCCGGGGATCTGGTTTAAACGCGAACCGGGCTGCAGGCTGCCGGGCAAGGCTTTGATTAGCCCCTGGGTATAGGGATGTCTGGGATCCTGCACCACTGTCTGGGTGGATCCGGCTTCCACGATTTTACCCGCATACATGACCGCAATTTTTTCGGTGATCTGAGATACGACCCCCAGGTCATGGGTGATGAGGATTAACCCCATCTTTTCAGATTCGCATAATTCCAGAAGCAGATCCATGATTTCGGCCTGAATGGTGACATCCAGGGCTGTGGTGGGCTCGTCCGCAATGATCAGAGCGGGATTGGTGAGCAATGCAATGGCAATGACAATCCGCTGTCGCATTCCTCCGGAGCACTCATGGGGGTACTGTCGCAATCTTTTCTCGGCAGACGGAATGTGAACTTTTTTTAATTTTTCCAGAGCGATGTCCAGCGCATCCGCTTTACTGACATCCTGATGGGCCAGCACGGTTTCAGCCATTTGAGTGGCGATGGAGAGAACCGGATTTAGCGTCATCATGGGATCCTGAAAAATCATGCTGATCCTGTTGCCGCGAATGGCGCGCATTTCTTCCTCGGGTAAACGATGGAGTTCTTGATCTTCAAACAAGATCTTTCCGCCGGAAATATAGCCGGGTTTGCTGATCAGATTGATAATGGCAAAGCCGGTTACCGACTTTCCGGCCCCGCTTTCACCCACAATACCCAGGCGTTCGCCTCTGTCCAGGGTAAAACTGATGCCGTCAATGGCGGTCAATTCACCAAATCTTAAAGCAAATTTAACTTCCAGATCTTTAACTTCAAGCAGGTGATGCATGCGAATTCATTAACCTTTATAGAGTTTGGGATTGAGGACATCTCGCAGCCAATCGCCCAGCAAAAGAACAACCAAAATAAAAATAACCAGCAGAACACCGGGGAAAAAGGTAATCCACCAGGATCCACTGAAGATGTATTCAAAGCCGGATCGAATCAGAGACCCCAGGGAGGGTTTTGTAATCGGCATACCCAGACCCAAAAATGAAAGCGCCGCCTCACTCATGACGGCATTGGCCACCTGAATGGTTGAAAGCACCAGAACCGGCGTGAGCGTATTGGGCAATATATGTTTAAATATGATCTGCCAGCGGCTGAGACCGATCACCCGGGCCGCCTCGACATACTCCTTGTTTTTTTCGCCCAGAACCGACGCTCTCACCGTCCGGGCATACTTGGGCCATTCGGACATCCCGATAATAATGATTAATAACGGGACTGCCAGTTCTTCCCAGCGACCGACGCCAAAGGCCAGCTTAAAGATGGCACTGGTAAAAATCGCCACGATCAGGTAAGGGATCGAAAATTGAATATCGGCAACGCGCATCAAAAAGGCATCCAGCTTACCGCCAAAATAACCGGAAAGAAGACCGACAATAATGCCGAGCAAAGCCTGGAATAACACCGCACCGATGCCGATGATCAGCGACACCCGCAGGCCGAAAATCATCGTGCTGAGCAGATCGCGGCCCTGAATGTCGGTTCCCAGCATAAATTTTTCGTTGCCGGTTTCCATCCACGCTGGCGGCGTTTCGGCATCCAGGATGTCAAACGTTGCCGTATCGTAGGTGTTGTAAGGCGCCACCACCGGCGCCAGGATACTGATCACCACCAGAACCGAAAGCACGCAAAAGCTTCCGATGGCGATGGAATCCTGTTTGAAACTGTAAAACAGGTAAGAATTCTTAAATCGTTGCCAGGTGTTCATTTTGTTCCTGCAATTCTTACCGTGGGATTGACAAACCCGTAGACAATATCAACGAGAGTATTGACGACCACAAAAATCACGCCCACCACCACCAGATAGGCCACCAGCAGAGAGGTGTCCGAGCGTTCGACCGCCTCAAGAAACATAAAACCCATCCCCTGCCATTGAAAAACGGTTTCGGTCAGAATGGTAAAGGCGAACAGAATCCCCAGTTCTACGCCAAATATGGTGATCACCGGCAGCAGCGTATTTTTAAAGGCATGGATGAACCAGACGCGCTCGCGACGGAGGCCTTTGGCCCAGGCAAACTTGATATACTCGGTTTCCAGGATTTCCATCATTTCCGCCCGCACCAGCCGGATGAAAAGCGGCAACATGATCGATGAAAGCGATACACTGGGCAGGACCAGGTGTTTGAGTCCATCCCAGGTAAAAAATCCGCTTTCCCATCCCCAGATATTGACGGTTTCTCCGCGTCCATAGGAGGGCAGCCAGTTGAGTTCAACGCTAAAAAAATAGATAAACGCAATGGCGGTCAGAAACACCGGAATTGCAACACCGATGGTACTGAAGGCCATCACGATCCGCGAAAACCAGCTTTTCGGATAGATGGCGGCATAAATGCCCGCTGGAATGGATACCACAATGAGGATGATGGCGGTGACGATCACCAGTTCGATGGTTGCCGGGGCCTTGGCGACAATGACCTCCAGGGCCGGTTTTTTATAGAAAAAGGATAATCCCAGATCGCCCTGACAGGCTTTTTTTACAAAACGAAAATATTGGACATAAAACGGGTCGTTGAGGCCCAATCGATCCCGGATCACTTCTCGTTCAGCCGGTGTGACCCGTTCTCCCACCAGATCCCTGACCGGGTCGCCAATCTGGTGTTGAATGGAAAACCCGACTAGGCTGATTACCAGCATGACAATTACGGCCTGAATAATGCGTCTGATTATAAATGCAACCATCGACGGCCTTTTTTGATATTGGGATAGGATGAGTTTTTTTAATACGACCAATGGCAGATAAGGTCAAGAGGCAAAACTATGAAAGATACTGATATAAATTCATTATGATAGAGCTGTCGAATTCATGAGCAGATGCGTGCAAGTGCGTCGAAAAAAAATGGGGCGGGTGGACGTTTGAATACGCCACCCGCCCCGTTTCTTGTTTAACCGTCCGGATCCCCGGGTCAATCACGGCAAACGCCAAACAGTTGGCTGTCAAATTGACCGCGGACACCGGGCGACCGTTTTGCTATTTGATGACCAGATCCCCCAAATAGGGAAAGTTCATGGTGTTCACAATCGGCTTGATATCCAGGTTATTTTTACCCGCATAGGAATGGTTCTGCCAGTGAAACGGTATAAAAGCGGCATCATCGTGCAGGATTTTTTCGATTTCCTGCAGGATTTTGGTGCGTTTTGCCAGATCCGTTTCACTCTGAGCCGCCATTGTCAGCTCATCGATTTTGGGATTGCAGTAGTTGCCGCTGTTATACTGGCCGTACCCGGTTTCCTTGTTGGGGCACATGGCTAGAAATTCGCTGAAATTGCCGGAATCTTCCGTATCCGAGTGCCAGCCGATCATTTGCATATCAGCCACCTGGGCATCAAATTCATCCCAGTACTGGGCTTTAGGCATGGTCTTCAGATTAACCTTGATGTTGATTTTTGCCAGCATGGATACAACGGCTTCTGCGATCTTTTCATCGTTCACGTAGCGATTGTTGGGCGCGATCATGGTCACTTCAAAGCCTTTTTCCAGACCGGCTTGTTTCATCAGTTCCTGGGCTTTTTTCAGATCATAGCGGGGCTGCAAGGCCGGGTTGTAACCCAGATACCCCATGGGGCTTTGTTGTTCTGCCGGCGTTGCAGTTCCTTTCATGATTTTTTCAGCAATTCCGACATTATTTACAGCATAGACAATGGCCTGTCGCACACGCACATCCTTGAATTCGGCACGACGCTTCTGATTCATTTGAACGGTGATGATGCGCCCGCCGGGATAGGTCACCAGTTTGACTTTGGGATCTTTATCGATTCTCTGGAAATCCTGGGGCGGCACCGGTGTAATGAAATCGACATCGCCGGAAAGCAGCGCCGCCACCCGGGTGGCATCCTCTTTAATCGGCGTCAGAACGATCTTGCTCACATTACCGGGAGAATCCTTATCCCAGTAATCGGCGAATCTTTCGAAAACATACTTGGCGCCCTGTTCCCATTCAATGACTTTGAAAGGACCGGTACCGGAACTATTTTGCAGGGCAAATGAAGGGCCGATTTTTACGACCGCGTCCTTGGGCTGGCCGGCGGCATCTGTTCCGCTGTAGAATTGGCTGTCCATCGGGAAGATATAGGTGGCCATGTTGATCAGCAGCGCGTAGGGCTTTTTGGTCTTGATATCAACGGTGTGATCATCGACGACGGTGCAGCTTTCAAACGGTTCGAAAAGTCCCTTGAAATCTTCGCTATTATAGAAGCGCTCAAAGGTAAATTTGACATCTTTGGCCGTAAAGGGATTGCCGCTGTGGAA
>JGI2160J19893_10000185_pt1 | contig 21325 bp, 16 predicted proteins | sample DeeMarSeWOR28_12_FD_19893 | JGI IMG/M metagenome (IMG submission 19893)
AATTATACGAAAGCGGCTGAATTGATGAACAGGGAAACCGCCATGCGGCGAAAAATGACCCCGGATGTGCTCGATGAGATCGGTGTTCAATTGACAAAAACCGCTGTGGCGCACCACTGCGGTGCGCGCTTCACCGGTGCGGGCGGCGGCGGATGTGTCTGGGCCTTAGGGGATGTTAAACATATTGACAGCTTAAGAACCATATGGGAAGAGATACTTTCATCTGAAAACGGGGGCCGGCTGTTAGAGGCCAAAATCGATTCCCGGGGACTGGTGATCCATCGTTAGTGTTTAGTTTTTTGTGTTTGGTATTTAGTGTTTAGTATTTTGTGACCTCCCGCACCACGAATTATAAGCCAAAAACCAAACCCGAAACACCAAACACAAATCCTGAAGAAAAAGGAACCCATAATGCACTTTCAAGATGTAATCTTAGAACTGCACAAATTCTGGGCCCGCAAGGGCTGCGTGATGGTGCAACCCTACGATATGGAAGTCGGCGCCGGGACCTTCCACCCGACCACGCTTTTAAAAGCGCTGGGCCCGGAGCCCTGGAATGTTGCCTACGTTCAGCCTTCCCGGCGGCCGACCGACGGTCGTTACGGTGATAATCCTAACCGGCTGCAGCATTATTACCAGTATCAGGTTATATTGAAACCATCTCCGTTCGATGTTCAAAAGCAATACCTTCAGAGTTTGAAAGTATTGGGCGTCGATCCCCTTGATCATGATATCCGTTTTGTAGAAGATGATTGGGAATCGCCCACTCTGGGCGCTTCCGGTCTGGGCTGGGAAGTCTGGCTGGATGGAATGGAGATCACCCAGTTTACTTATTTTCAGATGGCCGGCAGCATCGAATTGCACCCCATTTCCGTCGAACTGACATACGGCCTGGAAAGAATTGCCATGTATCTTCAGGGTGTGGATAATGTTTATGATCTGCAATGGAACAATGAGATCAAATACCGTAACGTCCATCATCAGCAGGAAGTCGAACAGTCGACCTACAATTTTGAAAAAGCCGATGTCATCGTTTTATTCGAATTGTTCAAAAAATACGAGGCGGAGTCCAAGCGGCAAATTGAAGACGGTCTGGTTCTGCCGGCTTACGAGTACTGCCTGAAATGTTCCCACACATTTAATCTTTTAGATGCGCGTGGGGCGATCAGTGTGACGGAAAGAACAGGCTATATCGGTCGCATCAGAAACCTGGCCCGGGCCAGTGCAGAAGCGTATTTGAAACAGCGCGAAGGCATGGGCTATCCGCTGCTGAATAAGAAAAACTAAAAGGTGTCAGGTGTCAGGTGTCGGGCAATTCGCCCATAGCTCAAAGCTGATAGCACACATAGCTTGGAGGCTGGAAAGCTGGGAAGCCAGGAAGACGGAAGCGATGAAGCCTTTGAGCCTTCAAGCATTCCAGCCTTCCAGCTACTTTACTGACACCTGACACCCGACACCTGAAACCTAATTTAGAGGACAAGATGGACACGTTATTGCTTGAAGTTGGCACTGAAGAAATTCCGGCAGGTTATATTCATCCTGCCCTAAAGGCCATGGCTGCAGCATTGCTGGAAAAAATGAACGATGCGCGGATTGAGCATGGTTCAGTCGAAGTATACGGAACCCCCAGACGCCTGGCCTTACGAATCGAAAAGGTTGCCGCCAGGCAGCTACCTCTAAAAACCGAATTGACAGGGCCTCCGGTTAAGATCGGATTTGATGAATCCGGCAAACCGACCATGGCCGCCAGAAAGTTTGCCGAGAAAGCCGGTGTTAAAATCGATCAACTGAGCGTTAAAGAAACCCCTAAAGGGGATTATCTTTGTGCGGTCATGCAGGAGCGGGGGCAGGCCACGCGAACCTTGCTGAAAGAGATCCTGCCAAAGGTCATCCTGGCGACCCCTTTTCCGAAAACAATGCGCTGGGCGGACCTCGACATTGCCTTTGCCAGGCCGATACATTCGATTCTGGCGCTGCTGGGTTCCAGAGTGATTCAATTTAAACTGGGAAACGTCCGTTCCGGCCGCAATTCCTGCGGGCACTATTTTATGCGGCCCGGCAAAATCAAAATTGATACCGCCGATGACTATCTAAAACGCCTGAAAGCGGCCCGGGTGATCGTCGACCTTGCCGAACGTCGTAAAGCGGTCGAGCTGGAGAGCACCAACGCCGCCCAGAAAGCCGGCGGCAGCATTTTGCCCGATGAGGAACTGGTGGACATTGTCAATAATCTGGTTGAATATCCGGTGGCGGTTGCGGGAGGATTCGATAAGGAATTTCTCAAACTTCCCGATGAAGTGCTGATTACGGCGATGCGGGAACACCAGAAATATTTTGCGGTTGTTGATAAATCTCAAAAACTTTTGCCGCATTTTATCGCCGTCAATAATACCCGGGCCCGGGACATGAAACTGGTGGCCAAAGGCCATGAGCGCGTGCTGCGCGCGCGCCTGGCCGATGCCCAGTTTTTTTACCAGGGCGATCTGGAAATTTCAAATGCGGCGCGGGTGGAAAAACTCGAAGGGGTCTTATTCCAGGCCCGGCTGGGCACGATGCATGCGAAAACTCAGCGCGTTGCCCAAATCGGCAAATACATCGCCAAAGCCGTCGATTTCGGACTGGAAGGCGCTAAACAGGAAAGCGCGCTTAAACACCAGGTCGCGCGCGCGGCCATGTTGTGCAAAATGGATCTGGTCAGTCAGGTCGTCGGGGAGTTTCCAAAGCTGCAGGGTGTCATGGGCAGAATCTACGCCGCCATTGCCGGAGAGCCTGCCACGGTATCCTCTGCCATCGAGGAGCACTATCGGCCCATTTATTCCGGCGGACCGCTGCCCGAGACCATCACCGGCTCCGTTTTAAGCATCGCCGACAAAATCGATTCCATCTGCGGGTGCTTCAGCGTCGGCCTGATTCCCACCGGCGCTTCCGACCCCTATGCCCTGCGTCGTCAGGGGATCGGAATCGTTCAAATCATGAACGACAAGGGATTTTCCTTTTCGCTTAGAAAATTGATCAAAAAAAGCCTCAGCCAATTTGAATTAAAAGGCCCGGATGAACTGAAAGCACTCACCGAAAAAGTTTATACTTTTTTGCAAAACAGGATTGTTCAGCTGCTGGCCGATCAGGGCTATGCCAGGGATAGCATCGCTGCGGCTGTGGCGGTCTCCATCGACCATGTGCCCAATTTATGGAGCCGTCTGGAAGCCCTTGAATCCATGAGGGCCAAACCGGATTTTGAGCCCCTGGCGGTGGCCTTTAAACGGGTGGTCAATATTTTAAAGAAATCGGGCAAATCAGAAGAGCCCGGCAGGTTTGATGAGGTCCAGCAAAACCTTTTTCAACATGAGAGCGAATCGGCGCTTTTGGCGGCCTTCGAAAAAGTTGAAAAAAGAGTATCTGACGCCATGGGCAAAGGGCTTTTTGAAAAAGCGCTTCTCGACATTGCGACGCTGCGCGGCCCGATAGATGCATTTTTCGAGGGTGTCATGGTGCTGGCGGACGATCAAAACCTTCGCCGCAACCGCATGGCATTGCTGAGTCACATTGCCTCCCTTTTCGGCAAGTTTGCGGATTTTTCCAAATTATCAACCTGAGCATCTCACGGGCAATGCTTTAATTCGTTTGGTTTGCCTTGACATAAGAATACACGGACCTCTCAAGTTGTCGGCTGCATTAAAAAGGAGGCAGAATGGATCTATCATCCCATTTGATTTTGCACCTGACCCCTAAAACTGCAGTTGAAAAAGGCATCACCGTGATGTCCAGGGGTGAAGGCGTTCATGTATTTGATTCTGAAGGGAACAAATATATCGATCTGGTTGCCGGGGTGACGCGCCCCATTCATTTAGGTTATGGGAATGCGGAACTCGCTCAGGCCATCTACGACCAGATGATGGCGCTTGCCTATTTTACGCCGTTACTGTTTGCCAACGAGCCGGCCATAAAGCTTGCGGAAGTTCTTTCTGAAATTACCCCCGGGGCCCTTAACCGGTTCACTTTTGAATGCGGCGGATCAGAGGCTGTGGAAACCGCCATGAAGCTTGCCAAGCATTATCATTATTTTAAGGGCGATAAAGGGCGATATAAAGTCCTTTCCCGCAAAGGCGCCTACCATGGGGTCAATGGAATCGGCGTGCGGGCCCTGGGTTCGATGGTGCCGATGCGACATATGATGGAACCCCTGGCTCCCGGCAGTGTCTTTGCCGAATCTCCTTACTGTTATCGCTGCCCCTATGATCAGATATATCCGAGTTGCGACATTGTTTGTGCACGCAACATCGAACACACCATCGAGTTTGAGGGCCCGGAACTCTTTTCGGCCATGATCGGAGAGCCCATCCAGCAGGGGTTTGGCGCCCTTGCTCCCCCCAAAGAATATTGGCCCATAATTCGAGAGATTTGTGATAAATTTGGCATACTGCTGATTATTGATGAAGTTATTTGCGGATTCGGGCGCACAGGGAAAATGTTTGCCACCGAGCATTTCAATGTTCAACCCGATATCATGACCATGGCCAAAGGGATAACCAGCGGATATGTCCCGCTGGGTGCTGTGGGCGTCACCGATGCGGTCATGGCGCCCATAGCGGTGTTCAACCACCTGCATACCTATGGGAATCACCCGGTTTGCTGTGCAGCCGGTTTGAAAACCATCGAGATTATACAAAGGGAAAATCTGGTCGAAGCCTCTGAAAAACTGGGGAAATATTTTCTGGAAGGTTTACAGGAACTGGATCGCCATCCCATCGTGGGCGAGATCAGAGGAACCGGGCTGTGGACAGCGATCGATTTTACGGCGGACAAGAGAACCCGTGCGCCGTTGCCGGCGGAGCACCTGGCCAACATGGTCGAACGGGCCAAGAAAAAGGGGCTCATCATAAAACTGGCACCCGGGCGACAGGCCCTTGAGTTCGCTCCGGCGCTGACCATTCAGAAGGAAGAAATTGACGCAGCTTTAAAAATTATTGGAGAAAGTATTTCCGAGGAAGAAAAGGAGATGGGTTTATCGGTTTAACCAATAGAAAAACACCGGCTCCAATACGTTATTTTTAAATGATCTGAAAATAAAAAGGATAATCGCTATGGCTAAAACAATCGATTTAAATTGTGACATGGGGGAAAGTTTTGGAATTTACAAAATTGGTAACGACCCGGAGATGATGAAACATGTCACTTCCATTAGCGTGGGATGTGGATTCCACGCGGGCGATCCTCATGTGATGAATGAAACCGTTACCCTGGCAAAAAAATATGGCGTGGCGGTAGGTGCCCATCCCGGATATCCGGACCTTATCGGGTTTGGCCGCAGAAAAATGGAAATCAGCCGGCAGGAGGCTACGGACTATATTTTATACCAGGTCGGAGCCTTAAAAGCGTTCTGTGAAGCCGCTGAAATTCAATTGCAGCATATAAAGCCCCATGGGGAGTTTTACCAGATGCTCTGGAAGAACGAAGACCTGACCAAAGGTGTTTTAGAGGCCATACAGGCCTTTAAGCCGCAGCCGATCTTCCTGGCGTTATACAATACCATGCCGTTTGAGATGGCTGAATCCATGGGAATCCGAGTGATTGGTGAACTATACGGTGATCTTGATTATTTGCCCGATGGTACCACCACAATTAAAAAGGTACACGGCAAAGTCGACATACAAGAAACAGTGGCAAAAGTGGTCCGAATGGTTTTAGAAGGAAAAGTACGGACCACAGATGGCGGGGAGATAGAGGTTAAAGGATCCAGTATCTGTTTGCACGGCGATAACCCGCAAAGCCCTGAAATTGTGCAAGCCATCAGAAAACAGTTTGAGAAAAATGACGTCAAAATAGCCCCGATGGAGAAACACTTCTAGAAGTGGTTTCAAAACCCCATCTGAGGCCCAATGGCTGCGTTGCCCCGCGGGGCGGGATTTGCATCGGTTCTATTACACTAAAGTGCATCACAGACCTCCGGTAAATGCTCACATACTGCACGTATGCTGAGAACAACGACTTTCCCGATCGGCCTGCGCCTTGCCCTTGAAACCTGTTCTGGAGTTTTGAAACCACTTCTAGCGATTTCAAAACATGATCTCTGTTTTGGAGGTATATCATTATGATTTATGAAACCCCTCGTTATCTAAACTCGGGTGATCAATATCTTACCGTGGAAATCGGAGATGAGATGACTTTAGAGGCCAATTTCAAGGTGATTGCCTTTGATCGTGCCATCAAACAGGCCGGCATTGAGTCCGTCATTGAGACATTTCCTGGATGGCGTTCAATGCTGGTTCACTACAATTCGCTTGACATACCCACGAATGTATTAATCGAAAAGATAAAGCGCGTCGTCGAAGGAATACCCGAGGTGAGGGAAACCCCTTCAAGGCTCATCGAACTTCCGGTCAAATATGGTGGGAAATATGCGCCCGATCTTGATTTTGTTGCCAAAGAAAACAACATGTCAAGCGAAGAAGTTATACGGATTCATTCTGAAACCATCCATTGGGTTGGAATGGTTGGTTTTACCCCCGGTTCACCCCAATTAATGCAGCTGGACCCACCGGTATTGCTTTCCGTGCGTAAATATCTATCACCGCGCTTATATACGCCCAAAGGCACCATCGCGCTTGGGGGCAGTATTACAGCCATTTACCCTGTCGTCAGCCCGGGGGGATATCAGATGATGGGTCTGACACCCGTGCCGATTTACGACAGGTATCAAAGTTTAGAGGCATTTGACTCGACTCCGGTCTTGCTGCGAATCGGCGATCGCATAAAGTTTGTTCCGGTTTCTGACGATGAATTTGATGATATTCGGCAGCAGGTATGTGAATACAGCTATCAATATAAAATTAAGGAAGAAACGTTTTCAATCTAGGAGGAAAATGTGGGCCGTCCAATCTTTGAGATCATCAATCCAGGTGTGTTCAGCACCGTCCAGGCACTGAATCGAACCGGCTACTTTGCCAGCGGGATACCGCCCTCAGGGGCGATGGATCGTTTTGCATTGCGTATGGGGAATCTGCTCGTATTGAATCCTTTGGATGCAGCCGGGATCGAAATGACGGCCACGGGCATGATTATTCGGTTTTTAGACGAAGTCGCTTTTGCACTTGCCGGCGGTGATTTTAAAGCCCAACTGAATGGCAACCGGGTTCCACTCTGGCAAACATGCCATGCCAGCACAGGAGATATCCTGTCTATGAGTCAGGCTCATGTTGGCTGGCGTGGTTATCTGATGGTGTCCGGCGGAATTGACGTTCCTGAGGTTTTGGGATCAAAGTCGACTTATACTTTAGGCGGACTGGGCGGATACAAAGGTCGAATACTGAAAAAAGGAGATATCCTTGAGGCCGGAACCCCGATTGATTCTGCTGAATCGATATTGGGCCGAAAAGTTAGGGAAGACATCCTCCCCAAGCCGGGTAGTGAAAAGGAACTGCGGGTTGTCCTGGGCCCCCAAGATGACCATGTTAAAGAGGAAAGTATAAAAACATTTCTCGGATCATCTTACCGTGTTTCAATTAATTCCAATCGTGTTGGCTATCGCTTTGAAGGGCCGCAACTGTTTTTCAAAGAACGGGAGCAATCAAAGGACGCAGGCTCCGACCCATCCAATATCGTAGATGATGGAAACGCCATCGGAGCGATACAGATTCCTGCAGGTAAAGAACCGATATGCCTTGGGCCGGACGGGGTGACGATGGGCGGTTATGTTAAAATTGCCTGCCTAATCGCAGCAGATATGGACAGGATGGCTCAGGTAAGGCTGCAAGAAGAAATTCGGTTTAAAAGTGTTACCGTGGATGAAGCCCGCGCAATACTCATCGATTCAACCAAACGCGTTGATGAAGAAAACATTGTATCCATATGATCGGTTTTTGTGTGTCGGGCACCCATTCTGATGGATTCATAACAATGAATTTTTATCGATGATGAAAGAAAATCCTATTATTTTGAGGAGGGTCAGTTATGAGATTGAAGAATAAGGTCGCTATCGTGACCGGAGGAGGGCAGGGCATTGGACGGGCCATCGCTTTGGAGTTAGCCAAAGAAGGGGCAAAGGTTACGGTCAATGCGAGAAAATTGGAACCTTTAGAGGAGGTTGTAAAAGAGATTAAAGCGGGGGGAGGAGAGGCGCTGGCCGCCGCCGGGGATGTCTCCAAGATGGCTGATGTGGATGGGATCATCGCAAAAACAGTAAAGATTTACGGCAGGCTTGATATATTGGTCAATAATGCGGGTATTTTAATCAGCGCTGACGTAGCGCATCATTCGGAGCAGATCTGGGATGATACCATGGACATTAATGTCAAGGGAACCTTTTTATGTATCCAGAGAGCTTTGCCGGAAATGATCAAGCAGGGAAAGGGAAAAATCATCAACATCGCTTCGATTGCCGGCCAAATCGGCTTTCCGAATGCGGCGGCTTATTGCGCTTCAAAAGGCGCAATTATGGGGTTGACCAAGGCGCTGGCCATGGAATTGGCTCCCAAGAAAATAAATGTGAATGCGATCGGGCCGGGTGATATCAGAACACCCTTGAATGCTCACCTCTTGAGTGACCCGGCGTACTTAAAAAGCCGGGTCGACCAAACGCCCTATGGCAGGGTTGGTGAAGTTTCGGATATCGCTCCGGCAGCGGTGTATCTGGCCTCGGATGAATCTGACTTCGTCAATGGCATCACACTGACCGTCGATGGCGGACTGATTATCAATTGATTGCGCCAGCCGCACGCCCGATCCAGTGCAGCTTGAAATCCTGTTATTTCATTTTTGGGTGAGTTGCATCAACGCTTTCAAAAGAGCGGATTTATGATCGGGGCGCATTTTCAACATAAACCTTCAGGAGGATTTTTCCCCATCCGCCCTTATCCAGGCCGACGTCCGAGCATTGGACCACATCGACGCGTTCGCATCGCGGATCGGTTTTGTTTATCAGGCGTTCGTAAATCGCCGGCATTAATTTGCTGATCTCAGCTATCGCAGAAACGCACATGCCTTTGGGGCATTCATCGGCGATGAGCTGACCGCCGGCGGTCAGAACAAACCGGTCGCCCACGCGGTGTCTGGCATGACACCCGTGGGATTCAATCACCTCTGCAATCACCCGGTGCGTGACGAACTCCGGGGTCTCGGTGACCATTTTCACCTTGAGGGGATCGGATTTGAATAATTCCATCTCCGCGTCTGTATATTCCATGTGGCTTTGAAAACGCTTCCAGATTTCTTCGACGTCCATCCTTATCTCCTTTGCAAATACTTGATCCAATATCTGATATTTGATCTTCTAATAGACCTTGACGATAAATTCAGACAGGCCGTTTTGAATGGAGTTGATGCAAAGGGCACGCTGGGCTTTGCCGTCCAATCCAATGGTGATGTTACCCATAATGCCTGAAAAATTTTTGGTCGAACGGATTTGTAGGTTGATACATTCCCTGTCTGTGGGATCTTTGCAACGGTTGATTGCATCAAGCAACAGGGCATATCCTTCTACGCCAAGGGCCCCATAAGTGGTTGATGTTGCCCGCTGCTTACCTTTATACTTAGAGTGATACGCATCTTTTACCTTTTCCCCGAAATCGGTCAAACCCATTTCGTGGGAGAAAAAATCAATCGCCAGCATGCCGTTGAGCAGGGATAATTGTTTTTTATGCTCCGTAAGCATGGTTGATATCAATCCATCGCTGCCCATCATTTGTGGGGCCCAGTCCAGGTTCCGCACCTCCCGGATAATGCGAAGCACATCCTTTGCGCCGATTGGCAGATAGAGCAATTCCGGTCTATGATCGCGCACCCCTTTTAACATTTCGGACAAGTCCGCGGTTTCGGGCGCTGAAATTATCCAATCGGTAATTTCACCACCGATGGATTTAAACTTGCTTTCAAATGTTGCAGCCAGGTCGCTGGAATATGCGTTGCGCGGGTTGCTGAATATCGCCACTGTGTCGATCAGCAGTTCGTCTCGGATAAACAGAGCCGCGGTGGTTCCCTGAAAATGATCGTCGAAACAAAGTTGACTGATATAACCATTTTGCCAGGTGATTTCCGGATGGGTGGCGATGGCCGCCAGAATGGGTGTTTGATAGTCAAAGGCTACTTGCGCCATGGCCAGAACCGGATCGCTGGTTGAAAATGTAATGATGGCTGAGATCTCATTTTTTTGAACCAATTTTTTCAGCGATTGAACCGTCAAAGCAGGATCGTTCTGGTCGTCGGCTGTAATCAGCTCGATGCGGTCGCCATTTTGAAGATATGGCCACATTTGCATCGCCAATTGGATCCCTTTTAGACCCTCCTTGCCTTTGGTGTCGTCGGGTCCGCTGAGCGGTGCAATGAGGCCGATCTTTATGGTTTTTCCGGAGGGCGCTGTGACTGGTTTCTGGTCACATCCGTTCAGCCCGAAGGCAAAAAATATAAGGATTGAAAGATGGACGAAATTTTTCATGACAACCTTACGGGATGTAAAAGGTATTAATTCGAATGATCAGTTTCTGGCTAAAATTTGCCTGAATTTTGGCTTTAAACGCATTTAAATCCTCGCGGTTCAGCGGCTCCCGGGCATATATTTCCATCAAGATTATGCGCTTATCTCCGCGCCGGAATAGGGTTGCTTTTCGGATGAGGAGGTATTTTTCATTGACTAAAAAGCGTTCTTTCTGCCAGTTTTTTTCGAATACCCGATCCTCCACGATGCGGGAGTAGGATAAATAGAGGGGGATCGAAATCAGTGCCAGAAAGATCAACACGACTGCAAGACCGCTCTTGCTGCGCACCACCGCAGAATAGCCCAGTACCCGGAAGGTAAAGGTGGCAGCGATAACAATGCCGACCAGGTTGGTGGAAAAGAGCAAAAAGGCCTGGTAGAAGAAATGAAAATCCAACCGTCCGATACCGATTCCGGCTACGGTCAGAGGCGGCACCAACGCGACGGCAATCGCCACGCCGGCCAGGCTCTGCATAATTTCTTTAAATGACTTGGAGCAGGCTGCAGCGATCCCTGAAATGATGGCCACGGCCAGATCCAGCAACGTCGGGTTCAACCGGGCCAGCATTTCATCTGTAACCGGTTTGTGAGGAAACAATAGCGTGATGAGAGCCGACGACAGCAGGGCGATCAGAACGCCGACAATGATTTTTCCGATCGATTTCCTAAAGAGCGCAATGTCGCCGCGAAGAATGCCCATGGCCAGGGAGACGATGGGTGCCATCAACGGCGCCAGCAACATGGCTCCGATGATCACCGAGACGCTGTTTAGATACAGCCCGACGGCAGCCAGCATGGTGCTCAGCACCATGAGGACAAGATAGATCCCATTAATGCGTGCATCTTCGCGCAGCGAAGTAAACAGCTCGTGGAAGCGCTCTTCCGAGGCATAGGAGAAAAAGGGAATTCTCTTGTGCCGCTTGGCTTTGAGCAGCTCATTTTCCGTTGGCAGATTGTCGATGTCAATTCTTTCTGCGGCCACCGCAACGCCCGCGGCTTCATCCTGCAAACTTTGCCCGACATTGATGCGCACCGCCTGGGGTATGGTTTCGCAATGCAGCGGCGTCTGGGTGCGATCTTCGTCATCGATGATGACATCGATTGGGGTTTCTGCAGCGATATCGATCTGAGGGCTTTTGATATACCCGATGGAGCTGGGAAGTTTTTTAAATCCAGCGGAAGATTTAAGGGCCTGCCATAGTAATCGAGCATAGGCAATCATCGAAATGGGAGCCGAAATGACCAGTGAAATCATGCCGTCCGAAAAGGTATGATCTTGAGAGATTAATTTGGAGGCAAAGCTTCCCCTGCTGTGCTGCAGGATCATGCACCCGCTAGCGGCGGTATGTATCTTTTTCTTGCCGGCGGTACTGAATCTAAACGTGTAAAGTTTAAATTTGAAAAATTTTCTCATGGCGTCAGCCATTACGCGAATCCAGCTGGCTTTGGAGGGGGTATCTAAAAGGGGGATCTGTCCGACGGTTGCCTTAAACAGCATGATCTTCCCATTGCACAACATTATATCCATGACCTGGCCGTCCCGGCGCAGTGCCAGTTCGGCGGCGTCTTCCGGATTTTTGGGCAGATCGTAGAATTTGATGAGATCAGTTTGTTCCTTCGTCGGGATGATTCCCGTGCTGAAATGGAAATCGGTGGCCAGGCGTAAAATTTCCTTGATTACATCAAGGGGGCCGGCAACCACCACGTGATCAACGCCCTCGAGCCGGGCCTTTGGCGTTTGCATTAAGGCATCGAATGCCATCGGGGTGATGCGGGTACCCACTGAATTGTTTTGTAACGGTTCGATAAGATACTTCGTATCTTCAGTATAGACGAACACTGCTGAGGAAACATATTCGGTCATCGAAAAACCCTTTCTTGATCTGAAAACAAGCACTTACATTCAAAGGGTGTTTGGCCGGGCGGGGAAAACCGGATCATCTCCCGCAGGTGGTTTGAAGCCTGTCTCCGGCGGGAAATCATCAGGACGGATCAGTCCAACCGATTGCAGATATGGGAGCATATTTCCCAAATCTGTTCGGCCGCATGGGTTCCTTGTATAATTTTTTTTTTGAGGAAATGCAATACCGTTCTGAGCCTTGAGAGAAATAACGCCTGCCCTTAAAATGTCATTTCCGGTGTATTCCAGATGACATCTAGTATTTGCCACTTTCGCTCGGCACTGGCATTGACAGCCACACATCTCCGGGGTATGGTTTGCTGTTGCATCTGATGAATCCTCTGGCTTTCAGAAAGCGCCGTATATGCAAAAAAACAATGCCATGCCGGATCGGCTCAATCTGTTTGAGCGTATCCGCTATTCCATTTTTCCCGGCACGATACAAGGAACAGTGTATCGTGAGCGTTATCGAAATTTTTTTAACAGCCTGATTCTTCACTTTCGCCCGCGAAGCGTTCAGCAACGTACCCTCCAATTCACACTGACTTGGGGCCTGGGTGGGATGACTGTTGTGCTGGTGTTCATGCTGTTTGCAACGGGTTTGATGCTGAAATTCGTTTACCAGCCGGTTCCCGACCGCGCCTTCGAGTCCATTATTCATCTGCAAAATAATGTACCCTTTGGCCAGCTGATTCGCAATATACATCACTGGGGCGCAAATATCCTGCTGCTTATCGTTTTTCTGCACTTTCTGCGCGTATTTTTTACCGGGGCGTTTCATCCGCCGCGGCAGTTTAATTGGATTATCGGCCTGGCCATGTTCCTGGCAATACTGGTATCAAATATTACCGGATACCTGCTGCCCTGGGACCAGCTTGCTTTTTGGGCCATTACGATTTGCACCGGCATGCTGGAATATATTCCTATAATTGGCGAATGGCTGCAAAAGCTCATACGCGGCGGCGACGATATCGGACCGGCCACCCTGTCTACTTTCTTTGCCATCCACACGGCCATCATTCCCGCCTGTCTCATCATCTTGATGCCATGGCACTTCTGGCGGGTGCGCAAAGCCGGCGGCCTGGTCGTACCCCGCAGACCGGACAAAGACGAAACCAGCCAGGATGAAAAGGTGCCGACCATTCCCAACTTGATTTTAAGAGAGATCGTCGTTGCTCTGGTGTTAATTGCGGCCATCATGCTAATTTCGGTCTTCTTTAATGCGCCTCTGGAAGCAAAGGCCAACCCGGGTCTGAGCCCCAATCCAACCAAAGCACCCTGGTATTTTGCCGGCATCCAGGAGCTTCTACTGCACTTTCACCCGCTGTTTGCGTTGTTTATCATCCCGGTTTTGATGTTGATTGCCCTGGTTGGCATTCCTTATTTTAATTATCAGAGGGAAACAGCCGGCGTGTGGTTCGCATCACTCATGGGGCGCAGGATGGCTGTTGTGGCAGCGCTGGTTGCTATAATTTTTACACCCGTCGTCATTGTTGCAGATGAATTTATCATCGATTTTACTGCCTGGGTGCCGGGCTTGCCTCCGATTGTCAGCAATGGAATTCTGCCGGCAGCTTTTGTCCTGGCCGGAATCATCGTTTTTTATTGGCTTGCGGCGAAAAAATTCGCAGCGACAAATAACGAATCGATTCAATCCGTTTTCGTCCTGTTCCTCGCCGCCTTTATCATTCTGACGATTACCGGTATCTGGTTTCGCGGGGCGGAAATGGCGCTGATGTGGCCGTAAATCAGAAGTCAGGNGTCAGNANTCAGAATNCAGGAGTCAGAATTCAGGAGTCAGAATACAGGAGTCAGAATTCAGGAATCAGAATTCAGGGGTCAGCATAATAGAGAGGAGGAATTTGAAAATGGAAAGAAAAAAGGCTATCACTTTTCAAGATTTAATTGTATGGCAGAAAGCTCATCAATTTGTTCTTGCGGTATATCGTTCAACCCGTCAGTTTCCCAAGGAAGAAGTATTTGGACTAACTGCTCAATTTAGACGCGCCGCCGTCTCCATTCCTGCAAACATTGTGGAGGGTTTCAAAAGAAGGGGCAAGAAAGATAAATTTCGCTTTATGAATATCGCCCAGGCGTCTCTTGAAGAATGTCGATACTATTGCCTACTTTCAAGAGATTTGGAATATATGGATATGAATGGTCATTTAGGGCAATTGGAAGAGGTCAGCAAATTACTCAATGCATATGCAAAATCTATTCAGTCTTCTGACTCCTGACTTCTGGCTCCTGGATCCTGACTTCTGATTACAGATGCATCAAAACAAAAGATAATTATGCCAAAGAGCACACAAACAAAGAAAACACAAACTGCACCCACCAGAAGGTCCTTTTTAAATATCCTCTGGATAATACTAGGCGGCATTGCCCTGGCGGAATTCGTTGCCGTGGCATTTGCTTTTCTGCGACCGCATAAATTAAAAGCCCGGCGAGAAGAGGCTGATGCCATTATCACAGCAGGAGCGATCGACAGATTTGCACCAAATTCGGTCACCGCATTTGTGAGAGGAAAATTTTATCTGGCACGGACGGAAGACGGCGGGTTTTTGGCTTTATCGCGCGTATGTACTCATTTGGGTTGCTCGGTCCCCTGGATCGAAAAAGAGATGAAATTCGCCTGCCCCTGTCATGGTTCGGCATTTGATATCACCGGCAACGTAATTGATGCACCGGCACCGCGTGCGCTGGATATCTATCCGATAACCATCGAAAACAACATTATTAAAGTAGACACCCGTAAGCCTATCAAGCGAAGCACATTTAGCGTTGAGCAGCTGACGTTCCCCAAGAAAAAGATATAAGGCTTGCGATAGAAGGAAAATATTTAAATTATTTTATCTCTGTGGCTTCTGTGTCTCTGTGGTGAAATCTTATGACTCGCTGGAAAATAACCGGACTTATTGCAACGCTTGTCATTGTTCTCTCGATCCCGGCTTACATACTGAAGGAAAAATATTTCCGCCGCCCCTCTGAGCCGCAGCCTGCTGCCACATTTTCCGGCAGCAAAAAATGCATGGATTGCCACAAGGCCGAATACGACAAGTGGCAGAACTCTCACCACGACCGCGCCATGGATGTTGCCAGTGATGCCACCGTGCTGGGTGATTTTAGCAATACCGTTGTCGAATTTCACGGCGTCACAACCCGTTTCTATCGTAAGGATGACAAATTTTTCGTTCACACCCAGGGACCAGAGGGCAAATTGGGCGAGTTTGAAATCACCCATACCTTCGGGTGGTACCCGCTGCAGCAATACCTGGTGCCCTTTTCCGGCGGTCGTCTGCAATGTCTGCCCATTGCCTGGGATGTGAAAGAAAAAAAATGGTATCACCTGTATCCGGATAATCCCATCGACCCCAAAGATTGGCTATACTGGACCAATGCCGGCCAGAACTGGAACGGCATGTGTGCCGAATGCCATTCCACCAACCTTAAAAAAAACTACAATATCCAAAGCGGCACATACCAGACCACCTGGTCGGAAATCAATGTTAGCTGTGAGGCCTGCCATGGGCCAGGTTCCCGTCACGTTGAATGGGCCGAGCTGCCGGATATGGCCCGGCCTCAAATCCTCAGTTATGAACTGGTGGTCAAAGCAAAAGGCATGGATTCACGCGCACAGGTGGAGCTTTGCGCACCTTGTCATTCCCGGCGCGCGATTCTGGGAGATTACACCCACGCCGAACCGGACCTGTTGGACAGTATGCTCCCGAGCCTGCTGACCCCTGAACTTTATTTTGCCGATGGCCAGATTTTAGAAGAGGTTTACGTTTATGGTTCCTTTACTCAAAGCAAGATGTATCGCCGCAATGTGCGCTGCAGCGACTGTCATGATGTGCATAGCATAAAAAAGGTCAAGGAGGGCAACGCGCTGTGTTTACAGTGCCATCGTAGCAGTATTTATGACACCCAAGCGCACCACTTCCACAAGAGCAGAGGAGAAAAAGGCGAGCCTATCAAATCAGCGGATGGCACGGTGCTATTTGATGTGGGCACCGGTGCTGAATGTGTCCAGTGCCACATGCCGGAACGACCCTATATGGTCATTGATTACCGCGCCGATCACAGTTTCCGGATACCGCGGCCGGATTTGAGCATCGAGCTGGGTACGCCCAATGCTTGCAACCGCTGCCATATCGACAAAACCAATCAATGGTCCGATCAATATATCACCAAATGGTACGGCCCCGGCCGAAAGGCCCATTATGGCACCATCCTTGCGAAAGGCCGAGAAGGATCAGCAGATGTGTATAAGGATCTCCTGACGTTGGCTTCAGATCCATTGTATCCGGTAATCGTGCGTTCCACGGCGTTATCGCTTCTGGAGGCATACCCCGGCGAAGAAACCAATCGTGTATATGAGCAAGCAATGATGAATGATGAAGCGCTGATACGACGCACGGCGGTTGACCATCTAAATGCATTTGACGCCGACCGTCAAACCACACTTCTGACATCCATGCTTTACGATCAGGTAAAAGCTGTGCGCATAGAGGCTGCCCGGCGAATGACCGAACTTACTGATCCCCGGCTTAATGACGCCCAGAAAAGGGTCTTTCAGGCCTCTCTGAACGAATACCAGGGATCCATGGAATATTCGGCCGACTTCGCTTTTGGCCGCTACAACCTGGCAAATCTTTATGTTGCGCTTAAACAGCCCCAAAAGGCGGTTGAAAACTATCAGGCCGCCATCCAAATCGATAATTTATTCTATCCGGCCAAAGTCAACCTGGCCATGCTTTACAACCAAATGGGCAAAAATAACGAGGCAGAGAGACTGCTTCGTGAGGTTACCACTGCCCATCCCGAAATATATGAAGTCCACTATTCGCTTGGATTGTTGCTCGCCGAAGAAAAAAAATATGCCGAAGCAGCCAATTATTTAAAACAGGCGGCCGAAGGCATGCCCGAAAGAGCCCGGATCCACTACAACCTCGGCTTATTGCTGCAGCATTTAAAAAAGGATTCAGATGCGGAGGTGTCTTTGCTCAAGGCACAGGAGCTGGAACCGGATAATTTCGAATACCTTTATGCACTTGCTGATTTTTATTTAAAGCGAAGAAAATTGCATAAAGCCAGAAGCATTGCCCAGGAAATGGTGGCGCGACATCCAGCGCAGCGAGTCGGGCACGATATTTTGAACCTTATCGAGAACAATCTGGGAGCCAATTCAGATTAAATTAGCACTTGCTTTTCAGGTGGATATTATAATAGTCACTAAATTTATATTGATTGACTTCCAGGCATCACAATTCTTGATGTTCCACATATGCAACCTCTCGCCATAATAATCCCCAAAATCAGAAAGGAGGACAGAGTGAAAAGAGCCACTGGTAAATTCATATTGATAACTTTCATTACCATTATGGCCGCGGTTGGTTTTGCTTCATCATCAGCGGCACAGAGCAAACCCAACATACTGGTCATCTGGGGCGATGACATCGGCCAATCGAACATCAGCGCTTACACCCGCGGTCTGGTCGGCTACAAGACGCCCAACATTGACCGCATTGCCAAAGAAGGCATCATCTTCACCGACTACTACGGCGAGCAATCCTGCACGGCGGGGCGTTCCAGCTTTATCCTCGGCCAGAGCGTCTTCCGCAGCGGCCTGTCAAAAGTCGGTCTGCCCGGGGCGAAAGAGGGGATCAATACCCTTGATCCCACGATCGCGGTCCTTCTGAAGGATCAAGGCTATGCAACAGGTCAGTTTGGTAAAAATCACCTGGGTGATCGCGATGAACACTTGCCAACCAATCACGGTTTCGATGAGTTTTTTGGCAACCTTTATCACCTGAACGCCGAAGAAGAACCCGAGAACGAGGACTACCCGGGCGATATGGTGACGGCAGACGGCAAAACGTTTCGGGAAAAATTCGGCCCCCGCGGTGTTATTCATTCCTGGGCCGATAAAGGCGGGAAACAGAAGATCGAGGATACCGGACCGCTGACAAAAAAACGCATGGAAACCGTTGATGACGAGACCTCGGACCGCGCGATTGCCTTTATCAAAGAGCAGCATGCCGCCGGCAAGCCCTGGTTCGTGTGGTGGAACGGCACCCGCATGCACTTTCGCACCCATGTCAAACAGGAACTGCGCGGCATCAGCGGTCAGGACGAGTATGCGGACGGCATGGTCGAGCATGACATGCACATCGGAAAATTCCTGAAATTGCTCGATGACCTGGGTATTGCCGATAACACGATTGTTCATTATTCGACCGACAACGGCCCACACTACAACACCTGGCCCGATGCGGCGGCCACCCCCTTTCGCGGTGAAAAGAACACCAACTGGGAAGGCGGCTGGCGCGTACCGGCTGCTGTTCGCTGGCCAGGCGTCGTCAAGCCCGGCTCAGTCAGTAACGGTGTTGTTCATCACATGGACTGGCTGCCNACCTTTGTTGCCGCTGCCGGCAAGAAGGACATCAAGCAGGATTTGCTCGATGGCTATCATTCAAAAGCGCTCGGGCGCGACTACAAGGTGCACCTGGATGGCTATGACATCACTGAGCATCTGAAGAACCCGGACAATGTATCTAGTCCGCGCAAGGAAATTTTCTATTTCTCTGATGACGGCGACCTGACGGCATTGCGCTATGAAGACTGGAAACTCATCTTCATGGAGCAGAAGACTGTCGGGACCTTCCGAGTATGGATGGAGCCTTTCGTGCCGCTGCGCGTGCCTTTGATTGAAAACCTGCGGCGTGACCCATACGAAAGAGCTGAGATGACTTCCAACACCTATTTTGACTGGATGATTGATCGCGCCTTCCTGCTGGTTCCAGCGCAGGCATACGTCGGAAACTTTCTGATGACATTCAAGGACTATCCGCCCCGTATGAAGGCGGCCAGCTTCAGCCTTGATCAGGTCATGGAAATGATGCAAAAACCGGCCGGGGCGCAATAACCTTTGCGTCAACATTGCGGGAAATCCTGGTAAATCATCCATTGCTTTACCGGCAAGCCCGGCGTCGTCATCGAGCCGGGCTGCCCGGGAGGTGTAACCATGAAAATTGTAAAAAGCAGCGCGATGCTGATTGCAGCGTTGGCGGTTTTGGTAGCTGCAGCGCCAATGCTTGCAGCTTCTTCAACTCCCCGTCTGGTGCTGCAGATTACCGTGGATCAACTGCGTGGCGACATGCCCGGTCGTTATGCCGATCGTCTCACCGACGGAGGATTCCGTTATCTGATGGAAGAGGGCACCTGGTATATCGATGCCCATTACCGGCACGCCAATACCGAAACCGCCGTGGGCCACGCAACCCTGGCGACCGGCGCAGATCCCGCTCGGCACGGCATTGTCGCCAACGATTGGATTGATCAAAAAACCGGTGCGTTCGTCTACAACACCGAGGACGACCGCCACCACATCATTGGGCGAGAGCCCAAAGCACACGAGGGGGTTTCTCCTCGCAACCTGGCGGCCTCCACCTTTGGAGATGAGCTGGTGGTCTATAACGGAGGCCGTTCGCGGGTGTTTAGTGTTTCGGTTAAAGACCGGGGCGCTATCCTGCCGGGCGGGCACGCCGGTAAGGCGTTCTGGTTTTCCAAGAGCAGCGGCAATTTCGTGACCAGCACCTATTACTACGATGGCTATCCGGCATGGGTGAAACAGTGGAACGCCGCCAAACCGGCTGATGTGTTCAAGGGAAAATCCTGGGAATTGCTGAACGATCGCGCCACCTACGTTCACGGCCGGATGGACGACCGGCCTTACGAAGCCGATCTCAAACCCCTGGGCCGCACGTTTCCTCACCCGTTAGGCGGCGATACAAAATACTTCTACCTGCTGCTGACCCTGACACCCATCGGAGATATGCTCACGCTCGATTTCGCCAAGGCCCTGATCAAAAACGAAAAACTGGGCCATAACGATACCGGGGCTACGGACTACCTCCAGATCAGTTTTTCTTCCACCGACTACGTCGGGCACCTGTTCGGGCCGTCCAGCCTCGAGATCGAAGACAATATCCTGCGCCTGGACCGGACCCTGGCGGAGCTCTTTCGGTTCGTTGATGAGAAAGTGGGTCTGGGCAACACCCTGATTGTGCTCAGTGCCGACCACGGAGCACCCGAGGCGCCGGAATATATGGCCACCCTGGGACTTTCCACCGGTCGGTTTGCGTTTGATTGGTTCAAGACCGAAGGGCCTTTGACAGAAGCCCTGCAGAAAAAATTTGGCCGGGATGATCTGATCTCCGGCCACAGCCACCCGTATCTCTACCTGAACCTGGAGGCCATCTCTTCGGCCGGACTGAATCTGGCCGATGTGGAGCGTTTTGTCGCGGACGAATTGATGAAGATCCCCGGCATCGCCTACGCCATGACCCGCGGCGATCTTTTGGCCGGTCGCATTACCGAGTCCCCGGTTCAAAACCAGATCCGCCGCAGCTTTCATCCGACCCGCTCCGGAAACATTCATATGATTCCCGAGCAATACTGGTTTCTGCACTCCACCGAGGAGGCCGAGAAGATGGGCATCGGATCGATTGCGGCGATCCATGGTTCCCCCTGGGCGTACGACACCTATGTGCCGATCTTTTTTGCAGGCAACGGCGTACCCGCTCAAATCATCGGGCGGCGGGTGGCCCCGACCGACATCGCCGCGACACTTGCGGCCTATCTCGGCATTAAACCCCCTTCCGGGTCGGTGGGCAGCGTGCTCTCAGAGATTTTGCCCTGAATAGACTTTTCTGCTATGAAAAGGAGTTGCAATTCGATGCCAATCCAAAATAATGATTTTTCAGGACGCAATATGATTCGACGATTTTATCACTGCGCGCTATTAGCTATATTAATTACCTTTTTGCATATTCCGGCGGCCTGGGGTGGCGGCGTCTGGCTCTATGAAGGCGGCACGCCGGATCTGGGCACGGCTGCGGCCGGCCGGGCGGCCCTGGCTGCAGACGCTTCAACCGCCGGAGCCAATCCGGCGGGCA